>Ga0206897_1190_pt1 | contig 10171 bp, 14 predicted proteins | sample Alteio_BWOrgHeat_49_FD_152972 | JGI IMG/M metagenome (GOLD analysis project Ga0206897, IMG submission 152972) | Enriched cells from forest soil in Barre Woods Harvard Forest LTER site, Petersham, Massachusetts, United States -... | ecosystem: Environmental > Terrestrial > Soil > Temperate forest >... | reverse complement strand
CTATTGATTGGAAACAAATCAGGGATTTTCGCAATGTGCTGGTTCACAATTACTTAGGTGCAAATTGATAATTCAACTATCAACAAGGTAATAACGCTCGAATTGCCCAAACTTGAGCAGGAAACTAAAAAAGCCTTACAGTTATTTCAGGTTTAATCCATCATACAAACTAACTACCCTGCCGATAATAAGCAGGGTCGGCGGTTTTAAGGCAGCCGCGTTTATATCAGAAGCCGCCGCTTGTAATGTACTGATAACAACCCGGTTACTGGCCAGTGTTCCGTTTTCTATGGCGGCAAGCGGGAAATCTTCTGGCAGCCCATACTCGATGAGTTTACGGGTGATGACACCAAGATTGGCAAGCCCCATATATACCACCAGGGTCGTATCTGTATCCGCCAGGCTCTGCCAGTTCAGTTCCAGCTCAGGTTCTTTGCAATGCCCCGTAATATAACGCACACCTGTCGCCAGCCCACGATGAGTAAGCGGTATGCCGTTATACGCCGCACAGCCGGTCGCCGAGCTGATGCCGGGTATAATCTCAAATGGGATGCCGTGACGCACCAGGTACTCCGCTTCCTCGCCACCGCGCCCAAAGATTAGAGGGTCCCCCCCCTTGAGCCGTACAACTTTTAATCCCTTTTTGGCAAGCGACACCAGCAGTTCGTTAATTTCATCCTGCGTCATCACATGCTTTTTGCATTCTTTCCCGGCAAAGTATTTTTCAGCGCCCGGCGCAATCATATCGAGTATCTCCTGACCAATCAGCCGATCATACACCACCGCCCCCGCCTCCTTAAGCAATCTTTGCGCTTTAAGGGTCAGCAGTTCCACATCACCCGGCCCGGCCCCCACTATCGAAACTTTCTGTATCATTCTACTTCTTCTACAATATAGCGCATAGTTGCGTGTTTGCGTTGCATCTGCGGAACATCGCTTACCAGATCGAGGCTCATGAGCAGTACCGCAAGCCCAGAAAGGATTATATTCAGGGTCCCCTCATGCTTTATTAACAAAATTCACCGTATTTATCTAAGTATGTGATATATATAAATTCCGTCATCCTGTGGCAAGCGAAGCGCGACCACAGGATCCACCTAACCAATGCTATACTGGATCCTGCGATCAACTCGCAGGATGACGATAGTATAGTGGAATATAAATGCAAAACACCCTGGATTACCATAAGAATATTTTGACGTTAATAAACCATGAGGTGACCGTGGTATCATCAATCGTTTCCAACTCAATAAAAGAATATCCTTTTGTAATATTATCATTGGCCACCATATGCAATTCAAGACCTTTATCCCACAAGAATTCCTTTAGCTCGCATATTTCATAAATCAAGTCGTGTGAAGCACCGCAACTCCCCTCTCCCGCTTGCGGGAGAGGAGATGAAATATCCGGGTTAGTTTGTTTTCAATCTCCAGTTTCATTTCCACAATCTGTTTACCTCGCATATATCCATCTGCTCCTATAATTATTTGTGTAAGAATTGGTTAATAAATAGTTAATAAAATCTTTTTTTTTCCGATATATTATTCTAGAAATTATCCTGCATATGGAAACGTGCGAATGGTATGTTTAACCCGCATATTCAACCGCAAAAATCATCGTTATTATACAGGCACTTTTAAATCTTTTTATGTATTTCCCTTTTCTCTATGTGCTCAACCTATTTGAAAGAAAGCAGAAAATCCCTGATTCACCAGACTAAAGAGCACGAAAGACCATAACCCCGTTACTTCCTGCGCCCCATGCCTGATTTATTCGCCCAGAGCGCCTCGGCAAGGAACGCCACAAGCCCAGGCCCCACCACAAAGGTCATACTGCTTGCGGAGCGTATGGCTTTTTCTTCATCCATCCCCGCCACTTTTTGCAATACTTTCGCCAGCTTGCGGTAAACCCATTCGGTTGGTTTTTCCAGTACTGTCCCAAAAAGCGCTATACATCCAAGATGGGCAGTAACACCGACCAACCCATTTTGAAGGGGTTTGAACTCTTTGTCATTTTTCAAACCCAAAACATCCATCTTTTTAAGCAGCATCTGTGCGCCGGTAGACATGCCGTTTTCCAGCAAGAAAAGAGACCCGCCCTGCAGTAATATATCTGTGATTCTTTCAGCCCGCCCCCTTTTAGGCAGCTTGTGATAATCTTTCTGTTTTACCCCTTCGGCTTCACCCTCTGCATGCAGCATCTGATGGGCGGGGCTTTCTTCAATGTCTTTAACATGAGGCTCAATCCAGCCAGCGACGGTCCTGCGGATTGAATTATTGGGAGAATGGAGGAATTTATCGAGCAGTGGCGTGATGAGAACAGCCCCGATACCTGAGATAACCTCGCCCGCAAATATGATTCCTATCCTTCGGAATTTCTTGTTCGTTAATATGTCTTTAAAGCCCGCCATATGCGCCAAATCTTATCTGAATCCTTGCTTTGCACAGTATTGTACGACTATATACTATCAAATCCTGCTTAAAATTTTATGAATATTGTATTACAATTATGAGTGTCTTCCTGAGAAACTGCGAATTTGTGATGGGTGGCGCAGATCTGGAATCGCTGCCTCCGGCCACGCTTCCGGAGATCGCCTTCGCCGGACGCTCTAATGTCGGCAAATCAAGCCTTGTCAATGCATTAACCGGGCGAAAAACCCTCGCAAAGGCATCCAACACGCCCGGGCGTACGCGTGAAATTAACTTTTTCCTGCTGGCAGAATCGCTGATGCTGGTGGATTTACCCGGTTATGGCTACGCAAAAGCCCCGAAAAAAGACGTCGCACGCTGGACAAGACTGGTTAAAGACTACCTCGCAGGCCGCCCGAACCTCCGCCGCGTCTGCCTGCTGATCGATTCACGCCACGGCATCAAGGATGTGGATATTGAAATTATGGGTATGCTCGACAAAGCGGCGGTTAACTACCAGATTATCCTTACAAAAACCGACAAAATAAAGGCGTCTGAACTGGCACAGATTACCGAGGCAGCGTACGCGGCGCTTAAACGCCACCCCGCTGCCCACCCGCAGATTCTGGTCACCAGTTCGGAGAAAAAGGACGGAATAGAAGAGTTGCGTGATGAGCTGGAAAGGTTTTTATCGTGAGCAGGGCCGAACAGATGCGAACGAAACTGGAAGCGGCTTTTTCACCGCTGCATCTGAGGATTGTTGACGAGTCAGCGCAGCATGCAGGGCATAAAGGGGCACAACCCGGCAGCGAAACCCACTTTCGCATAGAGATTGTCGCGGACAAATTTGCCGGCCTGTCACGCATTGACCGCCACCGTCTTGTCCATGACAGTATGAAAGAGTTTTTCCGTGACGGGTTGCACGCACTTGCCATCCACGCAAAATCCCCGAACGAGTAATAGAATATGACCGAAATTATAGGCTTCCTCGCCGCCATCCTCACTACCGCCTGCTATATCCCGCAAGCCCTGCATGTAGTGCGTGAACGCAACACCGCCGGTATATCGCTGCTGGCCTATACCACCTTATTCGGCGGCGTATTCCTGTGGATGGTATATGGCTTTCTTATCAACAGCCTGCCAATCATACTGGCCAACGGCATCACCCTGCCGCTTATAGGCATCGTCATTGCGATGAAGATAAGACATAAGTGATTCACACTACTTGTTAAACTCGGGAAAAAATATTGTATACTCTCCTCCTGGTTGTTATCATTGCCCGGAGTATGTGCTATGTATAGTCATCCCGTGCGAAAGCACGGGATCTCGGGATATTACAACGAGATACCGCGATCAAGTCGCGGTATGACGATAACACAGGTTGTATACATGTTATTTGGAACTACTATAGTTGTAAATTATGAATACCTCCAACTTCCCGATGAATATGTTATGAAATACGGCTTCACCCTCATAGAAATGAGTATTGTCCTTGTGGTGATTGGACTGATTGCCGGTGGTGTTCTTGTCGGCCAGGATTTGATAAATGTCGCTTCTGTAAGGGCACAAATTTCCCAGATAGAAAAATATCAGACAGCCGTGCACACTTTTCAAGGAAAATACGGTTATCTGCCAGGTGATATTCCTGATCCTATTGCTAGCCAGTTTGGGTTTCAACCAAGAGGACATGGTCAGGGGGCAGGAAATGGAGATGGTTTAGTAGTGGGTTCTTATTGTAACGGTGGTAATAGTTGTGCGGGTGGCAACCTGGAGTCTGCCGGTGAAGCGGTAATGTTCTGGGTTGATCTGAGCACGGCAGGATTAATTGACGGCGGATTCAACACCGCTACTTCCTATACTCCACCTGGCGCTGATATAACAGGCGCGGCAATAAGCAACTATCTTCCGGTGGCAAAAATAGGGAATGCTAATTATATGTACGTCTGGGCAGGCGGCACTTATACTGCGCAGTGGAATTATTCCGGCATTAATTATTTTGGTCTTTCTCTGGTGCAAAGTATTGCCGCACAGTCTAATTTCGGAAAATTTAATTTAGGCGCTAAGGGTCTAAGTGTAAATCAAGCCTATAATATAGATAAAAAAATGGATGATGGATATCCACAAACCGGAAGTGTTATAGCAGTGTATATTAAGGGTGATCCGGATTGGACGGATGGAACTGATACTTTATATTCATCTCCAAGTACGGCAGCGACGGCTGGGTCATCTACTACCTGCTACGATAACAACAACACCAACAGCGCAACGCAGCGATATTCAGTCAGCCAAAACGGCGGTAATGGTATCAACTGCGCGTTATCATTCAAATTTCAATAGAGGCCATTACCAAATGAACGCCAGAATGTCCGTCGTTTTAATGTTCTTGCCAGCCATTATGATGCTCCTGCCTTTTTTCTGTGATGCATTGACCTGGGGGGTAGGCGGACACCCAGGAAATGATGATTTATGGGGAAACAGGGAAACACAGCTTGCCACGCTTGAGCGATACGGCCTGAAGACTTACCGGTTTGACGTGAAACTCGTCGGAGACAATAAACAGGTTGCCGACGAACTGCACACTTTTATAACACTTGCTCACCTCCACCATGTAACTCTGCATACAATATTATAACAATAATTCCCTTTTTCCAGCCTGTGCTTCTTTATCCGCTTTTTCCAGCCTGCGATAATGGATAAAGCCAACCGGCAAGGTAAGGCAGTATACGAGTCCCACGACCGTAAACATGATCCACGGCTCTATCAACATAAGCACAATGGCAAATCCACCGAGTAGCATGATGGGCAATACCCAGTCATGGCTGATGATAAGTTTTTTGGCGGCAAATGTGGGAAGGCGTGACGCCATTAGCACGGCAACCAGAGCCAGCCAGACGATGCACAGGAAAGGGTTATTAAATATACCAAGCGTCATGTGGAAACTGGCGACCAGCGGCATCAGCGCGAGCATAGCGCCCGCCGGAGCCGGTACGCCGGTAAAGAATTTCTTCTGCCAGGGTGCAATAGTATCATCGGACAGGTTCGTATTAAACCGCGCAAGGCGAAGCACACAGCAAACGGCAAAGAACAGTACGATCGCCCATCCCAACCCTTTAACCGTATTGAGCTTCCACATATACAGCACCATAGAAGGGGAAACGCCAAAGCAGACAAAGTCCGAGAGTGAATCAAGGTGGGCGCCAAACACGCTGGTGGAGTTGAGGAATCGGGCGATGCGCCCATCCATGCCGTCAATAACCGCCGAAGCAACCAGCAGGGCGACCGCCGTCTCAAACCTGCCGTCAATAGCAAAACGCATGGCAGAAAGGCCACAGCAAAGCCCGGCAAGGGTAACCATATTGGGGAATAACCGGCTTAAGGGAAATACCGCTAGACGTCTTTTTCCTGATCTATTCATCATTGGCTTAAATAAGGGTTCCGGTTCTGGCTGGCTCAGACGATGCCATATCCGCCAGTATGGTCTCGCCGCCAACGGCACGCTGCCCAACCATGACCAGCGGCTCCACACCGACAGGCAGATATACGTCAACCCGGCTACCGAAACGGATAAGCCCGAAACGCTCGCCGGTCTTCACAACCTGCCCGTTTTCGAGGTTGCATAATATCCGCCTTGCCACCAGCCCGGCAATCTGGACAAAACCGATAGTCACATTGTCTTCTGTCGTAACGGAGATATACTGGCGTTCATTTTCCTCGCTTGCCTTATCGAGCGACGCATTGAAAAAAGCCCCCGGACGGTAGTGCGTGGCAACGACTTTTCCTCCCAGCGGCACGCGGTTGACATGAACGTCAAACACATTGAGAAAAATACTGATACGGGTGCGTTCCCCCTGCCCCATGCCCAGTTCTCCCGGCGGCACCATTGTAACTATTTTGTGTACCAGCCCATCTGCCGGACTCAGTATCAGTCCGGCACGCGCCGGGACACAGCGGACAGGATCGCGGAAGAAATAGGCGCACCATAACGTAAGCACTACGCCAACCCAGAATAATACAGAAGAGAACAACCCTGCGATCCCGGTCACTGCGGCAAAGATGGCAATGAATTTCCAGCCCTCGCTGTTAACCGGTGGAATGGTTTTACGGATTGTGGTAAGTATGTTATCTTCTGGCTCTGACATGGTATTCCCCGATGTTTTATAGACATCTCCTTAAAACCCGCTGCTGTGAGGGAAATGCACGGAAGCGGCGCACGGAAAACCGGAATGTACAGAGAAGTACATGAGGATTTGAGTACGCTGCTGACAAGTAAGTTCCCCACAGCAGTAGGGTTTTAGAAGATGTCTATTATGCGCGAAATTAAACAGCCAGAACCTTATAATGTCAATGATTAGTGTCTTATGCACAATGTATTAATAGTTGGTCCATTTCCGGAAAACCTTTCCCTTATCAGGGGCGGCGTACAGGCCTCGGTGTTCGGCCTGGCGCGGGCGCTCCGTGTGCGCAGTGACATCAGCAATGTGCAGGTTATGTCGCTCCCGGTTACCGGGACGACCAAACCCAAAGTACCATCCGCCAGCCTGTACGGCATTGACGTTACTTTCCTGCGTGCCTACGGGTTCCTTGCAACAGCGGTAGTGCACCTTCCGCTCATACTCCGGCAGGCCCTTAAAAAGAAGAATACTATCGTACATATACATGGTACCGGGCTGGTGCAGGCGGCATTGCTTGCCGTACTTCGTATACGGCGCATAAAGGCCGTCTGGACGCTGCATGGCATAACCGAGAAAGAAACCCTGCACCGTTATAACCGACACGGGGATATACCGGGACTGCTCCGCCATGTGTTTTATATGATCCTGGAGAGATTTTCCCTGCTTATCGCCCAGAGAACTATAGTGGATACGGAGTATGTGGCGGACGAACTCGGCTACGGGGATAATCTTTACACCATTGCCCAGGGAATATTCTGCGGGGAATTTATACGCATGCAGGACACGCCGCGCCATAAACCGCTGGTGCTGAGCATAGGGGTGTTCACACCCCGCAAAGGTCACCACCTGACCATTGAAGCCTTCGCCGAAGTCAGGAAGAAACTGCCGGAGGCAAAGCTGGTAATCGCCGGAGCGCAGTCCGACGAACATTATTATAACCAGCTTAAAGAGCAGGTCATCCGGCTTGGGCTATCGGACAGCATTGTGCTGGACGTCGACCTGCCGCGTCCGGCGCTCCTTGCCCTGCTTGCCAGCGCCAGGGTTTTTGCCTTGCATTCCGAGGAAGAATCCCAGGGCATCGCCCTGTGCGAGGCCCTCGCCGCCGGGTTGCCGGTTGTGGCCAGCAACGTAGGCGGCATCCCCTTTATCATCGACGACCAGAAAAACGGAATTCTTGTCGAATACGGCGATATAAAGAAGTTTGCAGCCGCCCTGTTTTTTCTGCTGGCCAATAACGAACTTCATAATAAAATGTCTGCCAGTGCCCGGACTGCCAGCGCCAGATTTGACTGGAAGAACATGAGTGATGACATTATAAAAGTGTATAATAGTTTTTGAGGCGGTATAAGACATGACACGGCTTGGCTATTTTCTCTTTAATCTCCTGCTGATACTCGCAATATATGGCCTGGTTTACTTAGGCGGTTCGGACCCGCGTACGCTTACCTATACTATCCGTTTCTTTTCCGCGCCGCTGATTGCCGTTAATTTTGTGATGGCCATATACGCGCTGCTCCACTGGTTTATGTCACAGAACCACGATGTGTCCAGGGAGGGAATCACTTTCCTGCATGCAACCTGGGTAATCGCCCTGATGACATTCATCGCCTATCTGGTGATAAGCCATACCAGTATCACACACATGATTTCGTCGTTAAAATAGCCTTTTTGGGGACATCATACCACGGTCACCTCATGCTTTATTAACGTATAAAATATTCTTATGATAATGAAAGGGCTTTGCATTTGTATTTCAATAACCTATCGTCATCCTGCGACTTGATCGCAGGATCCACTATGCCACTGGTTAGGTAGATCCTGTGGTCGCGCTTCGCTTGCCACAGGATGACGGAACTTATATATATCATGTACTTAGATAAATACGGCGAATTTTGTTAATAAAGCATGAGGTAGCCCTGGACATCATACCCGTGCTTATAGTCATTTCAAATAACTTCTATACACTCGTCATTCCCCGAATTTTGCGCAGCAAAATTATAGGGGAATCCATAGAAGCAGACTGGATCGCCCGAGTTTGCTTTTGCAAACTCGGGCGATGATAAAAGATACTATGTATAATTGCTATTTGGAATTACTCTAAAGCTGGTACTTGAGCCTTAAGACCGCTTTTTGCAGAAAATTGACGCTGACCTGTTCAGGCGGAATAGCGGGGCCGCAGATGGCCTGAACCGGCTGGGATAAAATCCGGGGGAAAAACCGCCTGAATGAACCGATATATTTGCGGCTGAAGATGCTGCCCCAAAGGCCGCTCAAGGCAATCGGGTAAACCGGTACGGGAGTGCGTTTGATGATAGATTCAATTCCGGTTTTAAAACGTCCCAGACTGCCCGTATAGGTCAACTGGCCTTCGGGGAAAATACAGATCAGATCCCCCGCCCGGAGCCCCGCCGCGATTTCTTCAAGCGCCTGGATCACGCTTTCACGGGTGGGCAGGATAGGAATGGCCCGGTTACAGACCATAAGGTAATGCAGGACGGGTATATTATAAATTTCCTGGTCGATAATAAAACGTACCGGGCGCTTACTTCCTGTGGCAATGACAAGCCCGTCCACATAGGAAACATGGTTGCATATCAGCACCGCCGCGCCGGTATCGGGAATCTGCTCAAATCCCCTGAATTTCGGGGCATATATGGCAGAACATAGCGCCTTTACCAGAAAACGGTAGAGTGGCTCGGGATTGGATAGAAATGATAAATTCAACTAACCCCCACTATATATAAGCCGTTTGCGTTCCGCCTACTAGACGGGCGGAACTTGCATAAGGCATATACTTATAATAGTTTGCGCTTTTCCGCAAGCCACGTGAAAAAAGAGCATTATCTATGAGTGCCATGATTTGTCGGGCCATCGTCTTCGGGCAAGATTTGCCTCGCAAATGTTCTTTTTGCAACCTTCTCCTCATACGCACGGAGTGGATTATCATCCCCTAAAGTTATATCTATCTCTCTTAATAGCCGCTTCAAATCATCGACAGATCGATTAACACATTGATTATTAATGACCGCTTTTACGGAGTCTTCTGTGTTCAAGTCTTCAGATGTAATCTTGTTTTCTGTCATGCCGTTAAAGCCTTCGAGGAGTCGTTCTTTTTGGGCACCGTCCAAATTTGCGATGAACTGAGATAATGAAACTGCCCGAAACTCAAAAGCGTATAAATCACGCATCTCCTCTCTTCTGTGTTCCCGTTTCTTCTCTGCACGCGCATTCAATCTTTTCCTTAATTTTTCGGTAAATTGGTCCAGTGTCTCCTGGCTTACAAAGCCCTGTTTACTGCTGGGATCCACCGGAGTAAATACTGTATCAGGAATATACTCTCCCGGTATGCTGTTGCGCCGCATAGTCCAAAGAACCATAGTTGTACACCGCCTGAATTCTTCGACAGTAACCGGAGAAGATACTGATACTGAAGAGTTCAAACCCACGAGACCATACACCTCTTTCTTCCATGCTTCAAATCTGTTTCTTGATACCCTCACCTCCACCGGCTGCCCATTCTCCTGAGCCTGATTTTGTTTAGAATCAGAAACTGCAAAATTTTTCTTATGGTCGGCTTGATAAGGCAATAAC
>Ga0206897_1189_pt1 | contig 10183 bp, 9 predicted proteins | sample Alteio_BWOrgHeat_49_FD_152972 | JGI IMG/M metagenome (GOLD analysis project Ga0206897, IMG submission 152972) | Enriched cells from forest soil in Barre Woods Harvard Forest LTER site, Petersham, Massachusetts, United States -... | ecosystem: Environmental > Terrestrial > Soil > Temperate forest > O... | reverse complement strand
CCGCTTCCACCGGCTTGCCCTTTAACCGCGAAGCCACGTCACCCGCTGCCACGGCCGCCTTCAACAATCCCAGGACTTCCCTGTACGCACTCAGCGTATAATCGATATCGGCATCGGTATGGCTAAAGCTCATATTGTGAAAACCCGACCAGAGAATGCCCTTCCTGATCAACTCCTGTTGAACAAAAGACTTTATTTCCAGCGGGTTACCTGCCGTCGCATCGAAGCTCACCAGCGAACGGCAGTCATACCCCGTACAACGGGTATAGCCATCGATCCCCAATTCCCTGGCCAACGCATTATACCCTTCCCTGAGCATGCGCCCCTTCTCCGCGAGATAGGCCGGGACATTCTTTTCGATCATTTCATTGATGGTGGCTACGGCCGCGGCCAGCGACAGCGCCTCTCCCCCAAACGTGGTGAAGAAGAAGACCTCGTCCTGGAACAGCTGCATGATCTCCCGCCTGCCGGTGAGCAGGGAAATGGGCATCCCGTTGGCAAACGCCTTCGAGTAACAGGCCAGATCCGGCGTCACCCCGAAATATTCCTGCGCCCCGCCGACTGCTATCCGGAAACCGGTCCACATCTCATCAAAAATGAGAAGCGTACCGTTGGCGGCACACAGCGCCTTCAGCTCCTGCAGAAAATTATCCTTCGGCGCTTCGAATACAAAGGGCTCCAGGATCACGCACGCAACGTCCTCGTCGAGCGACTCCCGAACGGAATCCAGGTTGTTATAGTCGAATGTCGCACTCAGATCCTTCACGGCTTCAGGTATACCGGCATTCCGGCTGGTGACGCCAATATACCAGTCGTGCCAGCCATGATAGCCACAGCACAACACCTTGTTGCGACCCGTAAACGCCCGGGCTACACGGACCGCGGCGCTGGTGACATCCGCACCCGTTTTGCTGATGCGGATACTCTCGGCATTGGGAATAATTTTGTGGATCAGCTCGGCCAGCGTGACCTCCAGCTCATGCATCATGGAAAACGTGATGCCGTCCTTTAGCTGCGCGATGATCGCCTCGTCGACCCGGGGATACGCATACCCGAGAGACAAAGGACCGATGGCCATATTGTAATCGATGTATTCGTTGCCGTCGACATCCCATACATGGGCGCCGCTCCCCTTCTTCAGATACTTCGGGGCGATACCATCGATGTACTGCCCGGGCCCCTTGGCCAACGTCTGGGTGACCGGCGTCATGATCGGCTTGGCGCGTTCATACAATTCCTGCGAACGCGTAATGTCCGGGTAATCTTCGTTGAATGCGATTTTATTAGGCATAAGAATGAATTAGGCGGTTTGATATGAATTGGCTTGTTTGATGCGTTGCGCCAGCTGCTCCGGCGTAAATCCTTCGCTTTCCAGCACCTGCCCGAGCAACCCCGGTTTGAACCAGCGGTCGCCCAGCGAGATCGGATCCACCACCGCGCTAGCCCGGTGCTTCAGCAGCACCTCGGCCACGATGGAATATAGCCCGCCCGTCTGAAAATGATCTTCGATCGTGACCAGCCGGTTCGATACCTTCGCCGCCCATAAAATGGCAGCTTCATCCACCGGTTTCAGCGACCGCATATTGATCAGCCCCACCGATATCCCTTCTTTCTTCAGCAGGTCCTTGGCTTTTAAAGCGTTCTCGAATAAAAATCCATAGACCAGCAGTGTCACGTCCTTCCCCTGGGCTACGATCTCCGCCTTTCCCGGGACGTAAGGCGTATGCATATAGCTCCCCGGTTTGTGGTTGATCCGCACATAGGCCGGCGCCGGCGAGCTCCAGATGGCCGGAAGCATGCCCACCAGATCCGCTTCATCGGCTGGAGCATACACCTCCATGCCCGGTATCCCCCGCATAATGGCCACGTCTTCGATGGCCTGATGCGTCGGCCCATTGCCGTCGGAAAGGAACCCGGGTATATAACCGCTCAACTTCACCGGCAGCTGCGCGATGCCTACATCCGTCCGGATGAATTCATAGGCGCGCATGGTGAGAAATGGCGCCAGCGCATGCACCACGGGAATACGTCCCCGTAACGCCAAACCCGCCGCCATCCCGATCATGGTCTGCTCCGTGATCCCCGTATCTATAAATCGCCCCTTCAGGGCCGCGGGCGCATTCCGCACCAGGGCCCGGTTCTCCGCCGTCATCACGACGATCCGCTCATCCGCCAATGCCGTTTCTATCAAGAGTTGTTCGTAGTTCATATCAAGTGTTTACCGTACTACCAATGTTTCGGATTCGATGGTGGCGTTTATATTCCCATGCAGCTCCTGCAGCAGCTGCTCTACTTCCCCCGCCGTGAAGGAACAGAACCAGCGGTCGGCCCGCGCCTCGATGCTGGGCAGCCCCCTGCCGCGTACCGTATCGGCGATGATGACATTGACCTTCCCCGCCGGCAACACTCCGGCAAAAGCCCCCTCCAACGCCTGGAAGTCATGCCCATCAATCCTCTGCACGTTACAGCCGAAAGCCTTGAATTTATCTTCCAAAGGCTCCAGCGGGATCAGGTCCTCCGTCCGGATATTGGCCTGGAACTGATTCCGGTCGACCACGATGGTCAGGTTATCCAGTCCATAAGCATTGGCAACGAGGATGGTCTCCCAGACGCTCCCCTCATTGAGCTCCCCGTCACCCGTGATCACCACGATGCGGTTATCCCCACCCCGCAGCTTGCAATCCAGGGCCACCCCCGCCGCCACGGACGGCAGATGCCCCAACGAACCGCTATGGAACTCCACTCCCGGAATATTCCGGTTGGGATGCCAGTAAATGCTGTCGGCAGTAGACAAATGGTTCCCTAAACGCTCCGGCGCCAAAAAACCCATCTCCGCAAACGTCCCATAAAGCGCCGGCACATCATGGCCCTTGGACAAAAAGAGATAATCCCGCCCCAGGTTACCAGCGGCATCGGCCCCATGGCCCCGGTCCCGCCGGATCACCCGCGCATAGGAATAGACCATCAATTCTACACAGCTCAACGAGGCGCCGATAAAACAGCCGCCGCCCTGCGACATCCGGATGATATGCTCCCGCACTTTTAAAGCTGTCGCCTGCAGGTTCTCTATTTCGATTCTTGTCATAAATTAATTTAGATGTTTGGTCTGCCCGACACCCACCGTCTTGAGCTCGTCGAGATGATGCCGGTACCAGTTCACGCCGGCATACCGCGCATTGATCGCATAGATCTCCGGTCGCCACGACAGCAGCGATAAGATCTCGTTCACCCCAAACCGGGGGTTGACCGGATACAATTCGTCGAAAACCGTCCGGATAAAGGCATAATCCTCGGCATAATCGATGGTGAACCGATGTGTCATGGAATGATCCACCCCACCCTCCATGCCGACATTCCCGATGCGGAACAAGTCCGGGTTCTCCCAGATATATGGCGTGGTATGCTCCCGCTCCATCGGCCGGCGCGCCTCCCGCCAGGCCCGCTCCAGGGTGGCAAAAGACATGATCTCTACATCGTTGCCATCAGGCCAGCTCGCCGGATGCAAATTACTGACGAAATCGTATTCAGTGGAATGATCAAGATAAAAACCGATCACCCGGTCGATGACGGCGGGATCGATCAACGGACAATCGCTGGGGATCTTGATGACGGCATCCGCGGGAAAACGCAGCGCGGCCTGGTAATGCCGGTCCAGCAAATCGGTAGCATGTCCCCGGAAACAATCCAACCCTTCCTGCCGGCAGATGTCCTCGATGGGATCATCCTGCGGGTCCAGGGTGGTGGCGATGATGATCCGCCCCGCCAGCCGGGCCGCCGCAACCCGCTCCGCCTGCCGGAGGAAAAGCGGCTTACCCTGCAAGGGCATCAGTACCTTGTCAGGCAGACGGGAAGACCCCCTCCGGGTTTGGATGACGGTGATGATTGGTGCTTTCTCGTTCATGTAAGCTCGTTGTTTTAATACCCGTTCTTGTCGTGCGTAAAAATTCGTCTTTAGGTCCTTTGAATTCGATATACCGGCGGCAAAGATTCGCGATCGCCCCCGCCGATGCACCCCCGTTCTGGATCGGAGCCAGCCGCTTCAGCTGCTCCACATCGAAATAGGAATGCACCTTTTTCCCAAGTGCAATCCCAATATATACTACCGTGGAATATTGCGTGATAAGCTCCTCGCAATTCGCGATCATATGCTCCGTTTTCCCTTCCGTATAGATCAGGGCGGACGGCGCCCCTTCCCTGATCTCGGCAATAGCCCGCTCCTTCTCCTCATTAGGATGCAATTTAAAGAGCAGCTGCCGCGAGCCTGCGATCCGTACACAATCCCGGATAAAGGCCGGCCGGTCTTCCTTTCGCATGGTCTCCCGGATATCCGAAGTCGCCACCATCACGTAACCCCGGTGCGGGAAATCGTTCTTCAGCAAGGCCGCCGCATGATCATAATTGGGTATACCGGTGACCAGGATCTTCCCGGCATCGGTACCCATCCTGGCAAACTGCTCCTTGTAACCCGGAGAAGCGACACAATAAATATCACAGATATTACTACACCCGTTATACGACGTATTGGCGGCCCAATAACCCGGCAATCTTAACCAATGGGTCAATCGCGCCCAGGGGGTAATGGGATCGGTCATCCCTTCCTGAACAAAAACGGTCTTCATTTTCCGCAATTCCTTCGTCACCAGCAGGTCGCTGCACAAAACCACGAGATCATAGTCGTGCCCATAGACCGTCCGGGCATAGTCATTACGCAGACCGTGCATCTTCAGGTAAGCATCGCCTTTACGCCTGAACTCCCCGCCCAGGATCGTCCTGTCCGCCATACCCCTGGACAGGGCAAAACGAATAAGCCGATGCTTGCTGTATAACTGGCTGAAGTAACAATCATAGTCAGGGAGCAGCGACGCAATCTGGTGCATCTGGCTCGTCTGGTTCGGAGATCCTATGATGAAAAGTATCTTTTTCCGTGGGATCATGCTTTCCTTAAACATACGTTAGCAGCTTGGTTCATCAATCAACAACAATTCGCTAATAAAGTTAAACAAGCTTGCCTAATTAATCCGCAAATTTCTACGTAACTTAGGTACAAGATTCAACCCATACCAGAAATTACAATTCCTTAATACCGACGCGCTCAGCTTTCCCACGCCGGGAAAAACGCTATGTTTTTATGCACAATTGTGGATTACTTTTTCCCTGGCGGACCATCGGCCGGCAATTTTTATTTATCCAGATACGGTTGTATCGCCTGCTGCCAGAGCTTATACCCCCGCTCATTCATGTGTAGCTTGTCCGCGACAAAAAGACTGTCGATCGGATGACCCTGCGCGTTCAACATTAAATGATACACATCGACAAAACTCGCGTGACTCCGCTCCGCCATAAAATTCCGGATCAGGTCATTGGTCTGCTCCATCTCCGGCATCAGCTTCTCCCTGCTGGGACTCGGCTTGATCGATACATAGACGATATCGATGTTCCCCAGCCGCTTACGGATCATATCGTATAACCGCACAAAACGCTTGTACACCTTCTTCGCGGATTTGCCCGCCGCCAGATCGTTGTCGCCGCAATAAACCACTACCTCTTTGGGACGATAAGGATAAATGATATCCCCGGCATACCGGATGACATCGTCCAGCGTAGAACCGCCAAAACCACGGTTGATGATCGGATAACCCGGGAAATCGTTTTGCACCCCGGTCCATTTACGAAAAGAAGAGCTGCCGACAAAAAGAATGGCATTGGCAGGCGGCCGCTGGATACTGTCTTTTCGTCTGAATTCGGCGATCTCACTCCAAAAAGGGGGTTGATTCGCGCCCACGGTTTGCATGGGCGTAGCCGTAGCGGCTGCAGGAGCCTGTGCATACAAAGACCACAAAGGAAGCAGTACGCTGAACAGGACGATCGAGGCAAGAGTCGTTACAGTCGTTTTCATAATTTAAATGTACTACATTTAATAATGTTAAGTGCCCTCCTGCTTGCCGCCGGCTCCTCGTCCCGGATGGCCCCCGCCAATAAGCTCCTCCTCCCCTGGCAGGGCAAACCCATCGTGTATCATACGGCCACCCGCCTGCTGACCGCGGGGGTCGAAGAGCTCATCGTCGTCACCGGCCACGACCCGGCCGCCATCACGGCAGCCCTCCATTCCCTGCCCGTACGTTTCACCCATAACCCGGAGCACGCCAGCGGGCTCACCGGCTCCATCCAGTCCGGTCTCCGCATGGCCCATGGCGAAGGCTATATGATCTGTCTCGCGGATATGTTCCTGATCACCATGCCGGAATACGTCCTGCTGAAAACGGCGTTCGTACGACAATATCGCCTGGACAACCAGTGCATCATCCTCCCCGGCTACCAGGGACGCACCGGGAACCCCGTGATCTTTTCCGCACATTATCGCGACGCCTTGCTCTCCCTGCCCGAAAAAGAAGGCGGCAAAACCCTCGTACGCGCGCATCCGGATCACCACCACCGCGTCCCCATGCCCACGGACCATATCCTCCGCGATCTCGATACCCCGGAAGATTACGAAACGCTGCTGCACCCATCAATATGATTCACCGACAAACACAACAACTGTCATTTTTACACGCGTGTAGCTTATCTTTATCGCAAGCGCGTCTATGTTCAGGAAAATTGCAGCCCTCGCCATTCTCATTGTCGCATGCCTCACCAGCTCCGCCCAGCTACCCGGCGGGTCCATCCGCGTAATCGTCCTCGATAGCGCCGGCAAACAACCGCTGGATGACGCCACCATCTCCCTGCTGAAAGCTCCCGCGGGTCCCCTGCTGCATCGCATCCGCAGTAGACACCAGGGCTTCACCTTTCACAACCTCGCCCCCGGTGACTACCAGCTCATCACCTCCTATCTCGGGTACGCCACCGACACGACATCCATCACCCTAAGACCGGCCGACAGCACGGAAAAACAACTGCGCATCCTGCTCCATCACGCCGCCAACGCCATGATGGAGGTCGTCGTCCATGCCAATATCCCCCCGGCCATCGTAAAGAACGATACGATCGCCTTCAACGCCGGCGCCTTCCCCACCCGGCCCAACGCTACCGTCGAAGACCTCCTCCGCAAATTGCCGGGCATCGATATCGACAAGAACGGAAACGTCACCATGCAAGGCCAAAAAGTAGATAAGATCTATCTCGACGGCAAAGAGTTCTTCCTCGATGACCCCCGCACCGCCACCCAAAACCTTCCCGCCGACATCGTCGACCAGATAGAAGCCTTCGACTCGCAAACCGAGCGCGCCAGGCTCACCGGCATCCGGGAACCCACCGGCACAAAAACCCTCAACATCAAATTGAAGAAAAACCGGAAAAAAGGCTATTTCGGCAAGGTCTATGCCGGCACCGGTTCCGGCGGCGCGGCCAACTCTTCCTCCGTGACCAGCAGCTATTCCGCCGGCGGTACGGCGACCAACCTGGGCAATGCCTGGCTCTTCGGCACAGGCAATCTCAATAACATGAACAACCAGTTCACCGGCGCCGATAATAAAAACGGTCCCGGACCCGGCGGCGTGCAAACACTCGACAACCTGCAGCTCAACTTTCGCAACAATAACCAAAAACGCCTGGCTTTTACCTTCAACGGCGGTACCAACGGCACCCGTACGACGCTGGATCAAACCGATCAGCGCCTGACCACCCTCGCCGATTCTTCCCTGCTGGAAAATCGCCTCAGCCACACGGTCTCGCATAACCAGTCCGTCCACGGTAACGCCTACCTGGAGTATACCATCGACAGCTTTTCCCTCATCAACCTCCGCTCCACCGTGACCCCCTCCTGGTCTGGCAGCACAGAGCTCGATACGGTAGCCATCCAAACGCAAAAGACAGGTCCGGGCTATCTCAGCAACCAGGGCCGCACCGACAACAGCAACCACTCCGACGAATACAACATCACCAATGTCCTGAACTTCCGGCAACGCTGGCGGCGCCCGGGCCGCACCCTCTATGCCAGCCTGTCCGAATCCTACGATCATCAGAACCAGCCGCAACATATCTTCTCCCTGGTGAATAATTTCGACAGCACCGGCAACCTCCTGTCCCAAACCCTCACCAACCAAAACCAATCCCAGCTCTCCAAAACCGAAACCTATGCCGCCTCCGTCGCCTATACCGAACCGTTGAAACCCGGTCACCTGCTGGATTTTTCTTACCGCGTCAACCGCTCCATCAGCCGCTCGGACCGCCAGGCGGATGACTTCGACAGCGCCACCGGGAAATACGATCGTCCCGACACCCTCACCACCAACCACTTCGTGAACTATAATACCATACAACGTCTCGGCGCGGGTTATAACGCTACCGACGGGAAATACCGCTACCAGATCGGTCTGACCCTCCAGTTCAGCGACCTCGACGACCATAACCTGACGGCGAAAAGTGTCCTCAACCAGCGGCAGACCAACTGGTACCCACGCGCCTCCCTCATTTATACACCCTCCCAGGGGAAGAACATCAAACTGGTCTATACCGCCAACACCACGAGCCCGACCATCCAGCAGCTCCAGCCCCTGCCCGATCTCACCAACCCCTTTCTCGTCAGGATCGGTAACCCCGGGCTCCTGCAACAGCTGACACATACCCTCAACGCCGCCTACACCGGTTTCAACAGCAAGAGTTTTCAAAACCTGCAGATCGCCCTGCAAGCCAATTATACCGAACACGAGATCACCCCTTCCACCACGATCCTATCGGGCGGCATTCAGCAGATCCAATATGTCAATGTGGATGGGGTCTGGCACGCCAGTTCGAACATCACCTATGGTTTCCCCCTCGGTGACCAACGCAAAGGCAACAGCAGCATCGGCGTCCGCCTGAACTATGGCCGCGATGTCAGCCTGCTCGACGGCACACCCGACGTCAACACCTCCCTGGGCTGGGGCGCAACCTGGAAACTCAATTTTCATCCCGTGGAAAAACTGTTCGTGGAAGGCGTGGCCTCGGTGAACTATACCAACACGCAATATTCCGTCAACCCCGGTGAGAATACCAATACCTGGCTGCAGAATTATTCCGTCGACGCTTCGTATGAATTACCAGGCGCGTTCACCGTGGCCAGTAACTATAATCTGCAGATCACGGGCCCGCAAGGCACCCTGCCTTCCAAATCGGTGGCGCTCTGGAACGCCAGCATCTACAAGGATTTTCTGCGCGACCGAACCGCACAGATCCGGTTCTCCGCCTTCGGCATCCTGAATACAGTGAGCAATTTTACCCAGACCATCGGCATCGATTACAAAGAGACCAGCCAGACCAATCTTCCCGGCCGCATCCTCCTCCTGGGCTTTATCTACCGCTTCCGCCACTTCCCGGGCCAGAAACCCGCCGCCGGCCCACCGGCTTCCTGATGATCGCAGCAGAAAAGTCATAATTGGTTCCCCGGAGGAAAATGCTTATAAACACTGCCTCGCGCCAGAATTCTTAATACGACAACCTTGGGGGAAACATATTCTATTCCCATCCGCCAGTCTCCAAGACGGATGCGGTAATAATTTTCACCTTTTTTTTGACCCTCCATCTTCTTGTAATCGAGACCGCTTGTTTGCAAGGATTTTGCCTCTATGAGCGCCTTAATGGCGAGATCGGCAGCCTGCTGGGTGGGCTTGGGAGCCGTTTTCAAATCCTTAATAAAGGAGCGTGCAATGGTTACTTCCATCCCATTTCTCTTTGAAACTCGGCATAACTGACAGTTTCATCATTTTTTGCAGCACGCATCAATTGCAACATCAGATAATTGTCAGTATCCTCATTTTCTATTACCTGCATTAACTTATCTACCTCTTCGACACTCCAGTTTCCCTTCTGTTTCTTTTGGGAAAAATTTGCCGGCTTCATGCCGATCTTTTTAGCCAGATAATCGCTTCTATATCCGCTCACCTGGATCAGGTCTCCCAGGCTTTGGAGCAGTATCCTATAATTGAAAACTATATCTTGAACCATTTTCATGTATTATAGTTTACGAAAAATACATTACAATACAAAAATAGCACTTTTTTTTAAACCCGCAAAGCTTCAATAGCCTCCGCCGTCTTCGCCAACGGCTTCCCCAGTAACCTGCTCCCCGTGGCCGTGACCAGCAGGTCCTCCTCGATACGGATACCGCCAAAACTGCGAAAAGCCTCCAGCTTATCATAGTTGATAAAATCAGAATATTTCTTCTCCGCCCGGTATTGATCCATCAATTCCGGAATAAAATACAACC
>Ga0206897_1188_pt1 | contig 10206 bp, 6 predicted proteins | sample Alteio_BWOrgHeat_49_FD_152972 | JGI IMG/M metagenome (GOLD analysis project Ga0206897, IMG submission 152972) | Enriched cells from forest soil in Barre Woods Harvard Forest LTER site, Petersham, Massachusetts, United States -... | ecosystem: Environmental > Terrestrial > Soil > Temperate forest > O... | reverse complement strand
GGTTCTCCCGGGCATATTTGACGGCAATGATCTTGCCCTCCACCCCACGATGCCCAAAACCAGGCGCGACCAGCAACCCATCCAGATTCGCCAGTTTCTCCCCCACGTTGTCCTCCGTGATGAACTCGCTATGGACATTCACCACCTGGACCTTACACTCGTTCACCGATCCCGCATGTACAAAGGACTCCAGGATCGACTTATACGCATCCTGTAACTCGATGTATTTTCCGATCAACCCGATGGTGACCTTGCTCTTGGGATATTTCAGCTTGTCCAGGAACTCCTTCCAACGACCGAGTTCCGGCTCGTGATAATGCGTGACATTGAGTTTCTTGAGACAGATCAGATCCAGCTTCTCCCGCATCATGGTTAACGGGACCTCGTATATGGTCGGCGCATCGGCCGCCTCGATCACCGCCTCGGGCTTGACATTGCAAAACAACGCGATCTTCTTCCGGATATCCGGCGACAAGGGCTCCTCCGTCCGGCAAACAATGACATCCGGATGGACGCCTTCCTGGCTCAATAGTTTGACGCTATGTTGTGTAGGCTTGGTTTTCAATTCTTTAGCGGCCTTCAAGTAAGGGACTAAGGTCAGATGGATCACTAAACAGTCCTCCTCCGGCATCTCCCACTGCAACTGCCGGACAGCCTCGATAAAGGGCAACGACTCGATATCGCCTACCGTCCCCCCCAATTCGGTGAGGATGATGTCATATTTGTTGCTCTGGCCCAGCAACAACATCCGGCGCTTGATCTCGTCGGTAATATGCGGGATCACCTGCACCGTCTTACCCAGATAGGCCCCTTCCCGCTCCTTGTTGATCACCGTCTGGTAGATCCGGCCCGTAGTGACATTATTCGCCTGGGAAGTAAATATGTTCAGAAACCGCTCGTAATGGCCAAGATCCAGATCCGTTTCAGCACCGTCCTCGGTGACATAACACTCCCCATGCTCATAGGGATTCAATGTCCCGGGATCTACATTGATATACGGATCAAATTTCTGAATGGTTACCCTTAGTCCTCTGGCCTGCAACAACTTAGCCAGGGAAGCGGCAATGATCCCTTTTCCCAGTGAAGAAGTCACACCACCTGTAACAAAAACATACTTAGCCATAGAATGGTCAATTAATTTATTATTAAATGCATTGTTGTAATACTATACGACAGGCGGAATACAATAACTTAGCATCTCTATGGAATTCCGGCCCGAAATGAATACCTGTCTTCCGGACCAAAGAACTTCGCTTTGCTCGCTTATACCGTCGGCTTTTGTGACCTATTGAAAACCAATAGAAGGGAAATTCAAGGAGGTCAGGCAAAGTTACGTGAAATTATTTTCCCGCAAAAATACGTGTGGATAACTTGTAAAGAAAAGAGGCCCAATAGGATTGGGCCTCTTTCAATTATATACAACAACTTATTTAAAAGCCGCCAGGGAGTATGTTCCTTTCTGATGGGAGTCGGATACCTCTACAGCACTATTGCGAACAGCTTCTTTAGCTGCGGTTTTCTCACTCTGATTGATCTTTACTGCATGTAGAATAACAATGGACGCGATCTCGATAACCAAAACTAATAAGGTCAGGGTCTTTCCTTTCTGCATATTTATTGGATTTAGGACTCAGCTATTTTTCTTTAGGACGGTCAGTGTTCTTTTGCGGGCACAAGTTACGGCCCGCCAAACTCAAACGCAAGATAACATCCAATTATTTTGCTCGCAACCGTAGAATTATTACGAATTCACGGGAATTTTACGTGCTGTTTTTCCGGCCATTCATTTTCTAACCATTTAACAATCACTTACATATGAAATAAAATATAATTCATCAAAATCCGGATTTTTCATATTTTGTTAACCGATTTATTGACTATGAAGCACCCAATATTCATCGCTCTCCTGCTGTTCTGCATCACCTCGGGCAGAGCCCAATCTTCGACTTCTCTCGGCGATCTGCCTCCCGTTACCATCCATCTGAAAAATACCGATGACCTCCCTTATCACCCCGGTGTCTTTAACCATTTTGAGGTCATCGACGAACGCCCGGATACCGCCCGTATCGGCATCCACAATTTCAACCCATTCCTCCTCCATAGCCGGAACCGCCAGCTCGTCTTCCAGCGGCCCGCCGCCGTGGAGATCGCCGACTACCTGAACGCCCGCTTTGCCCGGCAGGGAGCCCCCTACTCCGCCCTCATCATCCTGCGCAACCTCTGGCTGTCCGATGCCAATTTTATTAAAGAGGATAAGGTCAAAAACGCCGAGATCATGGGCGACCGGACCCATATCCGCCTGAAAGCCGAGATCTATGCGTTCAAAGACAGCTTCTATATTCCCCTGGTGCGTTATGATACCGTGCAGACCTATAAAAGAGGGAATACCTACAACAACCTCGTCACGTATTATGCCCTATGGGACAGAGACCTCTCCGCCGTACTGAGCGATATGACCGACAGTGCCGCCGGTCTCGCCCCCGCCAGGGCAGAACATGGCCGCCACCTGCAAAGGGAAGATATCCTGCAATTCAACCGCTCCCGCTTCGATGCCGTGATCACCAACCATCCCTCCCTCACGCCCGGCGTCTATGCCAGCTTCGAGGAATTCCGGAACAATACGCCCTCCATTCCGCATTTCGAGATCCGGCTGGAGAAAAAAGAACAGCTGCTCTATATCCAGGACGCCAACGGCTCTTTCTATTATTCGCACGACGCATGGGGCTATTGCGACGGAAGATCCGTCTTCATCATGCGGGATGGAACACTGTATCCACTATGGAAGGAAGGAAATGCCTTTTATTTCTTGGGCCAGGCATATAAAGAGATCTATACCTGGAAATCTCCGCAGGCGGCACAGCAAAACCAGCAAGGGGTGATCGGCTATTACAATTACCCGGCAGATTCCGGTCCCCCCGGAACGACGAAATCGGAGACCAACGTCCACCGCATCTATACGGTCGACATGGACTCCGGAACGGTGTATTAGACGAGCCCTGCCCATCGGCCCTGGCCCGGGCGTTAGTCCTTAGCTATCTTCTCATAACTGGCCACCAGCCCCTTGATCAGCGAAGAGCTGAACCCCCGGTGCTCCATTTCATTGAGCCCCGCGATGGTACACCCCTTGGGCGTGGTCACCTTGTCGATCTCCTGCTCGGGATGCGACCCTTTTTTCAGCAACAGCTCGGCTGCCCCCTTGACCGTCTGGGCCGCGATCAGATTGGCCGTGGCCGCATCAAAACCGATCTCGATCCCCCCCTGGATATTGGCGCGGATATACCGCATCGCAAAAGCGGTTCCGCAAGCTCCCAGCACGGTCGCGGCATCCATCAGTTTCTCGTCGATCCGTACCGCCTTGCCAAGTTGGTTGAAGATATCCAGCACATATTGCAAATGCTCCTCATCCACATTGCTGGCCGCGATACAGGTCATGCTCTCCTGGATCGCAATCGCCGTGTTGGGCATCGCCCGCACCACGGGTAACTTATTTCCGACATGCCGCGCCAAATGCTCGATGCTGATACCTGTCACCACGGAGACCAATACCTGTTTATCCGGCCGGAACTCGTTCTTGAGCGCCGCCAGCACCGGATCCACCTGAAAGGGCTTCACCGCCAGGATCACCAGGTCGGCATACCGGACGGCTTCCTCATTCTTATCGCTCACCAGCACTCCCTTACGTTCCAGCTCATGAAGCGTTTGGATATTCCGCTTGGTGATCAGGATATGCTTGGGCTGGACAAAACCGCTTTGCATCAGCCCTTCCGCTATAGCCATCCCCAGGTTTCCGCCACCGATGATAGCGATCTTCTTGTTCATAAAAAGGTTCCTTTAGATAAATAATTTCTTACGTAGTCGTCAACGCCCTGCTCCAACGTATGGAACGGCGCCGTATACCCCGCCGCCCGCAGCTTGGCCATATTGGCCTCCGTGAAATACTGGTATTTGTCCCGGATATCCAGCGGCATATCGATGTATCGGATGTTGGAAGCCAGATCCAGCCCGGCATAAGTCGCCTTCACCAGGTCCTCGAAGGACCGGGCGATACCCGTACCCAGGTTGTACAGCCCCGAAGCAGGCCGGTGTTGCATCAACCAATAACACACGTTGATGACATCCTTGACATAAACAAAGTCCCGTAGCTGCTGACCGTCCTTATAATCCGGCCGGTGCGATTTGAACAGCTTCACCACACCGTCCTTCCTTATCTGATGGAAGCTATGAAAGATCACGCTCGCCATCCGGCCCTTGTGATATTCGTTGGGCCCGTATACATTGAAGAACTTGAGCCCGCCCCAGAAGGGGGGCCAAGCCGTCTGCTGCAACGCCCATTTGTCGAATTCGTTCTTGGAGAGGCCATAGGGATTCAACGGCTTGAGCTCGCTCACAATATCATGCCGGTCGTCATAGCCTTTTTCACCGGCGCCATAAGTGGCAGCGGAAGAAGCATACACCAGGGGCACGCTATTCGCCGAGCAATACTGCCATACCTTTTTGGAATATTCCACATTCAAAAGCTCATGCACAGCATAATCGAATTCCGCGGTGTCCGTCCGTGCACCGATATGATAAAAACCGGCCACCTCCGGCCGGCGCTCTTCCAGCCAGTCAAAAAACACCGCCCGCTCGATCTTTTCCGCATATCGCTTCCCTTCCAGGTTGGGGTGTTTGTCGGCCCTGCCGAACTCGTCCACCAGGATAAGCCGGTCCTGTCCTTTTTCATTCAGATAGCCCACCAGTGCACTGCCGATAAAGCCGGCCGCCCCGGTGACGACGATATATTGTCCGCTAATGTTCATTTCCATGATTGTCGATCCTGCTCTATATTTGATAAAACTATAAGGTAATTTGCAAATATACCCATCTCACGCCAAATTGTATTCTATCCAATGTCTGCGGGCCGTTGCGGCGATAATTGTCACGTACCTTCATTCCCTCCAAACCCAGGCACAGTTCTCACATTCCTTTCAACAGGACTTTTTCTACTGGGACGATTTCGGCGCTTTCGGGGTCGACATTTTTTTCGTGATCTCGGGTTTTATCATCTGCTATTCAGCTGGCCCATCAGCCGGACGCCGGGAAGCATTCCGCTTCCTTGTCCGACGTTTCATCCGGATCAACCCCGTGTATTATATCGCCACACTGGTCCTGATAGCCGCCAAGCTGCCCGCCCTGTTGAGCCGGCGCATCCCCCCCTTTCCGGGGAACGTGATCCTGAAATCGATCTTCCTGCTGCCCGTGGTGGACGGCAATGGCTGGATCGACCCCATCCTGGGTCAGGCGTGGACCCTGAGTTTTGAATGGCTGTTTTATGTGTTTTTCTTCCTGGTCATCCTGACGCGGATCCGGAACCGTGAGCTGGTGCTCATCGGATTTTCAACGCTGCTGGTCGCAGCCGGCGCCGCAAGCTACAAGATCGCTTTCTTTCCACTGCATTTCGTTACAAGTCCGTTATTGTTGGAATTCATGCTTGGCGTGGGGCTGTGCTGGTGCTACCGGAAATGGACAGCCGGAAAAACGACCGCCATGCTCCTGCTCATCGTTGGTGTGGGCATCTTCCTGGCCGAACTGTTCATAGGCCATGGAAGGATCTCTGTCGCTAATGGCGATGCCGACACTGCTTTTGCGGCAGCCCGCTTCGTAGTCTGGGGTATCCCCGCGGCGCTCATCGTGAGCGGTTTCCTCTTTGCGGAAAAGGCCGGCGTCCTGGACCCCAGCCGCTATCGCCTGCTGCTGCTGCTGGGCAACGCCTCCTACTCCATCTATCTGACTAACGGCTTCCTTTATGGTTTGCTCGCAGCCCTCTACCTCAGGGTAGGCTTTTTCCTCCAACCCGATCTGGCTATCTTGTTCCAGGCTGCCTTTGCCATCGCGGGCGGATCTCTTTTTTATTTTTGTGTGGAAGCACCTTTGATGCGGCGGCTTAAAAAAAGGACCGCCCCGTCTTCGGGTACTCCGGCATCCAGCCCTTCGACCTATTCGAGCCCGACCTCCCGACCCATGTAGGCCGCAAGGCTGCCTTCGTATCGGTCCGCCCATTCCCCGATCTGTCCCCATTCCATGCCATCCACTTTGACGGCACCCGCCGTCACAACGCCGAGCTGCTCGGCAGGGAATCCCCCCAGGGCTCGTTTAAAAGCCTCTACCTCACCAGCCGCCACACTGACCACTACACGGCTCTGTGCTTCCCCAAACCAATAGGCATCCCGGCGAACCTTGGGACCACCGGCTTTGACATCGAAGCCAAGACCACGCGGAAAAGCCGACTCGGCCAGCGTGATGAACAAACCGCCTTCACTCACATCATGCGCGGAAACAACCAGCTTCCCCGCGATCAGCCCGGCCACCTTCTGCTGCAACCGGTATTCTTCTTCCAGATCGAAATAAGGCGCGGGACTGTATTCGACGCCCAAAATTTTATGCAGATATTCCGATGACCCGATATCCTCACGGCTGACCCCCAGCAAAAACACCAGGTCCCCCTCGGTTTTAAAATCCAGCGTCATCTTATCCTTCACATTATCCAGCACCCCCACCATCCCGATGGTCGGCGTCGGATAGACGGCGCCGTCAGGGTTCTGGTTGTAGAAGCTCACATTGCCACCGGTCACCGGCGTGTCGAAACGGCGACAGGCATCCCCCATGCCCTTGATGGCATTGACGAATTGATAATAGACCTCGGGATCATACGGATTGCCGAAATTTAAACAGTTGGTGACGCCCAACGGCTGTCCGCCGCTGCATACGATATTCCGCGCGGCTTCGGCTACGGCGATCATCGCCCCCTTATAAGGGTCTGCGAATACATACCGGCTATTGCAATCCGTCGTCACCGCAAGCGCCTTGCCCGTGCCTTTGGCAAGCACCACCGCGGCATCACTCGGCTGGTTGGTGGAAGTATTGGCCGCGCCTACCGTACTATCATATTGTACCGCTACCCATTTTTTCGATGCGATATTGGGCAGAGAAGCCAGCCGCTCCGCCACACCCCGCAGATCACCGGGCACGGCAACGGCCGAAGCATCAAAAGCCTTGATCTTCTTCAGATATGCCGGCTCGCTATACGGCCGGTCATACTGCGGAGCGCCGCCCCCCAACACCAGCTCATACGCCGGTATCGAAGCCTCGAGCTGCCCATGCATATAAAAATGTAAGAGACCGTCGTCGGTAACCTCCCCGATCGTCGCCGCGGGAAGATCCCATTTTTCAAAAATGCCCACGACCTCGGCTTCCTTTCCTTTTTGCACGACCATCAGCATCCGCTCCTGGCTTTCGCTGAGCAACAGCTCCCAGGCCTTCATATTCTCCTGACGCACCGGGACCTTGTCGAGATCGATCCGCATCCCTACTTCGCCCTTGGCGCTCATCTCCGCCGTAGAACAGATGATACCCGCGGCGCCCATATCCTGCATCCCGACGACCACGCCGGTCTTGATGACCTCCAGGCAGGCCTCCAGCAGTTTCTTCTCCTGGAACGGATCGCCTACCTGTACCGCCGGCAGCTCCTTCGTAGACTCACCGGTGATGTTCGCCGAGGCAAAACTGGCGCCGCCGATCCCGTCCTTCCCTGTCGCGCTCCCCACAAAGATCACGGGATTGCCTTTCCCTTTGGCCGTAGCCGAGATCGTCTCGCCGTTCTTAAGGATCCCCACGCTCATCGCGTTCACCAGCGGATTGGTATGATAACATTCTTCAAAATAGATCTCGCCGCCCACCGTAGGCACGCCAAAACAGTTCCCGTAATGACCAATGCCATGTACCACCCCGGACAACAGATGCTGCGTCCTGGCTTCTTTGATATTCCCGAAACGTAACGAGTTCAACGAGGCGATCGGTCGCGCCCCCATGGTGAAGATATCGCGGTGAATGCCGCCTACACCCGTCGCCGCCCCCTGAAAGGGTTCGAGCGCGGAAGGGTGATTATGCGATTCGATCTTGAATACCACCCCATACCCGGAGCCGATATCCATCAACCCGGCATTCTCTTCGCCCGCCGCCACCAGCATCTTCTTCCCTTCCCTGGGCAAGGTCTTTAACCACTTGATCGAGTTCTTATAACTGCAGTGCTCGCTCCACATGGCGCTGAACGCGCACAATTCGGTAAAATTAGGTGTACGACCGAGCTTTTGCCGGATCAGGCCGAATTCCTCCGCCGTAAGACGCAGTTGTTCGGCTGTTTTGACGGTTATTTCCATAAAGCCGCAAAATTACGAACCCTCCGCCAATCTTGCCGAAAAAACCTTAGGTTTGCCAGCTATGGCGGCAAAACAGCGTATTGCCTTTGTAGCAAACACCAGTTGGAGTATCTACAAATTCAGGCTCTATCTTATTGAAAAACTGCTGGAAAAAGGATTGTCCATTGTCGTCCTGGCGCCCCGCGACGCCTATACCGCCTCCTTCGAAGACCTCGCAGGCCTCACCTACATAGAATTGTATCATTTCCAGGGAAAAAACATCTCCCCCATGGCGGACTGGCGGCTGTACAAAGAGCTGCTGCATCACTACCGGACCTTTCGCCCCCACCTCATCTTTCACTATACGATCAAGGCCAATATCTTCGGGACGCTGGCGGCCCGCCGCGCCCGCATCCCTTCGATCAGCGTGATCACGGGTCTGGGCTACGCCTTCACCCACAAAGGCTGGCTGCGTCATATCGTAAAGCTGCTCTACAAAAAGAGCCTGCCTAAAAGCAAAGAAACCTGGGTGCTCAACGAAGACAACCGGGTTCTCCTCACCCGGGAACGGATCGTCTCTCCCAACAGCATCTTCCTGCTACCCGGCGAAGGAGTAGATACCGAGACTTTTTTCGCGGCGCCTTTCCAACCCGGCAGAAAAGAGATCGTATTCCTCTTCGTCGGCCGGATGCTCCGGCACAAAGGGGTCTATGAATTCGTCGAGGCCGCCCGGTTGCTGCAACAGCGGGGTTTGTCCATTCGCTGCCAGCTGCTGGGTATGTTCGATGAAAATCCCGCCGCCATCCCCCGCCACCAGGTGGAAGAATGGAACACGGAGGGGGCCGTCACTTATCTGGGCCACACGGAGCGGGTAGCCGATCACATCGAACAGGCCGATTGCATCGTCCTTCCTTCTTACCAGGAAGGAATGCCCATGAGCCTGCTGGAAGGCGCCAGCATGTGCAAGGCCCTGATCGCCGCCGATACCCCAGGATGCAGAAGCCTCATAGAACACGGGGTCAACGGCTACCTCTGCCGCGAAAAAGACAGCGAAGACCTCGCCCGGAAAATGGCAGCCTACTACCACCTGCCGGCGCCCGAAAAAGAAAAGATGGGCATCGCCGCCCGCAAAAAAGTGCTGGAACATTTCACGCGCGAACAGATCACCGCGATCTACCTGGAAAAAATCAACACCCTTGCATATTCTCCTGTTCATCCTGTATAGCGTTGCCGGCGGTTATGCCATCGTAAGGCTCCCCTTCTTCCGGAACAGCGGCATCCGGCCCGGGGTATTGCTCCTGCTTTTCGCCATCCACGTACTCACCGGCTGTCTGCACAATATGATCGCCTGGCGCTTTTATCCTGACCACGGCGATATCTGGTCCTATTATGAGAACAGCATTGCCACGAGGGACGAACTATTCAACGATTTCCACGCCTTCCTTCGGGACAACAGCACGTGGGGCTGGTTCACCCACAATTCTCTGATAAATATCCATCTCATTCTGAACTTTTTCTCCTATCAAAATCTCTATATCAATACCCTGCTTTTCTCCTTCCCCGTTTTCCTCGGGACCACGGCGCTTTTCCGCGTCTTCCGCCGCTATTTCCCCGGCAGCATGCCTGCCGCCCTCAGCGTCTATCTGCTCCCTTCGGCATTGTTCTGGACCTCGTGCGTCCACCGGGAAGGCGCGCTGTATATGTTTTTGGGGTTCTTTTTTTATAGTCTTGACCGGCGGGCCATGAGAACCGCGGCCATCTTCTTCCTCCTCATCGCCTACTTCCGTTCCGCCGTGGCCCTGACCCTGATCCCCGCAGTGGCAGTCTGGTGGTGGTTATCGATCCCTTCCCGCTCCCTGCGCAAAAAACTGCTCCTCGCCGGCGGCGCCGGCCTCCTGCTCTTCATCGCGCTGGCCGGCCCCCTGCTGCTGAAGATCCTGGCACACCAGCAACAGGCCTTCCAGGACCTGGAAGGCCATTCCCGTATCGCCCTCCCCGTAATGGACGGAAGCCTGACGACCTTCCTGCATAC
>Ga0206897_1187_pt1 | contig 10225 bp, 11 predicted proteins | sample Alteio_BWOrgHeat_49_FD_152972 | JGI IMG/M metagenome (GOLD analysis project Ga0206897, IMG submission 152972) | Enriched cells from forest soil in Barre Woods Harvard Forest LTER site, Petersham, Massachusetts, United States -... | ecosystem: Environmental > Terrestrial > Soil > Temperate forest >... | reverse complement strand
TTAATTATAAAATGATCAAATGATTCTTTGTAATAAAATATAACTTTAGAAATTAATCAAAAATAAAAAAGAGGGTCGTTGAGTAAGTTCTTGCTTACCCCAAGTCCACAGTTGTTTCTGTAACTGCTGGCACTTGTCTTTCTACAGTCAATGCAGAACCTGTTGGAACAATGATTTCAGCCTTGATATTGTCTAGCTGTTTTGGCTGGTCACCGTTCTTGTAAACAATTATCAGGTCTGCGTGTTCACCTACGTCAAGTATGTTGTTGTTGTTCTTGTTGACATCCCAGTAAACCATCGCCTTTGTGCCGTTTGGATATTGGTTGTCTCCTAGATTGGTGATTGGGTCATGATCTATGCATGCCTTTCCAGTCATGCCAATTTTTGCTGCATAGGAAGCATTGATTACATTTCCACTACTTCCTAATGCGCAACCTGCTCCAAAGATATTATCATATCTTACAGTATTGCTGTAATACTTGATGTCAGTCAAAGTAGGATCAAGACTTACTGCGTCTCCTCCACCTGCTACCTTGAGAGGTATGATTGTGGCGTTGAGCTGAGATTTTGCTATGTCTCCAAATCCTGTTACTTTACCTGCAATCTCAAGTGCACTGCTTGACTCTGTGACAGATGATGAAATTGCTGTCTTTGCCTTTTGTGTTGTTGAAAAACCCATGTTGAGAACGACAAAGGCTAAAGCTGCAGCAACGATTACGAATGCTATCATAACTATTGCAGACTCTATACCGATGACTCCTCTACGAGTCTTTCTACTTTTTGTAGAATTCATTACTAGCGATACCCACCATGTTGTATTATCACTCTGTATGCGAAAGTTAAACAAACATCGATTAGCAAGTGAGAGTACATTTTCAAAATAAACACACAGAGTCTTTTGACCCTGTTTTGTATATCATGTAATGCAGACTCTACACACGAAAACGGTTTCGTGTTCTAAGGGTAAAACCTTAGACATGAACCGAATAGTATGTACTATTTTTTATATTTTCAAAGTTTTTACCAAAAGTTATGAACCCTGTAAGACTTGCCATAGTGATTTCATTTTAGACAGGGGAATCGTTCACTTGGTTAGGTTCTCCACCTGAAAAGTAGTGACAATTGAATACTATTTTATTTTATGACTACCATTACTTGCCAAGTGAAATATCCAAGATGCTGCCACAAGGAACCCGAGTACTTGGTCACTTATGATTGCGGGCCAGATCCACAGCAGACCATGCTTGTCTGCAAGAGCCATTTCAAGGAAGAGCCGTTTCAGAGATTTGCAATAAAGATAGAAAAATTAAGAGAATAACTTAATAGGTCGATTTTAAAAATTGGTTTCAATGAAAAACCTTCTTGCTTTATCCATAATTTTCTCGTTATTGATGACATCATTTGTTGCAGTCTATGCGCAACAACCTCAACTTGCATCATACCGCGAAACAGCACACATTCTAGTTGACGAGAAAGTTCAGAACAAGACTACAGCATTTGTCACTTTGGCATCAACAAGCCCAGTTGAAATGCGAGTTCCAGCAGACCTTAGTCTAAAGCTACAAAACACAGCCAACGTGTCATCAGTTGTCATAACCAATGCACAGAACTGTGTATTAGGAATACAGGACCAAGGATGTGTTTTAGTAAACATTGTTTCTCCAGCACTTATTGAAAGTTACAACATTACAACCATCCAGACAAATGCACGACAAGTAGGAGATACTCTTATCGATAGCATCAACAAGGCATTTGCATTAAATGCACAATTTAACAACGTATACGTCAATCCAAAGGGAGACTTGAGTGGTGCACTTGGCACATCAGGTATTGTATCGGGAAACAGGACAATATCTGTAGTGTATACAATGTCAAGACCTGATTCTTCGTATATTTTTGACGGACTGACTGCAATTTTGATTCCAAAACAAATTCGTGATGATGGAGGATTCTTCAATGCTGCACAAAAGATGGCGCAGGACTCCAACTCTACAGTTACATTTGCAATCACTCCAGGGCAAGGAGCATTACTTTACCAATTACAAGTGTCAAAACAAATTCCAATCACAAGTCAAGTGACTATAGTCAAGCCATTAGATTTACTAGGTGTAGACAAGCTTGAAAAATCAAGTTACTTTGATGTGGGATTCTTTCCACTAAATTCCATTTTGGATGTTACTGTATTATCAAATGATAATGTTGCAGTAGAAAGTCATGGCGGAAACTTGGCTCCATTTACAGTCAAGGACGGCCAAAAGTTACCATCAGACCTGACAAAATCAGGCTGGATAATGGACCCAGAGTATGGACCAAGAATTTCTGCAATATACCTATTTGGAAAAGACACTGCAATCACAAGCGACCAAGCTGCACTGACTCTAGGTAATACAATTCCAACAGACAATCAAAACAATACGGTAGTACCACAGCCATCCCCAAGCGGACAAAACAATTATTCCATGTATGCATTAATTGGCATAGTTGCAGCAGGTGGAGCCGCAATCTACCTGTTTTTAAAAAGAAGATAAAAATTTAGAGAATCAGCACTGCTGCTGTAAATACCGTAGTCCAGTGACCTTTTGCATCACCGACAGCACTCTGTGTTATGTTTCGAGTCTTGTAAATTTGTCCAGATATCTTCCACTGTTGTCTTTTGACATCCCAGCTCTTGTTTACATCAAATGAGATTCCAAGTGATGATGCAAGCATCTGTGCTGCAATGTCTTCTGCATAGTCGCCTGCCTCTTTTTCAGTCTCTCCAAAGGAGACATATTCTGAGAGATAGCCGTACTTTGTCTTGTCCTTTGGTTCGGCAATTCCAACAGATGCGGCCATCAATCTGTGTGGCTCGTTGCTCTCTTGCCTAGAATAGATTGCAAAAGTTACGCTGCCAGGTCTGATCAATTTCAGTCCTTCAGCTTTTGGGATTACCTTGCAGCCAGGTGGAAATATACTTGAGATCAAAACCAAATTTGTTCCAGCAATTCCTGCATCTCTGAGCGCATACTCAAAACTTGTCAGCCTGTCAGGATGAACGCCCTTACCTTTGGTAAGAAAAATTTTCTTTGCTACTAAATCCAGCACAAGTCAAGTCTTAACTAACGTCTTTAAAAATATAATGATAGTGTGCTTTTTGACCATTAAATGAAATAATCATGAACCATTCTTGTCCAAGACCAACTGATTTGGCGATATATGTTCCATCAAGATACAAACAACTGATTATCATCTGGATTTCATTTGAAAAGTTGTGAAGATCACACTACTTGTTGTCGGCTTGTGCATTGTCTTTGTTTCAATCCTAGGATATCTTGATGCCCCAAGCATCATCTCTCAGATGGTCCACTCGATAATCATAACAAATACAGGTTCAACATCAAGTTCCTCACCTATTACAACCTCATCCATGCTTCATTCCATGGGATACCCATCAAGAAGTGTGGTAGTCCCAATAATGCAAGACTCTTTTCTGGGACTGGCAATTGTTGGAATAGGCATGGCAGGATTTGGAACCATTGCAAAAAATCGCAAGAGACAGTTTACAAGTCAAGTCTCAGAAGAGCAGGACAAGAAAATTCAAGAGGATTCCAAGACTAGTGAGATGCCACAAACAAGCTTGAGAATATTGCAAGAGAGGCTAGCTAAAGGCGAAATTACATCAAGTGAGTTTCAGAGGATGAAAAAATTGCTGGATGATTAGAATTAGCATTGCCACATGTAAGTCTACAAGTAAAAAAATAATTTATGCCAAGATCTGCAATGACAAAATTATTTCTTGTCCATGTTTTTCAGGACTGATATCTCTGAAAATTTTTGCCACCTTGCCGTCTTTATTGATGATAAAAGTCGACCTCTTTGCTAGTCCCGCAATGTTCAATCCAGCATAGGTTTTGCAAATAGTCTTTGTAGTATCACTAAGATGAAGATATGGCACACCATATTCTTCTACGAACTTTTTTTGATCCTGTACAGTGTCAATAGATATTGCAAAGAGTTCAGCGTTTTGCTCCTTTATCTTGGGATACGCATCAATTGTTGCCTGGGCCATCTGGAATATTCTTTTGGATGGGCATGCAAACAAGTGGTTTTTAGGATAAAAGCACAATACGACATTTTTCTTTCCCTGAAAAGAGCCTAGTTTTACTAGACTGCCATCATTTGCGGCAAGTTCAAAATCTGGTGCAGGATCGCCTTCATTTATCATACCAACTAATTTGTCATACAGGTTAATACCATTTTTGTTTGGATTTTTTTATCAGGAAATTAAATCAGGATTACTTTTTAAACTTCTTTTGGTATAGTTTTATTCCAGCAGTTATTGCCTTTGTGGCGCTTGCAGCATTTTTTCCATCCAAGTATCTCAACTTTCTTGCCCTCAAGCTGCTTGTATGTTGCAAAAAAGTGTGCGATCTCCTCTGGGATGTGTTTCTCAAGATCAGAGAGGTCATGGATGTTTTCAAATCTAATGTCATCTTTTGCAACACATAAAATCTTGTCATCCATTTCACCACCGTCTTTCATCTGGAGCATACCTATTGGACGCGATTCAATTAGCACTCCAGGGTATGTCGGGTTTGTGACAAGCACTAGCGCATCCATTGGGTCACCGTCTTCTGCAAATGTCTGCGGAATTATGCCGTATTCTCCAGGATAGAAAAACGGTGAAAACAAAACTCGGTCTAGTTTTATGACACCATGCTTTTTGTCATATTCATATTTGTTCTGGGAACCTCTTGGAATTTCAACTATAACGTTTATCACAGAAGGCACCTTTGGGCCAGTTTCAATATCACGCCACAAGTCCATGATAAATTGTTCAGAAATACGGCCTTATTTAATTGACATCATGGAAAAATAATTTCCTTATATTGCATTTTTTCCCAAGATGTCAAACTTGCAACTTCGGAAAAGATAAAACGGTAATACAGCTAGTTGGAACAATGAAGGCGGCATATGTATCAGGACCATCAGATGTCCAGATTAAAAATGTAGATAGACCACAGGTCGGCCCAGGTGAGGTTCTAGTTTCCATGAAAGCCTGCGGAGTATGCGGCTCTGACTTGGAAAAAATATACGGCAAGTACAGCCAGCCTTCAATGAGACTGGGTCACGAGCCATCTGGGGTAGTCTTGGCAACAGGAGACGGAGTTGCAGACCTGAAAAAAGGTGACAGGGTCTTTACACATCACCACGTTCCTTGTTATACTTGTCATTATTGCACACATGGAAATGAGACCATGTGCCAGAAATATTCAGAGACAAACTTGTCGCCATGCGGTCTTGCTGAAGAGTTTGTTGTTCCCCAATGGAATGTCTCACATGGCGGAATAATAAAACTGCCAGACCATGTCAGTTTTGAGGAAGCATCAATGATCGAGCCTTTTGGCATGCTGTATTCGTGCATGGAATAAAATAGAATTCAAGAAAGGCGACTCGATTGCAATTTTGGGTGCAGGACCAACTGGACTGATGCATTTAATGTTAAGCAAGGCATACGGGATACAAGACATATTTTGTCTTGATATCAATGATTTCAGGCTGGGTTTTGCAAAAAAATTCGGCATAACAGAATCAATAAGATCAGACGACCCAGAAGCATATCAAAAAATTCTTGCAAAGACACAGAACCGCGGAGTGGATATTGTCATGGTTTCAACTGGAAGTATCCATGCCATATCTCAGGCAATCGATTTTGTAAGAAAGGGCGGAACGGTAGTTCTATTTGGAGTTCCAACAAAAGATGTCACCATGTCACTTGCAATGAGCAAGGTATATTCAAAAGAGATTACAATCACACCAAGTTATGCAGCTTCTGAGAGTGATACCAATGAAGCATTTCAGATGATAGAAAACGGAACAATACATGTCAAGGATTTGATAACTCACAAGTTTTCTCTTACAGAATCTGCAAAGGCACTTGATTACGCCCACCAAGGAAATGATTCCATGAAAATAATTATTACAAATTCAGAAACGCTTAACTAAGGCAAATTTTTTCGATGATGATATGGACTGGGGACTCAAAAACAGACTAGCAAAAATAATCAAGCCGCAAAACAGGCGTGGTGTAATGCTTGCTGTAGACCACGGTTACTTTCTTGGACCAACAGAAAAACTTGAGGTGCCAAAAAAAACAATTGCCCCACTGTTACCTTTTGCAGATTCTCTCATGCTAACACGGGGTGTTCTTAGAACATCTGTTGATGCAAACTTTCCAGTACCTGTCGTACTTCGAGTCTCAGGTGGAGCAAGCATCATAGGAAAAGACCTCTCAAATGAAAAAATCACCACCTCAGTAAAAGAGGCAATCAGACTCAATGTTTCCGCCATGGCAATGTCAATATTTGTTGGAGCCACACATGAGCACGAGTCACTTGTCAGTTTAGGTAATCTAGTAAACGAAGGTGAAGAATATGGAATTCCAGTACTTGCAGTTACCGCAGTAGGAAAAGAGCTTGAAAAGCGTGATGCAAGATATCTCAGCCTAGCATGCAGGATGGCTGCAGAGTTTGGTGCACACTTGGTAAAAACATACTATTGTGAAAACTTTGAAAAAGTTGTAACATCCTGTCCAGTTCCGGTCATCATTGCAGGTGGTCCAAAACTTGCAACAGAGCTTGACGTGTTCAATTTAACATATGATGCATTACAAGCAGGCGCATCAGGAGTTGACATGGGACGAAACATTTGGCAAAACGACCACCCAGTTGCAATGATAAAGGCAGTAAGGGCTATCGTTCACCAAAAGGCTACAGTCAAAGAGGCGCATGAAATTTTCAAGAAACTAAAAAGCGAGTCACCTCAAAAGGTCCAGCCACAAAAAAGCAAACCAAAAAAGTAATCTAATCAGAAATTTTTGTCAGATGCAAATGTACAATCTTCCACTTGGCATGCTTTACCATGACAAATGTTGCCCTGCTATTCATAGTCATGTGCTGTCCACGAAAACTATAATTGTCAACAATCATTCCAGATTGTAATACAGTAAAGGTTGCAACGGCAAATGTTTCAAACAAGTCAACTCGCAAATTTTTCAACTCGTAATCATAATCAGATATGCTGACAAACCGTAGTTGTTCAAGTGCCGCAGTTGTTGCAAAGTCCTTGAGGTCAAACGGAGGAACGTCGCTGTATGCAGAAAATCTGGGATCGTCTAGCTGTATGACACTTAATGGTGCAACATTTTTTGTTTTTCCTGCATTGAAAAATGTCGTGATAATATCTAGAATCTCTTCCTTGTCGCTCAAAATCGGTATTGCTTGAGGTAGATCTAGTTTAAGTCTTCGGACGGTATGATCACGCCTAAACAAGCCAGTTTTGGATAGATTTAGGCACCCGCCCCCAACAATATATTTATTAACAATTTTAGAGGGAAAAATAATAGATAGGTATGACAAAAGTAAATTCGATTGGCATTTCAAGCATTTTGTTGCTAGTCGAGCTTGTGCTGTAAAATACAGCAATTTTTGGAGATAGAAAATTATGGAAAAAATATCAGGTGCTAGGTCTTTGATGATCGCTTTGGAAAAAGAGGGCGTGGAAATTGCCTTTGGGTTACCGGGAGGTGCAAACTTGCCAATATACGACGAGCTCTACAAGAGCAACATACGACACGTACTGGTAAGACATGAACAGTCCGCATCACACATGGCAGATGGTTTTGGCAGGGTAAGCAGAAGACCGGGAGTATGTTTTGCAACATCAGGCCCCGGTGCTACAAATATTGTTACAGGAATTGCAACTGCCCAGGCAGATTCGGCACCAATGGTTGCAATCACAGGACAGGTTCCTTCAAAGATGATTGGACGTGACGCATTTCAAGAAAGTGATATTATCGGAATTACAAATCCTATTGTAAAATATGCATTCCAGCCAATGAGTCCAGGCGAAGTTCCAGAGGTTGTAAAAAAGGCATTTTACATCGCATCAACTGGAAGACCAGGCCCAGTGCTAATTGACATTCCAAAAGATGTACAACAAAATGAAGCAGAGGTACACTTTCCATCCGAGGTAAAAATAAGAGGATACCATCCATGGGTAGACCCAGATGTAACTCAGATTGAAAGGGCAACAGAGATGTTGCTATCAGCAGAGCGACCCATCATTTTAGCAGGAGGAGGAGTAATAATTTCAAGTGCATTTGCAGAATTACAATCAATTGCAGAGTTACTCATGATACCAGTTGTAACAACCTTCAAGGGCAAGGGTTCATTTCCAGAAAATCACCCGCTCTCACTTGGACCAATAGGAATGCATGGCCATGCAGAGGCAAACAAGATGATGACAGAGGCCGACTGTGTGCTAGCATGCGGTTCCAGATTTTCAGACAGGTCAGTTGGAACATTTGAAGAGTTTGAGAGAAACTTGAAAATAATTCACATGGATGTAGACCCAGCAGAGATAGGAAAGAACCAGACAACAAACGTTGCAGTAGTAGGAGATGTAAAAACATCGCTTCGAATAATGGTAAAGATGCTAATCCAAAAAGCAATCAAGCGCAATGGAGAGAGCGCATGGGCAAAAAGAGTAAAAGAAACAAAGGACTACTATAGAGAAAATCTCAAGATTCATCCACACCCATTAGCAGCATCAAAGGTTCTCAAAAAATTAAGAGAGGTCTTACCTGCACAATCAATTGTAACTACCGAAGTTGGACAGCACCAGATGTGGGCATCATTATTTTTTGATGTAATACACCCTGGAACATTTTTCAGTTCAACAGGTCTTGGAACAATGGGTTGGGGATTTCCAGCCGCAATTGGTGCCAAGGCAGCAAAACCAGACGTTCCAGTGTTGGATATCGCAGGAGAGGGAAGTTTTAACATGACAGAAAACTCGCTTGCAGTCTCTGTACTTGAAGATTTACCGGTCATCGTTTTCTTGCTAAATAATTTCACACTTGGCATGGTAGCCCAGTGGCAGCGAACATTTTACGACAGGAGAATGATTGGAGTAGACCTCAAGAATTGTCCAGATTATGTCAAAGTAGCAGAAGCATATGGTGCACAAGGAATACGTGCAACAACACTTGATGAAATAGGCAAGGCAGTCCAGACTGCGATAAAAAGCAATGTTGCAACCGTAATCGACATTCCAATTGACCCACAAGAAGACGTATTGCCATTTGTTGCCCCAGGGACATCGTTGAAGGACATGATTCTACCATCCTAAGTGAGATACCATGTGGTCAATTATTTCCGTACTAGTAGAAAACAAGCCAGGTGTCTTGTTCAAGATTACAAACTTGTTTAGATCAAGAAACTATAACATCGACAGCATATCAGTAGGGATAACTGAAAACCCCGAAGTATCCAGAATGACAATCACAACAGAGGCAGACGAAAAACAGCTAAGCCAAATAATGAAGCAACTAGAGAAATTAATCGACACATTAGAAGTAAAACTATTAGACGAGAAAAAGAGTGTATACAGAGAACTAGTCATGATGAAACTCAAAGTATCCAAGCCAACTGACATCAAGGAAATAACAGACCTTGCTAACGCATTCAAGTGCGATGTTCATGATGTCAGAAAATCATCAATCATAATAGAAATCACTGCAACACCAGACAGAGTCAGTGCGTTAGTAGACCTTGTCAAGGGATACGGAATCTTAGAGATGGCAAGAACTGGAATATGTGCACTAGCAAGAGGAGGATACGAAAATGAAGGTTAGAATTTTTGATACTACTCTAAGAGATGGCGAGCAGACACCAGGTGTAGCACTTACCCCAGACCAAAAACTTGCAATAGCACAGAAACTTGACGAGCTAGGTGTTGATGCAATTGAAGCTGGATTTCCAATCATATCAGAAGGAGAAAGACAAGCAATCAAGTCAATCACATCAGCAGGAATGAGGGCAGACATTTGTGGACTGGCAAGAACTGAAAGAAAAGATATCGATGCGGCAGTTGCAGTCGGGTTAAATTACATCCATACTTTCATTGCAACATCTGACATTCATTTACAATACAAACTAAAGATAACAAGAGAGCAAGCACTAGCTAAAGCAGTAGATGCAGTACAATATGCAAAAGGACTAGGCTTGAAGGTAGAGTTTTCAGCAGAAGACGCAACAAGAACAGACAGAGAATTCTTGAAAAAAGTATTCAAGGCAGTAACAGAGGCAGGTGCAGACAGACTAGACATTCCTGATACGGTAGGCTATTCCACTCCAGAGTATATTGCAGCAATCACACGAGATACAATTGATGCAACTCATTT
>Ga0206897_1185_pt1 | contig 10299 bp, 12 predicted proteins | sample Alteio_BWOrgHeat_49_FD_152972 | JGI IMG/M metagenome (GOLD analysis project Ga0206897, IMG submission 152972) | Enriched cells from forest soil in Barre Woods Harvard Forest LTER site, Petersham, Massachusetts, United States -... | ecosystem: Environmental > Terrestrial > Soil > Temperate forest >... | reverse complement strand
GGGCGTAACGCCGATATCCTTCAATAACGCCAACCGGCGCGGTGAAGAAGAAGCGAGGATGAAAATTTGTTTGGTCATCGGACCGCGCAGCCGCAGATCGAACGCGGCATTAATTATTTATGCCGGAACGTAATGCGTCCCTTCGACAAATCGTAAGGCGTCATTTCGACATTTACTTTATCACCGACCAAAACGCGGATGCGGTTCTTACGCATCTTGCCCGACGTATGGGCCAGCACTTCGTGGCTATTCTCCAGCTTCACGCGGAACATCGCGTTCGGCAGAAGTTCGGTCACGATGCCTTCAAATTCGAGGAGTTCTTCTTTGGCCATAGGGTTCAAGGTCTTGGGTCAGGGTTGAGTAAACGCGTATGAAGTATCAGGTATCGAGATTAAGGTAAAGTGCCGGTCATTAGGACACTTTTACCACGCTCGACGCTCCGTCATGACAGGGGTTGCACTGGGCGGGCCACGCCTCGCCGAAATCCTCGACAATCATCGACCAGTCGCCAAGCCGGAGGCGAATTTTGGCGTCTCCAGCAAAGATAAATGTAACCGAGCGGCCATCGGGCATGACGGCGAGTAAATCCAAAATCCGGCCCTGCTGGGTAAGATCGATGCCGTGCAGTTGCGTATGATCGACGCCGCGCACATTCACGGCACAGCAAATACGCGCGAGCCCTGCCCCATCCTTGGTTGGGCGACAGAGACGCTGCACCACCATGATAAAGTTTTTAGCATCGGTATCAAAGGTCATGTCGGAGACCGGCGCGATCGCATCCTGCAACACAGCCGAGATCACAAGCACATCGTCGGCGTCTTTAGCTTTGAGTTTGATCACTTTATCCGTCACGCAGCCTCACGAATGCGTTCAATATCCGCGCCACAGGCCGCGAGTTTTTCCTCAAGCCGTTCATAACCGCGATCCAGATGATAAATACGGTTAAGAATGGTTTCGCCCCGTGCCGCAAGACCTGCAAGTGCGAGCGAAACAGATGCGCGCAAATCGGTCGCCATAACGGGTGCACCCGTCAGATGCGGCACGCCGCGGATCATCGCCGAATTATTATGTACGGTGATATTGGCGCCCATGCGGCGCAATTCCGGCACATGCATAAAGCGGTTTTCAAAAATTGTTTCGGTGATCATCGACGCGCCCTCGGCGACCGACATCAACGCCATCATCTGCGCTTGCAAATCGGTGGGGAAGCCGGGATAGGGTTCGGTCATCATATCGACGCCGTGCAAACCGTTCACACGACGCACGCGGAGACCTTGCGCGGTCTCGGCAATACTCACGCCCGCCTGATCAAGCAACGCCACAACACTGCTGAGATGCTCGATGCGCGCGCCGAGCAATTCAACATCGCCGTTCGTAATCGCCGCCGCCATCGCGAAAGTGCCGGTTTCGATGCGATCCGGCACCACATCATGATGTGCGCCATGCAATTTGGTTTTACCGGTAATGCGCAATTTGTCGGAACCGATACCTTCGATCTCGGCGCCCATCGCGACGAGGCAGTTGGCAAGATCGATCACTTCGGGCTCACGCGCGGCGTTGATGATTGTCGTAACACCTTTCGCCAACGCGGCGGCCATCATGATATTTTCGGTGCCGGTGACCGTCACCATCGGGAAGATAATCTCCGCTCCCGTCAGGCCTTTCGGCGCGCGCGCATGAATATAACCATTATCGAGCGCAACGTCGGCGCCCAGTTGCTCCAACGCTTTGATATGCAAATCCACCGGGCGTGTACCGATAGCGCAACCACCGGGCAAGGATACTTTCGCTTCGCCGCAACGCGCGACCAGCGGACCAAGCACCAGAATGCTCGCGCGCATTTTGCGCACCAATTCATAAGGTGCCGTGATGCTCGTGATCTTGTCGGCCTTCAGATCCATCACGCGGCCCGTGTGGCCCTTGTTTTTGTGATGCCCGTTGAGGCCGAGGCTCACGCCGTGCTGGCCCAGCAAATTCGCCATTGTCGCGATATCGGCAAGGTGCGGCACATTACCAAGCGTCAGCGTTTCATCGGTGAGCAAACTGGCGGAGAGCAAAGGCAACGCCGCATTTTTCGCGCCACTGATATGAATTTTTCCAGCGAGCGGCTTGCCGCCCTTAATACGCATGCTGTCCATTAAACAGCCTTCTTCGTGCGTTCAGATTCCATGCGCGGCAGCGTCACGCCGGTTTGGCCCATATATTTTCCGCCACGATCCGCATAGGATGTTTCGCACAGACTATCGGCCTTCAGGAACAGAAATTGGCATACACCTTCATTGGCATAGACGCGCGCGGGCAGCGGTGTGGTGTTTGAAATCTCGAGCGTCACATGCCCTTCCCATTCGGGCTCAAGCGGCGTGACATTCACGATGAGACCGCAACGCGCATAGGTGGATTTGCCGAGACAGATCACTAAAATATCGCGCGGAATTTTGAAATACTCCACCGTACGCGCGAGCGCGAAAGAATTCGGCGGAATGACACAGACATCAGTCTTGCGATTGACGAAACTCGCGTCGGAAAAATTTTTCGGATCGACAATTGCGTTATCGATATTGGTGAAAATCTTGAACTCGTCCGCAAGCCGCGCATCGTACCCGTAGGATGACAGGCCGTACGAGATAACGCCCTGCCGCTGCAGTTTTTCTTCGAACGGCTTGATCATGCCGGTTTCGACCGACATTTTACGAATCCAGTGATCGGGCATGACGGGCATCAGTTATTCCTTGGCGGTTTTTGCAGGCGCGGTCGCCAGCATTTGTTTCTGTAATTTCCGCTTGCGCAGATTTTCGCGCAAAGCATCGGCGACCCTTTTCTCACGGTCGAGCGAGTATAGATTCGTTCTTGTTTGCGGTTTCGACTTCATATGGCTAGGTTTAGGGCATGAAAGCCTACCGGACAATACCGATCACAGAGTGCGGCGAGCCTTTGGTGCCGATCCAGAAAGGGCTTTTCCCCCTTTTTGACCCGCCGCCTTACGTTGCGTGCGGCGCACCCTATGGCGATGCGTCACCCTGGATGCTGCGGAAAGGCGTGGCAGAGGCTCTCACCCGGGCTCAGGAAAAACTGATAACACGCTGTCCGGGCTGGAAAATTATGATTTTCGATGCCTACCGCCCGAACGAGGTTCAGGCCTTTATGGTTAACCGCGAGTTCGGCATCAAGGCCAAGGAAGCTGGTCTGGACCCGGCTGCCCTGACACCGGCCCAGCGCGAGAAGTTGGCCGAAAAAGTTTATAAATACTGGGGCGTCCCAAGCGAAGATCCCGCCACACCGCCGCCGCACAGCACCGGTGCTGCCATCGATTGCACCTTTATGGATGAGCATGGACATGAGGTCGATATGGGCTCGCCCATCGATGAAGGCACCGAACGATCAGATCCCAATCATTTCGCGACGGCCACGGATACTGCTGGAAAGCAGGCGCATGCGAACCGCACTTTGCTTGCCGAGCTCATGCGCAACGAAGGTTTCCATATGCATGAAAACGAATGGTGGCACTTTTCGAAGGGCGACCAATACTGGGCGTGGTGTGAACGCGAAAGCAAACCGAGTAATCAGGCGATAGCTATCTATGGCCGCGCGGCGTTGCTGAAATAAAGCCGAAATCGGCATTGCCGAGCTTTCCTTGCGCTTCGCGGCCGGGTGTGGCAAAAACCGCCCTTCAGCTAGATTGCTGCCGTAGCTCAGGGGTAGAGCACGTCCTTGGTAAGGACGGGGTCGTAGGTTCAATTCCTATCGGCAGCACCATTTCAAGATCATATTTTTAATTATTAATTACTGTTGACAAATGGTATCCTATAGGATACAATCCATTATGCTTGAAGTCCGTCAAACAGCAATATTTTCAAAATGGATGCACGGGCTACGTGATCATACGGCTAGAGCGAAGATCGCGGCGCGTATTGATCGATTGGCACACGGGAATGCTGGTGACGTCAAACCCGTGGGTCACGGCATAAGCGAATTACGGATTCATTATGGTGCCGGTTACAGAGTTTATTTTGTACGACATGGCAAGATGGTAATGGTGCTGTTGTGTGGTGGAGATAAAAGCACACAAAGCAAAGATATTAAGACAGCAAAATTGCTTGCAACTGACCTGGAGGATTGAGTTATGGCTAAAAAAACATCAAAGACTTCTTCTTATGACTCTGCTGAATATCTAAATAGCAAACGAGCTATCAATGCTTATATGGAAGAAGCTCTAGAAACGCGCGATCCTGCTTTTATTGCTGTAGCACTTGGAACAATTGCTCGCGCTCGAGGCATGACACAAATTGCTAAAAAAGCTGGGCTATCTCGTGAAAGTCTCTACAAAGCACTTAGCACAGGCGGCAATCCAGAGTTTGGTACTGTTATGCGAGTGATGGACGCTCTCAATCTTAAATTTTCGATTACAGCTACTCAAGCACATTAACCTTCAAATTATTACACTGTAATAAACTGCAAGGTAAAACGTGGGAAATTTGGGTTATTGGGAACACTCGAGGTGAACTAACCCACTGAGTGGTAAGGTCAGTTGGAAAGTAAGGAATTATTCAAATTTACTGATAAAACCCATTAACTCTCGACTTTAAACAATTGTGAAATTGCACTCGTTAGAGGAGCAGGACGGGTGCAATGCGCCGCAGGTTTTGCGGCATAGCGCCGGTTAACTTTAAAACCACCGCGAGGTAGTACGGGAAGACAACCAACTTTCGTACCCCACTCCATGGGAAATGGATCATCTCCATCATTACGATGCATCTCTGCCCATGAATAAAGACCTTCCTTAATATCGTCATAAACACTGCTTCTTTCAGGTCGAACATTCTCTAAGACTCCATCTAAAATATGTTCAAGAAGAGGGAGCCCTTTGCCATTAAAAGCTATATATCCATTTTCAAAGGGACTGATTATTTGTCGAGAGTTATGGACTTCGACATACGTTCCGCCAAAAGCGGCGCCATATTTTCTGAGGCGTTCCTCCAACGCATCCGAATGGATGGCGACATCCTTGACATCAAAATCCGTATAGATGGCGCCATCGCTTGCATTGGTGCCGTCCAAAACATGTTTAAGGACGAACAAACGAGCAATATCGACCTTCGCCCACATGTATCTCGCTTCACCCAATGAAAAAACAGGTACTTCCGAAAAAGCTGGAAGAGAGTTCAATTGCTGCGGGGCTACGTTGGCTGGAATTGCATAGCGTTCATAAGCTTTTGGATCCTCCACCCATAAATTGAACTGGGTGTCTGGATAACAGGCAGCGTTCTTTTGTAAAAAGAAAAAAGAGGGGGACGGGATTTCGAAAGACGCTTCACCGTCAGGCCGCATCCAAATGTAATTAACCGACAATACCATTCGACATCTACCGATGGTGGTTGAAAATAACTGATAAAATCACACGTAATGTAACATGCAGCCTCGATAGAGAATAGTTTCATATAATACGAGCGGTTTATTATGGTTAATGGGGCGGCTTTCTGAAGCCGCCGAAAAGCGCATTTCAATTCAAATGCAATTTTCCTTTCGTGGTTAACCTTATAACACAGTGAAGTGCTGTTCATGCACTTTAAATAATTAATGAACTTGCAAGGCGGGCAATAAATGACTAATTAGACGATAATAATAAACTGTATTTTATAGGTCATTATCTATGTCAGATTATAATTTAGTTGTTATATGCCCGGGCACAAATGTTCCCTTAAACGTGGCGCAACTTACAGCATCAGAACAAAAACTGAATAACGCCCTTTCAGATATCAAGGCAAATGGGCAATTGCCCGAAAATGCGAGTTTAAAAATGCAGTTTGGGTATCTCGGCATCGCATCCCCTACATTCTATTCCCATTTTCCTTTAAATCAAATTCCACGTATTGGCGAAAGTAAATTTATTGTTGATCCGCAGATTATGGGCTGTCTATCAGAAAAACAAGATCAAGCAGTACTTCTTCATGAAACAGGTCATTTACATGAGCCCATGATAACATCACTCTTTGTCGTTGCAGGATATCTTGCGCTAAGCAACTTACATTCATTAATCACCAATACCTATCGAACCCTTAAAAATATTCGAAATGACGCTCGCGAGGTAAAGGCATCCGAAGGCGATGCGTTAGAAGTACCTTCAGAATCTTCTGTCACTTCGCCACATACTCATGGCTTATTAAATGGCGCAAAATTTGTTACAAAAATTGCCTCTCTCACGATTCAAAAGAATTGGTTGCTATTGTTAAGACCGGCCGCTGGCTGGACTGCGGCAGGATTGCTTTTAATTAGTTCTTTTAGGGGAAGTGAAATATATGCCGATTTATATGCCGCTCAAAATATGCAAACCCCAGACTATGCGCAAAGCGGCCTAACTACATTAGATGGCAGCATACTTTGGCTGGTCAATCCTAAACAATACAAAAACGCTCCTCACTATACTGCGAGTGCGCAATTGGGTAACCTCACTAATAGTTTAATTAGAATTGTGGTGGGAGGTCCTTTTGGGGCTTTTGTGGATACGCACCCAACAATTCCTGAACGCAACGCTATCCTTGAAAAGAACAGACAAGCTATTAAAGAAAAAAGACCGTTAAAGACATCTATAGATTTAGTATTGAACTATCGGCTGTAACAGCCTCGCGTGTAACCATTTGCCAAGATCGGGGTCGCGCGTTCGATCCCCGCCACATGAGATTTTTATGAATAACGTATCAAATTATTTACGCAACATTTCGAAGAGAGACCAAGATTGGGCTGATATAGGCAAACGCACGGTCTATATCGAGCCGCGTCGTTTAACCTCGTCCGATTGGGATATTATCGAGTGCGGAAGGGATTTTGATACAATATCCGATCTCGCCCGCGCTATGCCAATGGATATTGGTGGATTGCGGAAAAAACCGCGAGACACTATTTACAAATGGGCTCAAAGCCAAACAAAGACCTACAGTGCCGGCAATTATGGTGGCGGGCACGATTTTGTCAGACAAACAGTGCGACAATATGGCGATGACGTAGAAATAATGCGGGGCGCGTTGTGGGAGGGAGAATTTATCTCTTCCGACGGCCAAATTGGCCATTTTAACAAACAACGGGCAGATTATGTGCATCCAGACAATGATACTGTCTGGGGCATGGTCTTCGCTAGCCGCGTGGGCGAGGCACCATTTGATACGATTCCGGGGAATTTGATATTAACCGATGATCAAAAAAAGCTAGTCGAACGAGCTGAGGAGCATACGCCACCGCCCGACGATAAGGCGATTTTTCCAGAGGCTGTGGTGGCTCTGAGGCAGCAAAAGATTTTGCGTCCGACGCAGGTAGACCGAGTCATTATGCTTTTTACAAGTCCAAGCTATAATTCGATTGGCACTAAACATGTCTCGGGGCCACTTCCGCCGGAAGGTGCTGACTCAGGCTTTCTAAGAACATTTACAAAATTTGATTTTATATAAGACTGGGACGTTTAAGCTTTAGCTTTGCGCCAACACAAGAAGATTATTACACTGTAATATTGTGACGTTAAAATATTAAAAGTTAAGTCATTGGCCATAAGGATTTTGATAACCGCTATGACCGCTCTGCCCTTGACTGTTAGGACCGATATAATTTGGCGAAGTCACATCATAAGGGTAGGAATTAGTCCCCGCTTGCCCTGTATAGGGATTTGTATTTCCTTGATATGAATAATTATTGGTGACCGTGCCATCTGCCGGGCTGCGCTCATAAGGCTGAACGTAAGTCCCATTACTACGGGTATATCCATCTACATGATCAGCAAATGCAGGATTGACCAGAATTAGAAGTCCAAGCATAGACAGTGAAAGAATTTTCATAGATACCACCAATTGACTGAGTGAAAGGACTTAACGGATGGTTCTCCTAAAGCACACTCCTGTCAATTGATCTTATAAATATACACGAACCACGCTTCAAATGTAGTCACACATGCCTTACAACGCCGCGCTCGATTTATTTACACAAGCCCTCGCGCTTCAGCGCGCCGGCCAGATTGACGATTGCATTGAAAAGTACAACGCACTCATTTCCTTGCGACCTGATTTTGTCGAAGCCTACAACAATCTCGGCGCGGCGCTAAAAGATAAGTGTTTGTTCGACGATGAATTAAAACAATATCAGAAAGCGCTGTCGATTAATCCGAACTATGCCGATGCCCACAATAATTTGGGCAACGCACTCAATCGTATCGGGAAAGTTGACGAAGCCTTACAACATTATGAAAAAGCCTATGCGCTGGATCCGCGATCATCCCCATGCGCCAACAATTTGCTCGCCGCACTTATCTGTTTCGGACGAAATGATGAGGCACTGTCGATTATTCAAAAAGCTGTCCTTAACATGGATGAGGATAACTACAGCCAAATCGTTCTTGTTACCTATTGTTTGATCGTCTATTGGGTGCAAGGCAAAGTGGATGAATGCCGCAATTTGAAAAATAGGCATCCCGGATTGGCAAACCTGCCCATTGGCGAAAGAACCGCTATCCTTCTACGCTATATCCGCTTTATGTACGCGCTGTTTGATTTGGAAAACACGCCGTGTGAAGGACGCGAACCTGTTTATGTCGTCGGGGAATCGCATGCATTGCCCTGCGCCAATACTTTAATAAACCTGGGCAACAAAAAATACGCGGGTTCTGTGCAATTGGCTCAGGGTGTCAAAATGTGGCACCTCGCCACCCCGAATATCAATCTTTACAAAAAGTATATGGAACGCAGGCTGGCGAAAATCCCTGGCAATCAAAACATCCTTATGACAATCGGAGAGATCGATTGCCGTCCCGATGAAGGCATCTGGGCCGTTTTTAAAAAAGGACAGCGTCCGCTTGCGGACATCATAAAAGATACGGTTTCAGGGTATGTCGCGTGGCTTGAGGCCAATCTCGAATCCAACAAGCCGGCATCTATTATCCTGCAGGGCGTTCCCTATCCGGGTTATGCGCTGGAAGGCAGCAATGATCCCGGTGACAAGGACAAGTTCCTCGGCATGATCGCGGCGGTGAATAAACAACTGGAAGAGGAAGCCTTTCAAAGAGGCTGGAATTTCCTCGATGTTTATTCACTCACTTTGGAAAATAAGCGGTGGCACATCGATGACTATCATCTGAAGCCGGAGATTTATTCCATAATTAATATAAAAACGCCTACAACAGCGGCCGCATAGCCGACATTCTCACGCACTATGATGCTTGTTCTTCACGTGATGCTTGGCGTCTTTTTGCAGGCGCAGGATGTTTTTCTTGGCGTCGACAATTTCGGGGCGTAGCCCGTGGGTTGAAAGATCAGCATCGGCGGCCGTGAGCGCCTCATCATATTTGCCTTCATCAGCCAGACAACGGATCACGCCTTCCGGAAAGGCGACGTCATCCGGGTATTTCTGCTGACCCTGCTGATAAATCGGTAGCGCCTGATCCGACTGCTTCAATTGGCGGTACGCATGACCGACGACCTTCAAAATATAGTCGGGCTGATCCGCGGCGGGCAGCGTTTCGTAAAGCTTGACCACTTGCTGATCGTTACCGCCGGCCCAGCCGAGCACCGCGAGATAATCGCTCGCGATCGCCGGGTCATCGCCGTGCTGCGCATAGAGTCCACTGAGGATCGCAAGGGCTTCGGGGTAATGCTGTGTGCGCGCCAGTGCGATGGCTTTTTGATCATCGCGCTTGACCATGAGCTGAAGAATTTCTTTCTTGATGGCCATAATCGGCGGGCGCTCGCCATGTTTGGCGAGATCAGCGTCCGCCTTGACCAACGCGTTATCGAGATCGCCGAGATCAACCATGCAACGCAACTCACCCTCGGCAAATGTCACATTGTCGGGATAGTGAATGAGGCCGAGGCGATAAATATCGAGCGCTTTATCGTTTTGTCCCAGATCATGATAGGAATGGCCAATCGCCGACAATTCATAATTGGGCTGCTGGCCTTCCAGCTCACTATACATATCGACCGCTTCCTGATCGTGCCCGGCCCAGCTCAGCACCGCGATGTAATCACGTGTCACGCTTTGATCATTCTTATACTTGCGATGCAGTCGGTCGAGCGTCGCGATCGCTTCGTCATAATTACCCTTGCGCGCCGCCACCACGGCTTTGTCCTGCTCGGTCGGCGGCCGGTAAGGCAGGTTTTTAAACACGCCCGTTAAGCTGCTCCAAAATGTTATCGGTTTTTCCTGATCCGCAGACGCAGCATTGGCATCGGTGGCGGGTGGCGTTGATGCGGTTGGCGCTGGAGCGATCGTGGATGCCGTCGGTGTGGCGTTTTGTGCCAAAACAGTCGGCACAACCGCCATTTGCAC
>Ga0206897_1184_pt1 | contig 10344 bp, 15 predicted proteins | sample Alteio_BWOrgHeat_49_FD_152972 | JGI IMG/M metagenome (GOLD analysis project Ga0206897, IMG submission 152972) | Enriched cells from forest soil in Barre Woods Harvard Forest LTER site, Petersham, Massachusetts, United States -... | ecosystem: Environmental > Terrestrial > Soil > Temperate forest >... | reverse complement strand
TGTCGGAGCCATCCGGTCCCGCTGCAGAGCCGCCATTGCCAAAATCACTCCAGATATCGCCCACATGGAGACCGACATATCCGCCCGACCAATTCGTCACGCCGTCCTCGGCAAACACCGGACTTGCGATAAGACTTGCAAGGCTAAAGCCAAAACAAATTAATCTTGGCAACTTAGGGTAGAATTTTTTCATAGCAGCCTCCTTGGTCTTCGTTTTAAAGAGAATGATTTGCAGAGGTTATTTGAGATAATCGAACGTAAATAAACAAAGGGCAACGCGCTGTTTTTTGTTAAAAACACGTAAGAATTGTTCCTGACAGAGAAGCCCTGACGTTTCCTGCCAATTCGCTGTTCTGATAAATATTTTCTCTGCTATCCCCAAAGAATTCTCTGTTATTTTTTTAGGGAATTGGTGCCCCATGCGGCCAACTTTGACTGGAATATGTAATAACATTTTTATTTGTCCGATTTAGGATGATGGGTTTTGGCGTGTCGATCGGCATCCTGGCTGCGGCCCTTGGTAGACACTTTATCTTTTGAGGCATCGCGCGCCATGTTCTCTATGTCCTCGACCTTCATATGCTGCTTCTTTTTATTGAACATCAGGCTGGCCGCTTGAGAATGCGAAGACATTTTTTACCTCACGGTGTGTTGGATGGTCATTGAGACGGCTATTTCCGAACTTGGCCGTATCCAGAAGTGCGGATACCTTTTTCTACACCTAGGAAAAGGGCTTGATTTGACATTAGTCAACTGAGCTTGACCTTATCCGAACATAATGAACCATGAGCCCACAATTAAGAACCGGCCGCAATCTACCACTTATTCAATTGGAGTTGGCTCTTTGTAATTTGAAAAGCGTTCATTTGTTTTCTAATATTCCAGATAAAGACATGGTTTGTTTTCAAAAGGCATCTCAAGTTCGCTTATACAAAAAAGGGAAGTCCATCTATCTTCAAAACGAGCCGACAAAATTCTTCTATGTTGTCGGTAGTGGCTGGATAAAATTATTTCGAACCTTGCCCGAAGGCCAGGAAGTGATCTTTGACATACTCACGACGGGGCGCATATTTGGCGAGGACGCCATCTTTGAACAAGATGTTCACTACTGCAGTGCTCAAGTTGTTGAAGATGTCCAATTGCTCAGCATACCGGCAAGTTTACTGAAAGAGCAGATAAGGCTCAACCCCGCACTCGCTTCCAATATGTTTTCTTACATGTCCAAACATCACCGACATCATTTAGGTGCTCTGGCATTTAATAATATGCTGAGCGCGCCCCAGCGTATCGGTCTCTTTCTTTTGAGACTATGCACGGACAACCTTAAAACGGACGTTGTCTTAAATCTGCCTTATAATAAGACGCTCATTGCTGATATGCTCGGCATAAGTGGGGCAACTTTCTCACGATCGCTTGTGATATTACAGAGAAAAACAGGCACTCATGTTAAAGGCACGCGTGTCAAGATCAGCTCCGTGCAGAGGCTCGCCGAATATGTGTATGGTCCCGACTCAGGTGAATACTCCTCCAAAAATGCAATTTAACCAAACACGCCGGTCAACCAACCCCAATCCAAATTAGCAGGATGTTGGATATAGTCTTCCGGGTTTTCGACGACATGTTTCAGATAGCTGAACTTGAAAGGCCATACGTCTTCCGGCGAAACATTGGTCTTCTTTAAAATCTTGATTTTCATATCCTCGGTAAGCTCTAGACTATAGATAACTTTTGGCCTGTCGTCATAAACAGCGCATTGAAGAATGTTGTTCGTTCCCAAGCTTTTCCATCGCGCTTTCCAGATTTCATTGTAAGGAAATTTATCCTTATTCTTTTCTATTGCCTGGTTGCATATGTCGAGGTAGCGCTCAAAGACGCGCTCATACTCGTTATCATCGACAGTATTTCTAACGGAATTATTCATGATCTCCACCCCCGCCGACCCACAAGCACATTGTCGATAGGGCCTTTTTGACGTGCGTTCGACTATGTTTTTCAACATGCTGCTTCGATGACGGAAGCTTCACGCAGGCTTGCATCACGACCTTGACCTGCGATTGATCAAGGTCGTGAACAAGGCGACATGTTAGAAAAGTCTAACCATTAAGATCATGAAGTATCATGATCGCATGCCACTATGCTTTTAAGTTCTTTTGAAGCTGGGGGTTCCCGAACCTGACGTCACCGAATTTTGTCCGGTTGCCTTCTCCACATGATCATAAGCTTTCGCACAATGATCTTCCGCATCCTTCGCATGTTCTCCAGCCTTATCTGGATTACCGCTGGCATGCGCCACGGCAGCATTGGTATGCGCTGTTGCCGCATTGTTACAGCACTCAGCTGCTTTAGCGTGGAGTGACGCCTTGTCCTGTGGCAAAGCACCCGCCTGGTTGTTAGGGTTCGATTGTGGTTGTGTTGATTGGGGCTGCATAATGTATCTCCTAAGTTTGAGGTAGTTCTGTGAGGTGTAAGGCTTAGATACGCCAGTCTCACGCCCCTGTTTTGACATTCATCAATTCTCAAACATTTAATTTTGTCTGTATGCGCCAAATTGACGGATCCAGACTCATTGATGGGAGCGGGGCAGTGTTGAGATCAGTGCTTCAAATTCATTTTAAAAGTAGGGCAGGCATAGCATCCTGCAAAAGATATCCCACAATCAGAACACCCAACAGCATAACTATAACGGATAATATAATAACAATGCGCTTTGATGATTGATAGTTATTCTGACGAATTTGATTCTGAACGACGACATAACGCCAGCCAGAAGTCACAATAATAAGAAGACCAATGCATGCGAATAGAAGGCCGATGTTAGAGGCGTGAACTATGCCTGTTGATGGTGCCGTTAGCGCTGCAGCCAGGAAAAGGTACCGCAGTTTGGCGATAACAACACCGAATCCCATCATCGACATGCCAGTCCTGAGCCATGCAAGATACGTGCGCTCATTTGCAAGGCAATCGCGGACGCGTTCATCATCATTGATATTTGACATTTTGTTGCCGGATTGGGTTACCTGTTAGAAGGCTGCTTAAAAGATAGGAATTCTCTCTTTCCTAAATTTGTAGAAGATGAATAATGATGAACTGATTTTATCGAGCTGTGGTTTTCACAAATGTTAAAATGGACCCACTGAAATCACGCCCTCTGACAGCGCTCGTATTTCTTGCAAACAAACATTACAACGCATCGCCTTGCGTTTTGATAATTGGCGTGCCTTCAAGTGTGCGTTGAATCGGACATTTGCCAGCGACTTCAATCAATTTTTTGCGTTGATCTTCCGATAAGCTATTGCCACGCAGGATAATATATTTGATGAACACGTCTTGTTTACTTTCTTTACGGTGCGTCAATTTAACTTCCACTTTGTCCAACGGCCATTTCTGCTGCTTGGCATACCAGCGCACTGTCATCGCTGTGCATTCACCGAGCGCAGCCAGCAGCGTATCGTAAGGCGCTGGCCCCAAACCCCCACCGCCAGATGACACAGGCTCATCACCTTTTATGTGGTAACTAGAAACCTCAATATCAACGGCATATGCGCTTTCGCCGGTTTCGATGACGCTGGCAGAAAGAGTTTTTTCATCGGCCATGTATTACTCCAGTATCAAATAATCCGATTATTCTTGAAGCACAAACTGCACCATTGGTAATTTCCGAACAAAGTCAAAACCAATCCATAAGATCTGAGCGCGCCTGTGCTCCGATCAATCGTACTACCCACTCAACGCTAGGCCCCACAAAAATTCAATCTTTGATTAATGTCAAATCGATGAGGCGAAATTAGAGTATCAAAGCATCACCGGAGAAGTTTTCCGACACAATTGAGGGGGTCCCCATGAGTCATTTTTTGGAAAGCCATACACAGCATTTGACCCTATTTCTAGTTCTGGCGTTTGTTCTGGGACCACTATCCGGCCTCGCCTTGCTTGGAGAGCATCCCGTCTATTCCAGCGCAGCTAAACCACTTGTTAATCAGGAAAATACCGACAACATGAGCAAAGTTGATACCGGTCGTCAGTCAAGCAACATAAATCGTCAGGAATTTTCTACAAATCAGAGTTCTGGGGACGGGACTAGTGAATCTCACAAATAGAATCATGAATGCGGTTGCTATTTGATAAGTCATATGGTGACCATTTGTTTAGAGGTTTCACAGTGAAACCTCTAAACAACAAGAAACAATCGTACACTCTCAATCTTCCGATAACGCGGCTGCTGTTGAACCAGAAAAAACAGCACCAGAAAGTCTAGAGGGGTTGGTGCCACGGCTCCTGCCCGGCTGCCTTTGGTCGTACGACGCAACGACGGCACAGAGATCGAAGCCGGCATATGGCTGCGCGACCAGCCAGTGGCCATGAAATAGACATCAAACGATGCCTATGATCGCATCCCCCCAACACTTAAAGTTTTAGAAAATTGGCTATCCACATCTATGCAAACTATCCTTTCTCCATTTTCCGGCGGCACGCATGGTTGAGGTTTATATCAACCAGATTGCCACTTCTGTGCCAGACCATGATGTGCACAGTAAATTTGTTGATTGTGCCCCGTCCTTGCTACGTGAAGAGCGCCATCGTGTACTGCTTAGACGAATGGCTGAGCGGGCGCAAATTGAGCACCGTTATTCTTTTTTAAGACCCAGCACCGATGCGCTGGTATTTGATGCCGACGGCTTTTACCGCCGAGGCGCCTTTCCAAACACAGAAACACGCATGCGTTTTTTTGAACAGCACGCCCCCATTTTAGCTTGGCGAGCACTCGATCAACTGAATATCAGTGAACGCAAAGACAGCATAACCCACCTGATCGTCACGACCTGCACTGGCTTTTATGCCCCCGGCATTGATCTGCAGATTATCGCGCATTATGGCCTCAACCCTTCCGTTGAAAGAACCGTTATTGGCTTCATGGGCTGTTACGCAGGTCTCAACGCTTTAAAATTAGCGCAACATATTGTGCGTTCAGAGCCTTCATCCACTGTCGTGATCCTGAATCTGGAACTGTGCACCATCCATTTACAAGAAACAGATGACCTGGAGCAGATGCTTTCTTTTTTAATCTTTGCCGATGGCTGTTCCGCCAGTCTGGTGTCGGCAAAACCCGTCGGGATTGAGCTGCAGAGTTTTACATCGACAATCATGCCGGCAAGCAGCGATCAAATCACGTGGCGCATCGGCAACCTAGGTTTCGATATGGCGCTATCGGGGAAAGTGCCGCCAACGATTGCCAAAGAACTTCCCGTCAATCTCGATACAATTTTGGGCAATCGCAGACCAGAAGATTTCGAACATTGGGCCATCCATCCCGGCGGACGGACGATTCTCGATGCTGTTCAACATAGTATCGGTCTTCCCGACCATAGACTGCGCCAGTCCCGCGATGTCTTGCGACGCTACGGCAACATGTCGTCAGCATCCGTCATGTTCGTATTGAAGGAAATGCTGCAACCAGATACCGCCGCTGGGCGCGGCTGTTCGATGGCCTTTGGCCCCGGCCTTACCGTGGAAAGCATGCTGTTTGAGACAACGGGGAGTTAACACACATGACAAGGCAGGATTTCAGCCATCGCAGCACCGAAACGGAGCTTATGGATACGGAAGCTACAAGCTTCGGTGAATTCTTCGATTGTCTGCGGGTTTTGGAAACCATCAATACTTTAACTTTGGCCTATCGTCCGACGCTGAAATGGTTGGAACCGCTGCTCGCTGATGCTCCCTCTGAACAAGCCACATCAATCCTCGATGTTGGTTGCGGCGGCGGAGATATGCTGCGGCAAATATGGAGACAGACAAAAAAGCAAAATCCTCATCTTGATCTCGTTGGCATCGATATCAATCCATGGTCCAAACAATCGACCGAGAAACTTACGCCAAAAAATGCACCCATCCGTTTCGAGACCGTCAATTTGTTCGATCTGGATCCCGCCGACCACACTGATTTTATTATCAGCTCCCTCTTCACGCACCATCTCTCCGATCCTGAATTGATCCTCTTTCTTCAATGGATGGATCATCGCGCCACACGCGGGTGGTTTATCAATGATTTGCATCGCCATCCACTCCCCTATTACTTCATTAAATACGTCGTCAAATTTTTTAGCCGCAATCGCCTCATCCAACATGATGCGCCCGTATCCGTAGCCCGTTCCTTCACGGCGGCTGACTGGCAAAGCCTTCTCAAGGAGGCCGGCATCCCAACCGGTCGAACCCGCGTCACGTGGCACTTTCCCTTTCGTTATGGCGTATCATGCTGGAAAGTATGAAGCCGTGGGATGTCGCCATTATTGGCGGCGGGCTTGCAGGCAGCGCAGCAGCCTTGGGGTTAGCGCAGGCGGGACGCAAAGTTATTCTTTTAGAAAAAGAAGCGACAGCGTACGACAAAGTCTGCGGTGAATTTATAAGTCAGGAAGCTCAGCGTCATTTGACCGAACTGGACGTTGATCTCGCAGCCTTAGGTGCGACGAAGATTACTGATATTCGGCTGATGCGGCACAAACAGCTCGTCTCTGCACCATTGCCATTTCATGCGCAAAGCCTCTCGCGCCGTCTCCTTGATGAGTCTATTCTGGTGCGCGCGGAAGAAAACGGCGCGCAGGTTGTTCGGGAGGCTTTCGTGACGTCACTCATCAAAGAACCATCAGGTTGGCGCATGGAGATTGCCGGGCGCGAAACTCTCCATGCTGACACCGTCTTTCTAGCCACGGGCAAACATGAAGTACGTGGATGGCATCGTGTTAGCGGCAGCCATAACAATTTTGTCGGATTTAAACTTCATGTCCACTTGGCTCCAGAGCAAAGAAAAAACCTGGAGAAACATGTTGATATGTTTCTGTTCGATGGAGGTTATGGCGGGTTGGAGCCGATTGAGGAAGGAAAGGCAAATCTGTGTCTTGTCGTTAGCAAGCGCCGCTTAATTCATTACGGAAAAAACTGGGACCACCTTTATAATAAAATTCTGGAAACGACGCCACCCCTTGCGGATAGGTTGAATGGAGCCACGCCATGCTGGCCACGGCCTCTCTCCATCTTTGGCATTCCCTATGGCTTCGTCTATCGCCCCGCTTCGAATGCGCCGACGAAGATTTACCGGCTGGGTGATCAAATGGCCGTTATCCCTTCATTTTCTGGCTATGGCATGTCGATTGCGCTCCATACGGCCAAACATGCTGTTAAGTGCTACCTGCAAAGCGATGACGTCGCCTATCACAATCGAACACGAATCGAGCTTCTCCCACTCGTACGGCGCGCTACTTGTCTATCAAAGATAGCGATGCTTCCCGTGATTCAGCAGATTTTGTTTTCGGCTTGTCGTTTACGACCACAATGCATAACCGCGCTTGCTGCGCACACGCACGCACGGCAAGAACCGGGGCTATTACCCTTCGATTAGTTTGGGAACACCCGTTCAACCAATAGGTTGCGCTCATATTATGTTATCAATCAAAGCATCGTTTGATGAATGTCAAACCGGCGGTTACAAAACCAGCATACACACAGCGAACCAGAAAACCGCTACCTCAATATTGAAGAAAAAGAGAAATCTCCCATGAAAACCTTCCCCTTCGCTTTACTGATCGCGCTTCTAATCAACCCAATCACAATCGGACCTGCATATGCGGCAGACTCTGCCAATGAAGTACAAGATTCTGGTCAGCCGTTCGTTCATCCGTCCAACGATGTATCCTATTCCAATGACATGCGTGACAACGAGACGCTGACAAATGCCAAACCCACCAATAATGGAAAAGCGCAATATGTTTCTGGCGGTATTGGGATCGACGGCATGGAAGTTATCAATGCAGTGGAGCATGACTACAATCTTAAGATGCTGTTTGTGGCGGATGGAGAATATCTCGGCGATATCAGTGTGAATATCACGGACCACAAGGGCAACAGCTTGCTTAGCGCCGCGTCCGAAGGTCCTGTGCTTCTCGTCAAAATGCCGGCTGGTCATTATACAGTGAGCACTACAACTTCGAATGGAACGACATTGACCCAACATGTAGTCGTCAGCAACGATCATCTTGCCTCTTATGTGTTGCGTTATCCGGCCAACACACAGTAATCGCTGAGTTTATTTATTCGAAAATTGAAGGGGAAAACATCTCAAGACCTTCCGATGGCTGTTATGCAACCACTTTCATGGCCTTTGATTCAAAGTGATTTAGATACAGCCTCATACCTATCGGTTTTCCATATGTGGTCCGAACTCTTTTGAGTTTTGCGCGGTAGCGTCTTCTTCTCGGCCTCGGTCAGAGGAAGGCCCACCTTAAATATCCATGGCTTGAATTGTTCGGCCGCTGGTTTGCTTGTCTGTGCGGGTAATTCCGTCATGAGGATCATCCCTAAAATATCGAAAGAGATTTTCCGATAACGTCAGGACTACACTGGTTACAAATCGCCTGTTTGATATTCATCAAATGGTCTTCGTTATGTCTTAGATACAAAGATGTTCTAGCGCCGGTCCAATATTTCTACACCACATGTAGTTCATAGACCCAGCATCGCGTATAAAATATTTTGAAAAGTCCGCAGATTTTTCGCAAAAGTCAAATCGAGAAAACCGAAAGCGTGTTGTTCATGATGGGGTCAAGACAAGCGCCCAAGCTTGTTGCGCGACGAACTCCACAACCCCCGCTAAAATACAGGAGACATCATGTATACGACACAAGCGCAAGCGCCTCTCGGAATGACAATTCCGGATTATCATGTGATGGCCGCCGAATATCATGAAGATGCAGCTGAATTGCATCGCAATGCCGCTGCACATCACGAATACGGCAACTATCAGGCATCCAACGAACAGGCGCAGCTGGCCAAAAAATCCGGCCAGCTGGCGATTCAGAATTGCGACATGGCCATGAAATAACCAGAACACAATGTGTCTCTTAAGTGCCGATACGTTCAATCTCACAATCACTCAAAAGGATATCCGCCATGACCCAGAACCATCAAACATTTAAGATCCTTGCTCTAACCGCTCTTGCTTTGTCACTAGATGCGGCCTCGCCGGCTTTTGCTGAATCTGTAGGACATTACATCGACGACGCGACAATCACCGCCAAAGTCAAAGAGGCTATTTTCGCTGACTCTCAGCTAAAGGTCCTTCAGGTGAAAGTTGATACTCTTCACGGCGTTGTAGCGTTGAGCGGCACTGTGGACACCAAAGACCAGGAGAATGAAGCCGTCAAAGTTGCCACCCAGATTAACGGTGTGACGTTAGTGACGGATAACCTGTCTGTCCAACCCACGAGTGCAGAAGCAGAACAAGAATAAGCTCAACATCCAACCGCAGGATCAGCCTCACCTTCAAGCCTGGTGGTTCAGCATAACTTTGAGCGCCGAGGTCTGAGAATGTTCAGGTTGAAAAAGGGGCATCACTATGAAGCGTATCGTACTTATAACCGGCGGCACGACGGGTATCGGAGCCGTTACAGCAAAAACCTTTAAGGCAAACGGCTATGACGTCGCCGTCAACTATGCCTTCAACGAGGATGGCGCCCAAGCGTTCCGCAAAGAAGCAGGCATTGCCATTTATAAGTGGGACATTACGGATGCCGATGCCTGCATCGAAGGCGTCAAGAAGATCGCTGCCGAAATGGGCAGCGTCGATGTGCTGGTCAACAATGCCGGTATAACGCGCGATCACACCATACAGAAAATGTCCGTCGAAGATTGGCATTCTGTTATCAATACCGACCTCGGTGCGTGTTTTAACATGTCGAGGGCTGTTATTGGGTCTATGCGGGAAAAGGGGTTCGGCAGGATCGTCAATATCAGTTCGATCAGTGGCATGGCCGGACAGTTTGGCCAGACAAACTATGCAGCAGCCAAAGCGGGAATTCTCGGTTTTACTAAAGCGCTGGCACTTGAATCGGCAACGAAAGGAATTACCGTCAATGCAGTAGCTCCTGGTTTCACAAAAACGACCATGCTGGATACGATACCTGAAAAGGTTTTGGCTGAACTCATCGAGCGCGTTCCGGTCAAGCGTCTTGGCAAGCCGGAAGATATCGCGCGCGCGGTTTTGTTCCTTGCCGCCGATGATGCTGATTTTATCACCGGCGCAACGCTGGCCGTCAATGGTGGTTTGTATATGGAGTAGTCGCGGGCATATTTGGCACAGCTGCCGTTTTCATTCTCGTTCTTGATACGATATAAGATCCAGACATTCGCTCACCTTAAGATCACATAAAGGAATAATGACCATAGCCTCTCTCCTGGGGCACACTTATTGACACCCTTAATATTCCTTGTTCGCCAAAAATTATTCCCTGATATAGATAAAAAATTCCCTGTTATGATTCACGGGAATTTGTGATTACACCTCTAGTAACGCAC
>Ga0206897_1180_pt1 | contig 10695 bp, 3 predicted proteins | sample Alteio_BWOrgHeat_49_FD_152972 | JGI IMG/M metagenome (GOLD analysis project Ga0206897, IMG submission 152972) | Enriched cells from forest soil in Barre Woods Harvard Forest LTER site, Petersham, Massachusetts, United States -... | ecosystem: Environmental > Terrestrial > Soil > Temperate forest > O... | reverse complement strand
ACGTAAAGGCAATTACAGCTCAATAGCTTACTTAGTTAACAACGTGCTACTGGGGAATGGCATTACTGCAACTAATATAACATTCCAGGGAATTGATACTGCGTTTGGTTTCTTTAATGGAACCAAGTCGAATGTTGGGATGGATACAGGGGTTATAATATGTAATGGAGGTATTGGCCTTGCGCAAGGCCCTAACCAAAAGACTAATGACAATGGTGACGGTAAATGGACTACATACAATTACGGAAGTACAAATGGATGGCCTAATGCCAATACATATGAAGATCAGGATCTTGCAACACTTATTGGAACTACTTTGAGTAATACTTATTCGTGTTTCCTACTACAATTTGATTTTATAGCCCCATCAGATTCAGTTGAATTTCAATATGTTTTTGGCTCAAACGAAGAACCGTGTTTCTACAAGGATACCTATTATGATGATTTTGGCTTTTTTCTGAGTGGGCCAGGAATAGCAGGCACATATACCAATGGTGCAATAAATCTCGCGACAATACCAGGAAGCGCTACCGCTGTTTCAATAAAAAATGTGAACTGTAGCGGCAATTCACAATATTATGTATGTAATTCTCCCCCAGCAAGTTCAGGCTCAAACTGCTCTGAAACTACTGTTTGCTCTAATTGTCCGGCCAGTGTGGCAGTTACTACAGTTGGTTATGGCGGTTTTACTACTGTTCTTACAGCCAAGGCAAAAGTTCAATGTGGTCAAAAATATCATATAAAACTTGGAGTAGGCAATATTGGCAATGGGAAGTTTGATTCCGGTGTATTTTTAAAGGGTGGTAGTTTTAAACCTACAACCAACCCTGTAATTGTTTCTTCTACGGCAACATCAACTTGTGCAGGGAGTCCTATAACATTAACAGCAACTGGTGGAACCAGTTACACCTGGAGCCCGGCAACTAATCTTTCAGCTACAACTGGCGCAAGCGTTACAGCAACACCCACGGTGGCTACAACTTATACGGTTGTTGGAAGTATAGCTAGCGGATGTGTTGACACTTCAAAAATTGCCATAAGCATTAATCCTACACCTACTCTATTATTAATCAGTTCATCTAAGTCTTTATGTTCTGGTGGCTCTGCTAATTTAAATGTTTCAGGAGCATCAACCTATACCTGGACACCTACTACCGGATTAAGCTGTGCCACATGTTCAAACCCAACTGCAAGTCCAGTGGTAACTACACAATATTATGTAACCGGAACTAATGCAAATGGATGCAAAAGCAAGGATAGTGTAACAATAACAGTGGCAGCTTCATTATCAGTGACTGCAACAGCTTCACCTTCTCCCACAATTTGCTTAGGTGATTCTACAATATTAAATGCTAGTGGAGCAACAACATATACATGGAATCCTCCAACGGGGTTAAGCTGCACAACCTGTTCAAATCCATACGCAAACCCTACTACAGCTACTACATATACTGTAACAGGAACTTCAGGATCATGTAATGCTTCGGGAACAATTGTTATTAAAGTAAACCCATCGCCTACTATTACTGTTAATTCTACTTTAGCGTCGGTGTGTAAAGGCAGTTCTGCTACGCTTACCGCTAAAGGTGGCAGTAGTTATACATGGAGCCCATCAACGGGATTGAGCGCCACTACCGGAGCAGTTGTAATGGCTACACCAACTACAGCTATAACATATGTAGTTACGGGTATTAACGGAAGTGGATGTGCAGGAAAAGACAGTGTAAAAATATCAATCAATCCCTCACCCAGCATCAGTATAACAGCTTCATCGTCGGGCAACATTTGCTCTGGTGGATCTGACACCATGATCGCATCTGGTGCTTCAACATATACATGGACACCTTCATCTTCACTCAATAATTCGACGGGATCTACTGTAATTGCTTCACCACCATTTACAGCAACATATACAGTAATTGGTAGTAATGCTTCAGGGTGCACTGATACGGTAAATATCACAATACATGTTACTCCAACCCCTACTCTTTCAATAACTCCTGGCAGCCCTGGTATATGCCCAGGCGATTCAGTGACACTTGTAGTGAGTGGAGCTGGTAGTTATACTTGGAGCCCCGGTGTAGGGCTGAATGTGACAACAGGCGATACAGTAATAGCTAAACCAGCCGCCACGGCAACATATACAATTACCGGCCTAAATGGAATATGCAGTTCAAAAGACTCAATAAGTATAAATGTTGGTAAACTAGTTGTCAGTGCGTCTGCAGCTTCTAACAACCTTTGTTCCGGAGATTCAACAAAACTGACTGCCATTGGCGCTGCAAGTTATATTTGGACTCCTTCTACGGGACTAAATAATAGCACTGGGGCTGTTGTGATAGCCACACCTGTTACAACTACAACATATAGCGTTACAGGAACATCGGGAAGCGGTTGTTCCGATAGTAATACTGTGATTATAACTGTTAACCCAACACCTACTTTAAATCTGTCTGCCGGAGCACCGTTCATTTGCTTTGGAGCAAATGGAACTTCACTAAACGCAAGTGGTGCCTCAACTTATATTTGGTCACCTTCAGGTAGCCTTACTTGTTCAACTTGTGCAAATCCAAATGCAAATCCTACTTCTACAACTACTTATTCTGTAACCGGCACAAGTGCTTTGGGTTGTCCTGCTTCAGATACAATAAGCTTAAAGGTTGATCAGTTATCAGTAACGGCAGGCGCCACTACTCCTTCAATTTGCCTTGGAGGCATTACTTCGTTAAATGCCTCTGGTGGCGTAAATTATATATGGAGTCCTGCAGGATCTGTAACATGCTCTACCTGTGATACTTCAATCGCAAACCCAACTTCTCCTACAACCTATTCCGTAACTATTACTGATGCTTTAGGATGTAAAGATTCAGCCAGTGTTTCCATCACAGTAAATCCATTACCAAATATTGTTGCCGCAGCTACAAAAGCCTCAATCTGTTCAGGTAATTCCGATTCGCTAATTGCAAACGGAGCTTCAAGCTATGTATGGTATCCTTCTGCAGGATTAACATGCTCTACATGTTCTAGTACCGGAGCGACTCCTATAACATCGACAACTTATACAATTATAGGAACGAGTGCTGCAGGATGTAATGACACCACAACAACAAGTATTACTGTAAATATAAGCCCAATAATTACCATACAACTGTCGGCAGGTGATACATTATGCCCAGGTCAATCAGTTTCTATGACTGCAAATGGTGGGGTTAGCTATACTTGGACGCCTTCGACAGGACTGAATTCGACAAGCGGCCCTACGGTAAATGTAAGCCCGGCAATAAGCCCTGTAACGTATGAAGTAATTGGCGGTAACGGAACATGTATTGATAGTGCATTCCAAACAATTTACCTATATCCATCATTGGTTGTGGATATGAATCCCGATACAATATGTCTTGGTCAAAGTGGATCGGTAAGAATTACAGTGAGTGGAGGCAAGCCTGCTTATAATTATGTGTGGAATAATGGACTTACCAATGGGTCTGGTCCATATACCGTATCACCTTCAATACCAACATATTACACATGCAGTGTAACAGATGGTTGCAATACTGTCAAAACAGATTCAATGCTGGTATATACTGAGCCAATGCCTGTTGCACAATTTATTGGTAATCCTACAACTATACTTGGTGGGCAATTTGTAGGTTTCATTAATACAAGCACCGGGGCCGTAAATTATTTATGGACTTTTGGTGAAGGTGGAACATCTACAGCCATTGATCCTTATTATCAATATAATATACCTGGAACATATTATGTAACCCTTATAGCAGCAAATAGTTTCGGTTGCCAGGACACGGCCAGAGATACTATTCATGTAACTGAAAGCATCTTTATACCAAATGTCTTCACTCCGAATGGAGACGGGCAAAACGATGTATTTCACGTAACTGTGGGTGGCATGCAAACTTATTTTATTGAAATATTTAACCGCTGGGGTGAAAGAGTATTCGAAGCTAATTCACCAAATATTGACTGGTCGGGAAGAAGCATGTCTGGTATAGAAGAATCTGATGGTACATATTATTATATAATAAAGGCTACTGACTACAGTAATAAAGATTATAACTATCACGGTTACTTACAGTTGATTCGTTAATATTTCGGTAAAACTTATTAACGTCATGCAACTATTTGCGCTGTTTTGCATCTACCAACAGTTGAGTGTTATTTGCTTAAATAGCTCAAATGATACACAAAAGAGGGATTAATTTGTTTTTGTTACTGGTTTTTGCTACATTGTGGAGGTGATTTTCATAGATTTACTTAATAAATATATAATGTAAGATGCACATTTGTCAGAAAGCTAAAATTTATCTTTGTTAATAATAATTCGGTATTTAAACTTTTATCTATTCCCCTGAATGATAAGAACATTACATATAAAAAAGTACTTTTTCTACGTACAAAAACTTACGCTTCTATTATTAGCATTAGGTGTTACAAGTATTTCTCATGCCCAAACCACTATATTCTATCAGAATTTTGATGGCGCTTTTACTGTAATAAACGCAGGCGGAGCTTCAATTACACAAGCTTCTTGCATACCTACTACACAAACATGGACAGGATTAAGTACTTGTACCTCATGCCTGGGAGGTGGAACTACTTGTTATTATTTTTATAGAGATGACCAAACCATAAATAGTGGACAGGATAAATGCGGAGTTAACCAAGCCCCTGGTTGTTTTGAGGCAGGTTCATATGCAATATACTTCGACTGTTATGATGCTAACATTGGTGGTACTGCTTCTGTAACATCTCCTACTATTGATCTGTCTGCTTATGCCAGCAGTTGTTATTCGGTAACTCTTAAGTTTTACTACTTTAATAAAGATGAAACTTCAGTATCTGCACTATTTTCAAATAATGGAGGAACATCATTTACTTCACAAGGCGGCAGCCCTTATAATGTCACTAGTAATAACTGGCAAAGTGCATCAATAACTATTCCGGCAGCGTATTGCGTTTCAAATTTCGAGGTCAGGTTTACGGGGGTGAGTAATTACGTAAACTATCCGATAGCTATTGATGAGGTTACTATAACTGAAACTTCTACTGCACCTTCAACAGATGCAACATTAAATGCTTTTTCAGGTGTAACTTGTACAGGAACAACCGTAAACTGGACTAATGGCAATGGAGCTGATAGAATTGTAGTAGCTTATCCCAACTCAACTATCACCTCTCCAGTATCAGGCACTGCATATACTGCAAATACCACATATGGAAGTGGCACGGCTATTGGAGCAGGGTTTGTTGTATATAACGGAACCGGTGCTACTTCAGTAGCGGTTACCGGTTTGACTGCCAGCACTACTTATTATTATGCCGTATTTGAATATAATGCACCTTCTTGTTATAATACTCCGGGCCCTTCCTCTAGCCAGGCAACTACTTCTTGTTGTGCTACAACCCAAGCCAGTGGTCTTTCCTATTCAAATATTAACTGTAGTAGCATTACTGTTAACTGGACAAATGGAAATGGAGCGGACAGAATAGTTGTTGCTTACCCTAACTCTACAATAACATCCCCAACAAATGGTACCACATATACTGCTAATGCCGCATACACAAGTGGTACTGCTTTAGGTGCCGGATATGTTGTTTACAATGGCACAGGAAGTTCCGTTGTAGTTACTGGCTTAGCCGCCAGTACCACGTATTACTTTGCTGTATTTGAATATAATACTACGGCTTGTTATCTTACACCGGGCTTATCTTCAAGCCAGGCAACTACAACCTGTGCTTGCCCTACAACACAAGCAACCAGCCTTGTATATTCAGGAGTAACTTGTAGTGCTACCACTTTAACTTGGACAAATGGGAATGGAGGCAATAGATTAGTTATTGCTTATCCCAATTCTACTATAACCTCCCCAGCCAATGGTACTTTTTATACACAAAATGCCACATATGGCAGTGGATCATCTGTTGGAGCGGGTTTTGTAGTTTATGACGGCTCGGCTAGCACTATTACTGTGAGCGGATTATCTGCCAGCACAACATACTATTACGCTGTATTTGAATACATAAGCACGTCATGCTATTTGACACCTGGATTGTCTTCCAACAAAGCTACAATTGCTTGTCCTTGCCCTACAACACAGGCAACTAGCCTTACATATACTAATGTTAACTGTACAAGCCTTACTGTAAACTGGACGGACGGAAATGGGGCCAACAGAATTGTGGTTGCATACCCTAATTCAACAATAACAAGCCCGGCAAATGGAACTGTATATACTCCAAATACTATATATGGAAGTGGTACTGTGCTTGGTGCGGGCCGTGTGGTGTATACAGGTTCTGGAAATTCAGTATCTATAACAGGCTTAACAGCAGGTACAACATATTGGTTTGCTGTTTTTGAATATAATACCGTAGCGTGTTATCTTACACCCGGTTTATCTTCAAGCCAGGCTACAACAGCTGCTTGCTGCCCAACCACACAAGCATCAGCCATTAAATTTGCTAATATTGGTTGCAATGGCTACATCGTAAACTGGACGAATGGTAATGGCGCCGATAGATTAGTAGTTGTATATCCAAGCTCAACCATAACCAGCCCGACAAATGGCACAACGTATACAGCAAACTATAACTATGGTAGCGGTACAGCGGTAGGTGCTGGTACGGTTGTTTATAAAGGCACAGGAAGTACTGTTACTGTTCTGGGGCTTTCTTCAAACACCACTTATTACGTTGGTATTTTTGAATACACAACAACATCTTGTTACCTTGTTCCGGGAGTATCTGCCAGCAGGGCTACTACTGCAACGTGTACCTGTCCGTATATGTCAACGGCAGCAACAGATGGGTGCAATACTTGTGCCGCTGGTGGCGGATGTACAGAAGGAGACTCAGAATATTTATTGCTGAACACTTGCTCTTATGGCTGGGATAACACTGTTGTTGCCCCAACTATTGACTATGGAAGCACTGTTGCTACTATGACGACATACACGGTACAGGGTACGGGTGACTATATGGTTCAGAATGCAACTGTTGCTACTATGAACGCCAGCAATGCAGCATGCAATGGACAATTTATAGCTGCCAGCGACCCGGCAAGCCCTGTTGCTATACCACCTTGGTCTTATGTATTATTCTGTGCAGCAGGAGGCGGAAACACATGGTGCGGTGCAAATTGTTACGATTTTTCGGGAATATGCCCATCTGGCCCAATTTATGTAATATTTGGTTCCGGTGGTTTACAGGCAAGTGGTAATTATTTAGACCATTCAGCAGGATCAACTCGTTATTTCATGACTGATTTTTCTCCTATTGTTGGAGGGGGTGGTTGTACTGACTATTATTCATACGATGCAGGTAGTGAAGCAAGCGGAGACGGTGCTTTCGAAACTTATCTGTCACCTATAAGTACAAATAGCGCCGCACCCACTGCACCTAATAGCTATGCTCAGAACTGTGGCTTGACTTCAATTATATTACCAATTAAATTACTGTACTTTAATGCACAATACAACGCTACAAACCATGTTGTAGACCTAACCTGGGCAACAGGCTCTGAAGAAAATAATAAACAATTTGTAATAGAAAAAACAAAAGATGGGGAAAACTGGCAGCCTGTTGTAACTTTGCCTGGCGCAGGACACAGTAGTAAAACCATTCAATATTCAGCATCTGATGACAGCCCCTTTTCAGGAACTTCTTATTACAAGGTAAGACAAATTAACTTTGATGGAAATAGTTCAACATCACAAATGGAACCTGTGAATGTTGATTTGGGAACAAAAAATATTATTGCTGCTCCCAACCCTGCTAACGATTTAATATCAGTAACCTTTGGCTCTCCATTTACTGGTACTTCAACTGTATCGATATATGATGTAACCAGCAGACTTGTAGCTACAAAACAAGTAGAAATGACCAAAGGAAGTACGGCATTCCAACTTGATGTTTCCGGATTTAGTAATGGAGTTTATTTTATACTAGTAAACAATGGATTGATTCAACTTTCTACTAAGTTTATTATCAATCATCATTCATAATTTATCAAAGTTATAATATTATAACCTGAGTTCTTTTTTATATAGGAACAAAATCCTTATTGCTTAATAAATTTTGTGCTAAATAATTTATCGTTGGCGGAAACAGATACAAGGTATATTCCTGTACTAAAATCGGATACATCAATTGTATTTACACCATGTGTAAAATCACCTGATTTAACCTCTTGCCCCAATTGGTCATATATACGATAATACATTTTCTCGCCTGTAATACCATTTATTTTCACGTATACATTAGTTAATACCGGGTCAGGGTAAACTGCTAAAGCTGTTCCTTTATTAATTTCGTTGATAGAATTAGGGGCTGTCCACATCGCAATATTTTTAGCATATACCCCTCCCACACTATCAAAACCACCTCCAACATATAGCGAATTGTTATAAATAGTCATCGCGTCAATAGAACCTCCATTACTTACACCAATGCTCCCTCCTACTTTAGACCATGTGGTGCCGTTCCATTTTGCTATGCTGTTAATGGGTTTTCCATTTACAGTATCAAAATAACCACCTACGTATAGTTCATTATTATAAGAAATAAGTGAATTTACTACAGCCCATGTTGCCTCTCCAGTTATACCTGAATCAAGGGGAGACCAAACCGTACCATTCCACATAGCTATCCTGTTCACCGGAACACCTCCTGCAGTGTCAAACATTCCTCCGGCATATAAATTACCATTGTAAACTGCCAAGGTACTAACTGCCCCACCGTCATTCATACTATGCCCTACATCAGACCAGTTAGTACCATTCCACTTTGCAATTTCTTTTACAGGCACACCTCCTGCACTGTCGAACCCTCCACCTACATATAGTTCACCATTATAAACAGCAAGTGAAAAAACACCATCCTCTTCATCGGCCGCGTATATTCCACTTCCTACAGCCGACCATGTTGTTCCGTTCCATTTTGAAATACCATAAATCGATTTACCATCGGCACTATCAAACGCACCACCAGCATATAATTCACCATTATATACAGCCAAGGCATATACCCCCCACTGTGCACTTTGAAATCCCTTACCTACAGTAATCCAGGCAGAGCCATTCCACATGGCAATGCTATTTGCAGCAATACCTCCAATTGAATCGAATTGCCCACCAACATACAAATTGCCATTATAAACGGTCATTGCACTTATATATCCGCTTGTGCCAACTCCCGGAGCGCTCCAATTAGAACCATTCCATTGTGCCATGTCACTTACTGGTGTTACACCAGCGGTATCAAACCAACCACCTGCATATAAAACCGAATCGTATGAACATAATGACCATGCCAGAACCGAACTTGACCCACTTATTCCATTAGCTACCGAGCTCCATGTTTGTGCATTAGCATAAACACCTGTTATAACAGTTATAATAAAGCATGCTATTTTTTTAATCATATTTCTAAATAATGTAAAAAGAAAGGAACTTAAAGTTAATTAAGTTCCTTACTATATTTCATAAACTGTATTCCTTTTATCTATTTGCTGATAACTATTTTACGGGAGATATTTATTTTTCCTCCAATAACATTCAGAAAATATACTCCATTTGAAATTTCTGATGTATTTATTGAAAATGAATTATCACCCACTTTTAATTCAGCTGGCATTTCTTTAACTAATCTGCCCGTAATATCGTAAATACCAACATTTGCTTTTTCATCATTAGCTGATGTTATTTTTACATTCAACTCATCATTTGCAGGCACTGGCCAAGCAGCCAACTGGTTAATTATAGCATGAGTATTTAATGCATTAATTGCAGTAAGATTCCAAATGCTTGAAGGTACATCAACACCAGTTGGGCTCGATACACAAGGAGTTAATCCGTACATATCTTCAATGGTTCTTAAAATGTCAAAGTGTGTAACCTTGGTAGTACATGTTCCCGGATTTACTATTCCACCGCAAAACAAAAGTGGAATATTGTTGCTTTGTGACCCATCATCCTCGTCCCATATAACAATCACCAGTGTATTATTAGCAACGCTGGAAGCCCAACGCACCAATGGCATCATATTTGTCTTAAACCATTTATCACCGTTCGAAACCGCAGTAGAAAGGGTAGATGGATCATGCATATCATCAACCAGGTTAGGTATTACCCATGACACCGTAGGTAAAGTACTGTAATGGTTTGAATCAGGGAAATATGTACCTATAGGGAACATTGGCAGGTCAGATTTGACAGGAATAGTGTCCTTAGTTCCATGCATCCAATTTATCCATGGACAATGCTTTGTACAATAGTTCCCACTATTATTAAGGTAAGTTCCTACGGCAGGCTGGGTTTCAGCATATCCAATAAAGGTAAATTTAGCCGCGATAAGTGATGCGCCCAAATTACAATTATTAAATGGGGCATTCGAAGCCGGGCCAACCAGGTCAGTTGTTACACCTTGATTGGAACCTGAGAACAGATCGAGATAATTAGGCTCGCTAGGGTGAGTAATGGCATAGGCACTGGTAAACTGCACAGTAGTTGGCGATGCCGCTAAAGCGGTAAGTGTAGGTGCATAAGAAGAACCAATTATTTCGGAGCGTGCATAGTTTTCTTCTAGTACAAATATTACGTGAGCCGGTCTAACAGGCACCTGCGCTTGCAAGCGTATCTGGAACAACATTACGCCTATAATACAAATTAGTAACGATTT
>Ga0206897_1169_pt2 | contig 10797 bp, 9 predicted proteins | sample Alteio_BWOrgHeat_49_FD_152972 | JGI IMG/M metagenome (GOLD analysis project Ga0206897, IMG submission 152972) | Enriched cells from forest soil in Barre Woods Harvard Forest LTER site, Petersham, Massachusetts, United States -... | ecosystem: Environmental > Terrestrial > Soil > Temperate forest > O... | reverse complement strand
TCCAGTTGTTGGCTCGTCTAGTATGTATACGGTTCTACCGGTGTCACGCTTTGATAACTCTGCTGAAAGTTTTACACGTTGGGCCTCTCCTCCAGATAATGTCGTGGCGGCTTGTCCAAGCTTGATGTATCCTAGTCCAACATCTGCAACAGTCTGGAGTTTTCTCTGAATAGATGGAATGTTTGTAAAAAATTCTAGTGCCTCTTCTACTGTCATTGCTAAAATGTCAGAAATATTCTTGTCTTTGTAGTGCACTGAAAGTGTTTCTGAATTATATCGCTTTCCTTTACACTCATCGCATACTACATAGACATCTGACAAAAATTGCATCTCTATTTTTTTGACTCCGTCGCCTTCGCATGCAAAACATCTTCCATCTGCAACGTTAAATGAAAACTGTCCTGGTGTGTATCCTCGTTCTTTTGACAGTTCTGTTCCTGAATATAGTTCCCTGATTGGGGTAAATGCGCCAATGTATGTAGCAGGATTTGAGCGTGGAGTGCGACCTATTGGGGATTGGTCTATGCCTATGACTTTGTCAATCTCGACCATTCCTGATATTGCCTTGTGTCGTCCGGGCCTGTCTGTAGAGCCATAAATCTCAGATGCAAGCGCCTTGTACAGTATGTCATTTACGAGAGTGGATTTTCCAGATCCTGATACTCCTGTTATTGTAACCATCATTCCAAGTGGAAACTCGACATCAATGTTTTTGAGATTATTTTCTGATGCGCCCTTGAGGACTAGCTTACCCTTTTGCTTGCGTCTTTCTTTGGAAAGTTTTATGGCGTCATGATTTTTTAGATATCTTCCGGTGACTGATTTTTCACTTTTTAAAATTTCATTTATTGTTCCCTCGAACACTACGTTTCCTCCATGGACTCCGGCATCTGGACCAAGATCAATAATCCAGTCTGAGCTTCGCATTACCTCTTCGTCATGCTCTACAACTAGTATTGTATTTCCCAAATCACGAAGTTTTGTTAGAGTCTTGATTAGCTTTGCATTGTCTCTTTGGTGTAATCCAATTGTTGGCTCGTCAAGAACATAGAGTACACCTGTAAGATTTGATCCTATCTGTGTTGCAAGTCTGATTCTCTGGGCCTCCCCACCTGACAATGTAGAGCTTACACGATTAAGTGTCAGATAATTCAAGCCAACATTTTTTAAGAATTCCAGTCTTGATAAAACTTCTTTTAGAATTGATTTTGCAATGTATTTTTCTGTTTCGCTTAGCTGGAGATTTTTGAAAAACTCGTAACATGAATCAATGGACAGATCACAGACATCCATGATTGAAAGCGAGTTAATTGAAACTGATAATGCTTCATCCTTGAGTCTTCTGCCCTTGCATGTGTTACATGGCGTCTCTCTCATGAACTTGCTCAATTCCTCTCTTTTTGATTCAGAATCAGTCTCGGCAAAGTTTTTCTGCAAACTAGGTATTACGCCATGAAAATTGTTGGTATACTCCCACCTTGAATCAGTTGACTGGGATTCGTACGAGAACTTTACTGCCTCCTCGCTTCCATACAAAATCACTTGAAGCTGTTTTGTGCTCATTTTATCTATTGGAGTCATGAGGTCAAAACCATATTTTTTCCCGACATCTCTTAGGGTTTGACGCCTAAATGATGAGAACCTGCCTGACCATGGAACTATGGCACCATCCAGGATTGATTTTGTCTTGTCTGGGATTAGCAAGTCTGGCTCAAACTCCATCTTTACTCCCAAACCGTGGCATGTCTTGCATGCACCAAATGGTGAGTTGAACGAGAAACCCCTTGGTTCAAGTTCCCCAATTGAGATTCCACAAAATGGACATGCGTTATTTTGGGAAAATATTTTCTCTTCAGTATCTACAACCATCACGTCTCCCTTACCTGCCTTGAGTGCAGTCTGGATTGATTCGTATAATCTGCTTTTTTCTTCCCAGGATGCCTTGACTCTGTCTACTACAATCTCTATGTTGTGCCACTTTTGTTTATCTAAAACTGGAAACTCTCCGTCAAGCTCTATTATTTCTCCGTCTACTCGAATTCTAGAATATCCTTGTTTTTTTACCTGCTCGAATAGTTTTTCATAAGTTCCTTTTTTTCTTCTGACAAGTGACGCAAGAATCAAAATCTTTTTTCCTTCTGATTCTTTTAGGATTGATTCACAGATTGACTCTACTGACTGGTTTGATATTTTTCTTGAACACTTGGGGCAGTGTGGCGTTCCAATTCTTGCATACAGCAATCTGAGATAATCATAAATCTCTGTTATGGTTCCAACTGTAGATCTTGGGTTTTTGCTAGTTGTCTTTTGCTGGATTGATATTGCCGGTGAGAGTCCCTCGATTGAATCAACATCTGGCTTGTTCATCATCTCAAGGAACTGTCTTGCATACGCTGAGAGTGACTCGACATATCTTCTCTGGCCCTCTGCATAAATTGTATCAAAGGCAAGAGTTGATTTTCCAGATCCTGATAATCCTGTGATGACTACAAGTTTATTCTTTGGAATGTCTACGTTGATGTTTTTTAGGTTGTGCTCCCTTGCACCACGGATGATTAACTTGTCATTCATTTCGTAATTGTTTTTGTATCCTTGTCAGTTTATCGCGATATTCTATTGCATGCTCAAAGTCAAGATCTTCTGCGTAACACTTCATGGTTGCTTCTATCTCAATTGCTAGGGTCTGGACATCATGCTTTGACATGTGTTTTGTCTCATCTAGTACGATTGTCTGTTGGGGAATTGCCTTCACTATGCTAGCTGGGGTGATTCCCATCTTTTGATTGTATTCTACCTGTTTCTTCCTTCTTCTGTCTGTTTCAGATATGGCAAGTGACATTGACTGGGTAATTTTGTCTGCATACATTATCACAGAGCCGTCTACATTTCTTGCAGCCCTTCCAAATGTCTGGATTAGACTAGTTATATTTCTCAAAAACCCTTCCTTGTCGGCATCAAGTATTGCTACTAGTGACACCTCTGGGATGTCAAGGCCTTCTCTTAGCAGGTTGATTCCAACTAGTACATCAAACTCACCCAGCCTGAGTTGCCTGATTATCTCAGTTCTCTGGAGGTTTTCAATCTCAGAATGCAGATAGCGCACCTTTACCTGGTGCTTTGACAAGTATTCTGCCAAATCCTCTGCCATTCTCTTTGTCAGTGTTGTAACTAGAACACGCTGGTTTTTTTCCACACGTTTTTTTATTTCTATGATCAAGTCATCCATTTGGTTTGCAGTCTTTCTTACCTCTACTGTTGGGTCTACTAGACCCGTTGGTCTTGTCAACTGTTCAACAATCTGGGCACTCTGTTTTTTCTCATAATCTCCAGGTGTTGCAGAAACAAAAATAGTATTTTTGATATACCTTTCAAACTCTTCGAATTTTAGTGGCCTGTTATCAAATGCGCTTGTGAGCCTAAAACCATAATCAATCAGAGATTTTTTTCTAGTGTGATCACCATTGTACATGCCATGGAGTTGGGGTAATGTCACATGTGACTCATCAATTACTAGAAGAAAGTCTTCCCCAAAGAAATCTAAAAGGCAAAATGGCGGCTCGCCTGGTTTTCTTCCATCAAAATGTCTTGAATAATTTTCAATTCCTGAACAATATCCAAGCTCTTCAATCATTTCTAAATCATATTTGGTTCGCATCTCTAGTCTTTGTCTTTCAAGCTCTGGCAGCTCGGACAATCTTTGTTTTAGTTCATTTCTAATTGACTGGACTGCAGTCTTTCTCACATCTGCTGCAACAAGATAGTGTTTTGCAGGATAGATCTTTATCCTTGTAATCTGCTTTTTTTCTTCAAGAGATACTGGATCACAGATTGATATCTTTTCAACATCATCTCCAAATAGTGAGATTCTTACAACTGAATCAGAGTACGCCGGGATGACGTCAATCGTATCCCCTTTGATTCTAAATCTGCCTGCCAAAAGTTCGGTATCATTTCTGTCATATCTTGCGCTGACAAGTTTTTTGATTAATGCACTTCTTCCAATCTCTGCACCTTTTTCAACCGTGATTGCCATTGTCTCCCACTCGCTAGGCGAGCCAAGTGAATAGATGCAAGAAACTGTGGCGATGATAATTGTAGGCTCTCCTGACAACAACATCGCAGTTGCCTCTAGACGCAATTTTTCTATCTTTTCATTTATCTGGGTATCTTTTTCGATGTATGTATCAGTCTGGACAATGTAACTTTCAGGTTGATAGTAATCATAGTATGATACAAAATATCCGATATTGTTTTTTGGAAAAAACTGTTTTAGTTCTGCATAAAGCTGAGCGGCTAGTGTCTTGTTGTGTGATATGACCAGTGTTTTTTTTCCGGTCTTGGCAATTGCGTTTGCAACTGTGAATGTCTTGCCACTGCCTGTTACACCAAGCAAGGTCTGGATCTTTTTTGTTTGTATCCCTTGGACTAACATCTCTATTGCCTGCTGCTGGTCGCCTATGGGCACAAATTCTGAAACTAGCTCAAAGCTTGGATTTTCTAGCAAACAATACAAATTGGTGCTGTTTCAAATTTAAAGCAAATGGTAATTATGATATCTTTACCAACTGGGCTCTTCTGAAACCTGCAGGCCGTCTTTTGTCTTGATTACGCCCATCATCTTGACAGTGTTATTTGCAGTAGGGCTATTGCGTTCTAGTATTTTTTTTGCGATATCTAATCTTGTCTTTTTGTCAAAATGCTGACCTATCTTGTACTTGCCCCTCATTGTAACTGGTATGACCTTGATTATTGCAACTTCTTCTACCACTGCCATGTCTGGTGACATTTTTTCATATCCTCCTTCTGGCTGGTATTTTTTCATCAATTCGTTTAGTGCAAATGTCTTTTCTTTTGGATCTGAGATCAAACTTGCCTGTCCCTTGATTACTACACTAATGTACAAAGTGTCTGCCTGTGATGCATCAGTTGGAGATGTAAAATATGATGGTAAAAATTCAAGGCTCTGGTCTACCTCAAACCCAACTTTTGGGTTCTTTGTTATGTTTTCCAGTTTCTCCCCTCTTGGATGTGAATGCATGTAGATTGCATTATTTGCATAAACAAAATTCATGGGTATTATCTGCGGAAATCCGTCCTTGTCTATACTGCATACCCTTCCAGTCTCTTGCTGGTTTAGAAACTCGATTATCTTCTCTTTTGACTTGATCTCAAGCCTTCCAAGTAGTTGCATAAATCCTAGTTATGATTAGATGATATTTCTGCGTATGGTTTAATAGATAAATGCAAGTGGCACTAACACAGGGTATGCAAAAGGGTTCTAATCCATTTGGAGTCTTGGCAAGCATGATAGTAGGTTCTGTAGTCGGATTTGCAAGCTATGTGTACACTTTATTTGGTAATACGATTCCGTCATTTTTTGCAGTATATTTCAAAGAGATTGGCGCTGCAATAATTATGATGGCAGTCTTTGTATTTGCAGTTGCCTGGCTAATGAAGGCCAAGCCACACAGAAAGCCGCAAAGATATCAAGTAAAAGTGTATGATGTGTGCGGAGTGGAAACCAAGATTGATGGCATTAGGACTGAATTTAAGACACATGATGTTGCCTGGAGTTTTATGAAAGAGTACAAAAAGTTCTATCCTCTCTTTAACTTTGCACTGGTATCTGATCTACCAAACTCTGAGAAACTAACGATATTTCGATATCTTTAGGGAAAAAAATTCATTGTTGGCATTTTGAAGTACATCTGTATTTTATATGCTCTTGATTGCGATTTCGGGGGAATTGAACTACTCATCTAGTGTGTCTAAAATGAAATTGAATCTCTAATTTATGACTTAACTATGTTAATCTATGTTCTAATACCTGAACTGTACAGGTTACAAGACTTGGAATTAGATGGTGTGAAACGCGATACACTGCGTGCTTGTGGACTCTGTGGAACTGTTTATACCATAAATGTGCCACAATACAGTAGTAGATGCCCTACTTGTAAAAGTAGAATTCAAAAAATTATTTTAAATGACTGAAAATCAAAAGGGCTTGGAAAAATTACTTTCTTGGATTGTTCTGGTCTTTAAAGTAAGGCATTATGCTTGAGGCAAACTTGTCAATAGAGCCAAAGTATCCTGAACCCCAGAATCTTACTATAAAGTGATTGACACCTGCCTTCATGAATTTTTCAAAGACTGGAATGATGTCATCTGGCGTACCCATTCCTATTGATGATCGTGCAACGTCATCTGGGATTGTCTGTGCGGCCTCTCTCATCTTTACAATCCATTCTTGGTTTGACATGGAATATTCTGTAAAGTATTTCTTGAAATCAAAACCTGCGATATCTTCAATGCCGTGAACCTTGAGAACTTCGGGCTTGAACAAGCTGACTTTTACAGCATTTTTCATCTTTGCCCATGCGGTTTCTGCATCCTCTGAAAAGTATACATCGATATCAACTGCATAGTTAAAGTTCTCGTCTGTTCTTCCATTTTCTTTCATGGATGCCTTGATTGCTTTTGCATGTTCTGCATACAACTCTGGTGTATATCCAATTGGAATCCACCCGTCACCATATTTGCCACATAGTGCAAGTGTTCTTGGTGCTCCTGCTGCCATGTAAATTGGTGGTGCTGGTTTTCGAATACTTTTTGCTTGCAGACATGCTTCTTCTAATTGGTAAAATTCACCCTTGAAATTGACCCTGTGTGATGGTGATGACTCGAAAAGTAATTTGATGACTTGTAATTGTTCTTCAAATCTTCCTACTGGCTTGTCCCATTGAATTTTAAACTCTTTGAGATTTTGTGCTTCTCCTGCACCAATACCTAAAGTTCCTCTGCCATGTGATACTCTGTCAAGTGTAATTGATGCAAGTGCAATGTTTGATGGATGTCGTCTTACTGCATCTGTGACACAAGTTCCAAGTTCTACCTTGTGTGTAACTGATGCAATCGCAGAAAGCATAACCCATGGATCGTTTACTATGGCTTTGTCCCATTGTGGAACATTACTGTGGTCCATGTACCAAATAGAATCATAACCTGTCTTGTCTGCTAGAACACAAGCTGTAATGATTTGATCTTCGTTTAATCCCAGGCGAGCAACGTTGAGTCCCTGTTGAATTCCAAATTTTAGCGTCATGAAATCCTTCTATAGTTGTCTCAAATTAGATGTATTTAAGTCTAGTAATTTTATGATATTAGTTGCCAATTTAGAGTCTATGACACTTGAATTTTCAAAAGATCCAAGATCACTGTACCTTGACACAAAAATGTGAAAATGAAAAAAGTAGACTAGAGTTTTCCGTCTACAATGTCCTTCAAAAGTTGGACAACATCTTGTTTTGCTACTGGCAATGGATTTGGATCCAAGTGACCCTTGTCTGTCATGACAACATCTGCTGCCTGGTCATAAGGTGCCTTTAGTGTCAGTTTGTCAAACTTTAGTTTTTCAATGACTTCTTTGAATCTGTCATAGAAAACGGACTTGTTGAATCTGTGTGCAACGGTAGTACATGATGATAGCGAGTATCCATGTGGCACACCTTCGTTTGAAAAGACGTATGACAATGCATGACCCAATGTGGTTGACGCATTTCCAAATCCAACACCTGAGAGCATTGAACCAAATGGATAGTTCTCTGGCTTGTTGTTCATTATTGCATCGTAGAGCACATCAAAGGCTGACTTGCACAGCATCTTGGTAAATTCATTTCCTCGTTTGCTGTCGTATCCTTCTGTTGCCTGTGCACATGCGTCACAGACAGAGTTTTTGACAATTGCCTCTGGTGTTCCCTCCATGAAATAAGCATCAATTACTGCCATGTCTGCAAGGAATCTTTCATCCTGCAAGAGCTTTTTCTTTCCATCAAATTTTAGAACACAGTATGTTGTCATTTCTGCACCTGTTCCAAATGTTGTTGGGATGAGTATCTTTGGAATCTTCATCTCCATTCCTGCATACTTTGCAACATCAAGGGAGCTTCCTCCGCCAAGACCAATTATTGCAGAGGGGTTCTTTGGCTTGAATTCTGCCATGACCTTGTTTACTGTTTCAATTGATGGTTCTGGCTCTACTTTGTCATATAACATATAATCTTGAATCTTCATTCTTGCAAGCCATCTGGCTGATACATCCGGCGGTGCGGTTGTTACAACTAGGGCATTTTTTGGATATTGTGTCTCGGACAAGGCATCTTTACCGAAATTAATTGTCTTTGGCATTCGAACTGTATTCATGAAAAAATTATCACTTGAAACAATTATTATACTATTGCCTTGGTCCAGTCTAAATGCGGAACTGGGTTTTCTTGGATAAGATAATCACACCAACTGTGGATATTGCAATTATCATTCCAGCTACTGGGCCAAACTCTGGTACTGTTGGACCAACTACAATTGTAAAACTTGCTGTCTCTGGTGGGATTGGCTGGAATAGTATTCCCTGGACCTCAACTGTAACCTGATAAGTTCCTGCTGTCTGGAACTGGAATGGAATGCTTACTGCACCCTCTGCGGTGTGTGTAACTGGTGTTCCAAATACCTGGTTTTCTCCCTGTGTTACGGAAACCTTGTAATCGATATGCTGCTGGGCTGTGTTTTGCTTGTTAAGAAAACTGATCTTAAGTTCTGTCTGGTCTCCTGGATTTGGTGTCGCTGGATTTGTCTCAAAACTGATGTTCAGTGTTCCGGCACTAGTTGGTTTTACAATTGGGTCTGCATAAGCTGGTACCATGAGAATTGTCATGATTGCAAAAGCTCCAAGCAATCCTATTGCTGATACCTTTACCACATTTCTTGACACAATAGGGCTTGTATCTTGGGATATATAAAAAAAGTGTAACAAAGGTAATGGATACCGGTTCATTTTTTTAAAACGTCAATAAAAAGACTCAAAATTGACCAAATCTTATTTGTTGTACGATGGCAATAAATGGTAATTAGAAATTTTCAACCAGTATCAATAAATTCTGCAAAAAAAGATACCTTGTCTATCATTGATGCAGGCCTTGGTGCTGCAGATCCACGACTGTATCTTCAAAAAATTATTACACATAATCACTTGGTTATGCCTGGCAGAAAGATTGATCTTGCAAAGTATCGTCGTGTCTTTGTCATTGCAATAGGCAAGGCATCTAGTGTCATGGCTGGTACAGTGGATTCGTTGACACATATTGATGGAGGCATACTGGTGGCACCAGGTCCAGTCAAGATACCAAGCAAGAAATTCAAAATAATTCGGGCAGGTCATCCACTCCCCAACAAGAACAGCCTGGTTGCTGCAAAAATGATCATTCAATTTCTTGACAAGACAAATTCTGGTGACATGATATTATTTTTGATATCTGGGGGCTCGTCATCTCTTGTTGCCATGCCTGATGGTATCACGCTAGCAGAAAAGCAGGCAACAACTGATCTATTGTTAAAATGTGGTGCAGGCATCCAAGAAATCAACTGTATCAGAAAACACTTGTCCAAAATCAAGGGCGGCAAGATGCTAGAACACCTGCGATCTGATGCTGTATCTCTTGTAATGTCTGATGTGGTAGGAAACGATCTCTCAAGTATTGCATCAGCCATGACTTACTATGATAAAACAACGTTTGCAGATGCTCAAAAGATCTTACAAAAATATCGCCTGGAAAAACTTGTCCCAAAGAGTGTTTTACAGCATTTATCGCTTGGTGTGAAAGGAAAAATCCCAGAAACTCCAAAGAAAGCAAAAATAAGAAATTATGTCATTGCAACCAACAAAGACTGCCTTGACGCAATGAAATTGCGAGCAAAAGATCTAGGATATTCTGTAAAATTATTGGGTTGCATGTCTGGCAACGTGCAAGATCTTGGTCCCAAAATATCTAAAACATTTTCTTGCAAAAAGATGAATTGCATAATCTTTGGAGGTGAAAGCACTGTTGTTGTAACCGGAAAGGGAAAGGGTGGGCGAAACCAAGAATTGGTTTTGTATGTTGCATCTGATCTATCAAAAAAATGCAAAGATGTCACGGTAGCATCAGTTGGTACTGATGGAGTTGATGGCAAAACTGATTGTGCAGGTGCAATTTGGCAATCACATCAAAAATTGGATGCGATACAACGATATCTTGACCAAAACAATTCGTACAATTTTTTCAAAAAGCATGGAGGTCTTGTATTTACTGGTCCTACTGGAACAAACTTGATGGATGTTGGCCTTGTGCTACGAAAGTAGTAACTTACTTGCCTTGTTTTCACTGGGATCTACTAATTGGTATCTGACATCAAGATCTCTTTGTTTGATTATCTGATCAATGAATTGCATTCTTTTTTCTATAAAATCATCATCAGTTGGTTTGTTTTTTACAAGACGATCAAACATTGATCTTTGATCTAACATTACTTTTACAATGTCGCCATTTTTTACTATGAATCTGCCAATGCTCCAAAAAATTCCAACATGAAGTGCGATGTACTTTGACTGCTCAGATGTTACGATATCGTAAAAATATTCTGCATGTATTCTACTCTCTTCAGATCTTGTCTGAGAGTTTTCAATTGTCCATGAGATCTTTTTTTGATCACCATCAAAAAAGTAAATGTGCTCCATGTCAACATATTTACTAAATATGTCAATATATTTTCTGTATACTACTGAATAAGAAAAATGAAAATTTGCTTATCGTGTTAGAAGCAAATTCCTTCTTTACAAATATGGTCGACGAGCTTGTTGATTTTTCAGAATATGATCCAGAGCTTGCAGAAGGACTAAAATGGATTGACAGTGAGGCAAGTAAGTTACTACTTTCGTAGCACAAGGCCAACATCCATCAAGTTTGTTCCAGTAAGACCAGTAAATAC
>Ga0206897_1181_pt1 | contig 10824 bp, 8 predicted proteins | sample Alteio_BWOrgHeat_49_FD_152972 | JGI IMG/M metagenome (GOLD analysis project Ga0206897, IMG submission 152972) | Enriched cells from forest soil in Barre Woods Harvard Forest LTER site, Petersham, Massachusetts, United States -... | ecosystem: Environmental > Terrestrial > Soil > Temperate forest > O... | reverse complement strand
GGCGGCGCAGCGCATGATGCGCTTTCAGGCGGCACGGGAGATGATTTGATCTAAGGCGGATCCGGTGGATCGGTGATTCATGCCGGTAGCGGCAACGACGTGATCTATGGGGGATCAGGCACGACTAACGGCACGCCCAATAGCGACATTATTTACGGTGGTCCGGGGCAGAATACCGTAATTCTTGGTACTAACAATTCCGAAGTGGATACCGGAACCGGAGCCATGACCCTGATTGGCAATACAAGCGGCTTCTCTGTGTTAAGGTTGTCTGGTTCCTTTGCCGATTACACCGTAACCCATAACGCTGATGGCACCACTACCATCACGGACAAAAACCCGGGCCAGAATGGGCCGGTTACTTTCAAAAACATAACGGACTTTGATTTCGCTGATATCAATCAGATCCCGGTTAACAACATCGCTTCCTTGCCGGTAAATGATATAGTACATGTCTCAGGCAACGGGCCCTATACAATTTCGGCCAGCAGCCTGGTAGCAAATGACCTGGATTTGGCAGGTAGTACCCTCTATATCCGCGAGTTGCTGGATAATAACGGCAACCCGATTGCCAGAGGCGCATCGGGCCAGGTCAACGGCGGAACAGCAAGCTTGAGCAGTGATGGCAGCACTATTGTCTTTACCCCGCAGACCGGGTTCACTGGTATGATGAGCTTTCGCTATCATATAGTAGATAGCAATGGCAATTACGGGGAGGGAACCACTCAGATCGGGACGGCTAATCAGGCTGAGCTAAGCGCAACAGTTTCATTGCTTACACCCGACGATCCGACGAATACACCATTCACGCAGCAATGGTACCTACCGGCGATTAATGTGCTTCCCGTCTGGACCAACGGTTACACCGGTGCAGGTGTATCCATAGGTGTATTTGAATCGGATAATATCGATTTTTCTAACCCGGGCCTGGCAGCCAACGAAGGTGGTGAGTTTTCAGCAGAAAATACACCAGGCATTGAGAAGATTGGCTCTCATGCAACATTAGTGGGTGGAGTGATTGCCGGCGCGCTAGGTGGTACAGAAAGTGTTGGTGTGGCTTATGGAGCAACGCTATACAGCGAAGCATTCCCGGATGCCACCAATCTTGCAGTACTTAATGATTGGTCAAAATACGATATTGTCAACAATAGCTGGGGATGGACTACTCCATTTACTGATAATTTCTTAGGGCTCTCCACCTACGCAGGTTATTTCCAGAATGCCGCAACTAATGGAAGAAATGGTCTGGGAACAATAATTGTGTTTTCTGCCGGGAATGATCGGGCAACTGGCGGTAATACCAACTATAACAACAATACAAATTCGCAATATGAGATTACTGTCGGCGGCATTAATGCACCAAGCGATCTTGGATCATTGCAGATCGCAGGTAAGCCATTCAGTAATCCGGGGGCATCAATTCTTGTATCAGCCCCTGCCAGCAATATTACGTCGATAGGCGTCACAATGACCAGCGAATACGGACAGGAATTCGGTGCGGATTCCGAGACCGTAGCAGGTACATCTCTGGCTGCTCCAATCGTATCGGGGGTGATAGCATTGATGCTGCAAGCCAACCCCAACCTGGGTGCACGCGATGTTCAGGATATCTTGGCATTAACAGCAAAGAAAGTTGATCCTACCGGGTCGAACTGGACCTTTAATGGAGCCACCAACTGGAACGGCGGCGGTATGCATACCAGCGATGATTATGGTTTTGGTGAGGTTGATGCCGCTGCTGCTGTGCGCTTGGCTCAAACCTGGAACCAGATTGAAACATTTACTCCCGCTACGAATGAATGGTCCTATGAAGGTAAAGGTGGTGTGTCCGTGGGGATTGATATTGCACAGGATGTACCTGTAAATCAGGTGGCCAGCACACCGTACATTAAACTCCCGATGTCGCAATATCTTACCTCGGGGAATTACAACATTACTGTCCAGCATATCGATATTGAAGTTGCACTTACCCAGGTTCGTCTGAGCGATATCACTATCCAACTTGTTTCATCGACAGGCGTAGTCAGTACGCTACTTAACCGCCCGACAGGCAACGTAGCTGATAAAAATGGAAATATAGCTTCCGCCGACACACTGGCGGATTATAATTTTACCTTTGATACAGTGAAAGACTGGGGTGAATTGGGATTACAGGATTATCACCTTGTCATTTCTTACGCTCCAGGCACAACGCCAACCGGACAGATTGGAAATATTAAAACGACTCTTTATGGCGACCCTGTAGTTCCCGGCAATACCTACTACCCTGATAATTATATTTACACCGACGAATTCGGACAACTGGGCAGCGATCCAAACAATACGGCACGCAGCACTTTGAGCGACACTAATACGGTCGTATTGAACGCCGCGGCTGTCTCCACGGGTACGTACCTGGATCTTCATGCTGGCTCAACCGATACTGCTATTGCCGGGCGTTCCCTGACTATCGGTGCCAATACTGTTATAACCGCTGCTTATGGTGGCGCAGGCAATGATACAATTATGGGCAACGATGCTGGTGACCTTATTTACGGTGGTGCAGGAAACGATGTTATCACAGGTGGGGCGGGTAACGATCAAATTTGTGGCAATGGTGGTGCGGACAAGCTTGATGGTGGTGGAGGAGCGAATACTGTTTTCTATATCGAATCAGGTGCGGGATTTGCCGGAAGCATTACTGTTAATCTTACTACCGGTACCGACAGTACAGGCAGTACACTGCGTAATTTCCAGAATATTCAGTGTTTTGATAATGCCAGCGACACACTGATCGGCAGCAGCGGTGCTAATTTCATTACAGGCGGTTCCGGCAACAATACAATAAAAGGCATGGGTGGAGCGGATACGCTCAATGGCGGCGGCGGCGGAATTAACACCATTTCCTATGCCTGGTCGGCTGCCGGGATAACGGCTAATCTTATGACCGGCGTGGATAGCACCGGAAGTACGCTAACCAACTTTCAAAATATCGTCGGCTCTGACTACAATGATATCCTGACAGGCAATGCATCGGATAATGTGATAAGCGGCGGACTCGGATCAGACTTATTAAGCGGCGGAGCTGGCAATGATACATTAGTCTACAGCAACGATGAAACATGGCCTTCAGGGTTTGTTGCGTTGAACGCAGGCAGCCCAGGGCAAGCAGGTACCGGCGAAGCGGTTATAGTCACTCCACGTTTCCGTAGTGACGACAGCTTTGACGGCGGTGATGGATATGATGTAATCAAGATGAGTGATGGTGGCTCTGTTCTGGCTTTGGATGATAGCTATAGCGCCAATCCGTTTGGATATAATACCGCCCGGATCCGTAATGTTGAAGAAGTAGATGGTGGTAACGGCAATGATGTTATCGATTTCACCTCTCAGCAGTTCAGCTACGGTGACATCGTCCTTAAAGGCGGCGATGGCAACGATGTGTTATGGGGCAATGCTGGAAACGATACTTTATATGGTGGTAACGGGAGTGACAATATCGATGGCGGCGCCGGCAATGATAAATTATATGGTGGCGCCGGTAGCGATACCATGACCGGCGGTGTTGGTGCTGATACTTTCTATTATACCAGCGTTACCGACTCCGGCATAGGTGCCGGCAATCGGGACATTATTACTGATTTCAACGCCGCTGAAGGAGACCGTCTTGATTTAAGTGCGCTTGGCAATTTCATATTCGACGGCACCGCCGCTCTGGTCCATAATGGACAGTCGCAAATTAATTACAGCGTAAGTGGAGGCAATACGATCGTTGGGGTTGACGTAGATGGCAACGGTATAGCTGACTTCCAGATTCAGTTGAACGGTCTCAATGGTGGTTTCGATAAAGGAAACTTTATCGGTCTACAAGCTTCCGCAGATACGCCGACTTCCCAAATCAATCAATTAGTGCAAACTATGGCAACATACGGTGTAGCACCTGCTGGTTTTGGTTTAGAAACGGCTACTCCGATACCAGGCGATCCAAACCTGTACAGTGCCCTCGCAGCCTCATGGCATCACTAATATTATTGAGCATGGCTATTTTGTCAGAAGCCATAGTCATAAGGCACTTCATGCAGTAGGCATTCCCTCATTCCTACAATAAAATGGCTTCGGTTGACAAATCGCATCGGTACAAGAAAATATGGATGCCATGCCCTCGACTACAAAATGCAAAAACATGATCCTTATTCTTGTCTGATAATTCCCTGTTCTCTAATTTAATTTCTCTGATACCTTTAGAATAATTCTCTGTATTTTCTCTAATAAACAAGGAATATATAAGCAGAGACTGGCTCACAGCAAACTGTGTCCACAATACTCTCACACCACAAAAGTTGAGTATAGAAGGAAAACATTATGACTGATATACGCCGTATAGAACCTGGCGCACGCCTGAGTGAAGCCGTCATTCACGGGGATAAAGTATATACGTGCGGCATTGTGGCGGACAGAACCGTAGGCAAATCCGTTAGAGAACAAACTCAGGAAGTCCTTCAGCAAATAGATGAGCTTCTTGCCAAAGCAGGCAGCGACAAAACCCGTATTCTGAAAGCCAATATCTGGCTTACCGATATGGCAACATTCGACCAGATGAATCAGGCATGGGACGCATGGATAGTCGCAGGAAAAACTCCCGCACGCGCAACGGTAGAGGCTAAACTTGCTGCGCCCGGTTACGATGTCGAGATCATGATAGAAGCGGCTCTCTAACAATAAGCCTATCCTTAACTCTCCCATACAAAGACTATAGTCTTTAGGCTAGTAAACAGTCACTCCTAAGTATTTGCGCATTACACTTTCTTCAAAAAGCAGGTTTTGAGCACCAGCCCCTTTACTTTTTCTACACGGCACTCGATCTCTTCTTCATCCGACGTAAGATGAATATTTTTTATTATTGTTCCTCTTTTTAAAGTTACAGAGGTGCCTTTGACTTTTAAATCTTTGATGACCTGTACAAAGTCACCTTCACTAAGAGTAGCGCCGTACTGTCTTTTACATCCATGTTCTCTCTTCCCACTCATTTTTTACTATTCTTCTGGCACTGTAATCATGCTTTCATTTGATACAATAACCAATTAATTTTCTGATCATCCTATTTTACTCAATTATTATGAAACTCCGTATCCTCATACTTCCAGCCATCCTGGCGCTACTGATACTTTACACACGCCTCAGTATAAGCCGACTATTTCCTACTGAGGAATGGCTCAGTTGGGAGATCGCTTTGTCCATCTTCGCCATCATGGTCGGCTCTCAGATTATTTACCGTGTAGCGGGTTTTTCTTCCACCAATCCACTTAGTAAAGCATTTGCATGGACAGGGGCGGTGGTGATAGGGGCATGGGCCACCTTTATCATCTTCTCGCTCATCGTAGACTTTGTGTATCTGATTGCAGCCTTATGGCAGGTAGTGCCAGCCAACGTCAACGAGCCGTTACCCTATCTGATGTATAAGGTATTTCTGGGTGTTCTTACTATTTCCTGTGCCACAACAGCGCTTGGTTTCTTTCAGGCCACACGCGGACCTGAAGTAAAAGAAGTGACTATACCCGTCTCTTCCCCTTCCCTTGCAGGATTAAAGATTGTTCAACTCTCAGATCTGCATATAGGCGCCACTATTCACAAAGAATATATCCAGAATGTTGTTGAAAGAGCTATGGCACTTTCACCCGATATCATTGCCATAACCGGCGATATCGCAGATGGAAAACCTGCAGACTTGCGGATGCATTCAGAGCCACTGGCACAACTCAAAGCGCCACTTGGAACCTATTTTATCACCGGCAATCATGAATATTATTCCGGTGTAGAGCTTTGGCTTGAGGAAGCAAAAATGTTAGGATTTATTTCCCATATTAATGAGAATAGAATTGTAATTTATAACGGAGAAAAAATTCTCGTTGGTGGTGTGACGGATATCACCGCGCATCAATTCATAGCCGAGCATCGCTCCGACCCAACCAAAGCTATTGCCTCTACAGAAGCCACATCTTTTAAGCTGCTGCTTGCTCACCAGCCTGAATCCTGCTTTGCAGCAGAATTCGCCGGGTTTGATTTACAACTTTCTGGCCATACTCATGCAGGACAATTTTTTCCCTTTAATATATTAGTAAAATGGGCAAAGCGTTATTATCAGGGACTAAACCGGCACGGAAATATGTGGCTCTATGTGAATGCAGGTACTGGCTATTGGGGAGCAGTGAACCGCTTCGCCGTTCCATCTGAAATTACACTGATACGTTTATCATTAGAAAAAGCGTGAGGCGATATTGCCTGCAATTTGCATGATATCGAGCTGTATCTGATCCAGATACTCATGCAATCCCTGATGAATAATATGCTCAATCGGTTCCCGCTTAAGCCGCATTAAAAGCGCATCGTTTAGAGCAATTACTTCCTTCATGTGCAGGAGATTGGAATGCTGATGCAGCTTTTCCAGCGCATAGCTCACCGTGCTAATGCAAGCAGCCACTGAACGAGGAAACCTGCGATCAAAAAGCAGGAAGCCAGCTACTGTCGAGGGGCTGATAACATAAGGATATTCACGACGAAACGCATGGTATCCATTTGTGGCACGCAGTACAGAAAACCACTGCGCAGCATCCACAGTAGATCCTACTGCCTCTACCGAGGGCAGCAGAAGATGATATTTTATATCCAGCAATCGTGTTGTCTGATCGGCACGTTCAAGCTGTTTACCCACCAGATAAAAATACCAGCCCTGATCGCGATACAATCCTCCTTCAGCAATGCCTGTGAGCATCTGGCATTGCCTGCGAATATCCGACAACACATTACCCAAATCTTCCGGAGCGATAGAACGCTGCCCAAGCGCACGCACCGAATTATATAACGTATTAAGCTGTATCCATATCTCAGTGCTGATAACCGCGCGCAGCTGTGTGGCATTCACACGCGCCAGATGCAGACAAGCAAGAATGGAATTCTCGTGGGAATCATCCGCCAGATAAAAACGAATAACGTTCGTTGCACTGAGTTTAAGATAACGTTGAGCAAACGCTGCTTCATCAAAATGCAAAGCCAGCACTGATTGCCAGTTCTGTGCGTTCTGACTTGCCGGCGAAAAGGTATAAGTTACATCCAGCAGGCAGGCCAAATTTTCAACACGCTCGAGATAGCGGCTCATCCAGAAAATACAATCCGCGTAGCGCGACAAATATAAATTTCCGGAGAGAAAGGGCTCGTTATTATTATTCATGGCGCAGCACCCATGTATCTTTAGAACCGCCACCTTGCGAAGAATTGACCACTAATGATCCCTTCTCAAGCGCCACGCGTGTAAGCCCGCCTGGCAGCACCCAGCTTTTATTGCCGGTAATCACAAACGGCCGCAAATCCACATGGCGCGGCTCAATTCCTTCTCCAATCAATGTCGGACAGACAGATAGCTTCATCACCGGCTGACTGATATAATTGGCAGGATTGGCTTTTAATTTATCTCTGAAATCTTCAATTTGCTTATTACTCGCTGTCGGACCAATGATCATGCCATAGCCACCGCTTTCACCGACCGGCTTTACCACCAGCTCACGCATATGTTCAAGTGTATATGCGAGTGCTTCCTTCTCCGCGCAAATAAAAGTCTCTACATTCGGCAGCAAGGCATCTTCACCCAAATAATATTTAATGATGCGCGGCATGTAGGCATACACAGCCTTATCATCTGCAACGCCGGTACCAATCGCATTGGCAATTGTTACCCTGCCCTTGCGGTACGCGCGCATGATGCCTGCAACGCCCAGCGTACTTGTGGGATTGAATACCTCTGGATCAATAAAATCATCATCCACACGGCGATAAATGACATCCACACGCTCAAGCCCGGAAGTGGTGCGCATATATACGGTGTCGTCCTGAACAGTCAGATCGCGGCCTTCCACCAGCGGTACACCCATTTCCTGCGCCAGGAACACATGCTCAAAATAGGCGGAATTATACATACCCGGGGACAACAACACGATACGCAGACCATTACCACTAAGCATAGCAGGCGCCACTTCACTCAAGGCCACACGTAGATTTTGACCGTATTCTTCAACCGCATGAATATCGATGCGTGAAACCACATCCGGAAAGAGACGCAGCATGGTACGGCGGTTTTTGACTACGTACGAAACACCAGAGGGAATTCTTGCATTATCCTCCAGCACTCGGAATATGCCTGCCTCATCACGAATCAGGTCGATGCCGCAAATATGCACATAGACTCCGCCCGGAACTTCTATCCCCTGCATTTCCTTACGAAAATGGTTGTTACCCAGAACAAGTCTGGCGGGCAATATGTTGTCCTTCAGGATGCGCTGATGATGATAGATATCATGTAAAAATAAATTGAGCGCGCGCACGCGCTGCACAATCCCCGCCTCAAGTCGCTGCCATTCCGAAGCCATGATAATACGCGGTATCATGTCAAAGGGTAGCACACGATCACTGGATTCGTTGCCTGAATATAAAGCGAATGTAATGCCTTGCTGATAGAGTTCATGATGCATGTCGCGCGCGCGCGTGGCAAGCAATGTCCCATCCATAGTATTTAGTGTATTAAAAAGCCTTTGTAATTGCGGGTGGCTAGCAGGATGGCGAGAAAGAAATTCACAAAAGAACGGATGGGACTGGTAGCCCGCAAAGAGTCCCTGTGTGTTCGCATTCTTTATCATGGAGCCAGCATATCAAGCCATGCACCATCAGGTGCTTTAGCCACCAGATCTTTGATATTAGCATTCCACCATTCACGCAGTTCACGCACATCGGCATTACGCAGATGCGCCTGCCGCCAGGTACGATCAGGCATGGTCATAGTTACCAGATCGATGGGAAAACCTACGTCTGAACTGCTGAACTTGGTCGAATCAAAAGAGAGATAGGCTATTTTAAGTGCCGTTCTGAGCGGGGTATCATAGCGCAATGTGCGGTCAAGAATCGGCTTGCCATAACTGATAGCACCAATGGTGAGATAAGGCGTCATCTCCTCAAGCTCAATCCAGTTACCCTGCGGATAGACAAGAAATGCGCGCGGTTCACGGTCGCCTTCCATCATGCCGCCAATAATAGTGTGTAGGTTAAAAGCAATATCTGCACGCTCTATGTGATTACGGTCTTCAAGCTCAACCCGGCGCAGATTATGCGTGTAGGCAGATACCGTATCCAGCATGGTCGGAAAGCCAAAGGATTGCTGCTCCATCTGCTGCTGAAGATACGCCACTGCTTTGTCACGTATGGAGCGCAAGCCCGACGTCATTACAAAAAAGCGGCTCTTGCCTTCACCAAACACAGATATCTTCCTAGCACTGGTCATCTCCGTGCCTGCGGTTATCCGCCCGTCAGACAGTGCCATTAATCCGTCTTTTGTTTTTATGGCTACGCAATACGTCACTTGATCACTCCCTCAAACCATTCATCACAGCATTTTTCAGTGGTATCATACTTAAAACCTGAGGCAAGAGCACAAAATGATTTTGAGAGGTTGGTGACCCAGACTGGACCGTCGCTCGAGCTTTTAATTTTTAGAATTCAGAAGGATATAAAATTAAGGGCATTATTTTCCAACATTTCTGTTCCTGCGGTTCTGACGGGTGTTTAACCATAAGATTAGCACCAAAAATCTTTCCCTAAATAATTGCTTTTCTCTAAACAGCTCATATATTGTTTGCATGGAGAAGTTGAATAGAGAATTACTACCTAAGAAAAAATTTAAATCCTGTATTTGGATTGGTGCGGCGGGCGGGTTGGTATTGGTGGCTGTTCCTTATCTTACTATATTACTAGCAAATATTCTTAGCCATAAAAATATACCATTTTCTCGTTTGCTTGATCCGCAATATGGGTTCAGCCTACTACTAGTTCTACCTCTTGTTCAAGGGATGCTTTCGGGAATAATAGCAGGTTCTTATAAGGTTGGGTTTAAGAAATACGCTGCCATTAACATTTCTATTCTCGCAATAGATTTTATAACTGCATTTATACTTTTTCATGAAGGCTATATATGTCTGATTATGGCATCGCCTTTTTATATTATCATTATCTCAATCGGGCTTGCAATCGGACACATCCTTTCACGCTATAAAAGCCCAATAATCCTACATTCTAGTTTAATACCTCTTGTCCTTTTGGCGGTAGCCTACGACACACAGTACATGGCACCCAACTTTGCAGATGCGATTAGTGATACAGTTACTATTAACGCATCGCCTCAGCAGGTGTGGCATTATATTGTACAATATCCTGAAAATAAAACTCAACCAGAATACTGGCTGTGGCAAATAGGCCTGCCTGCACCAATACAATCCACTGCAACTGGTGCATTTGTAGGTTCCCAGCGGCAATGTCGATTCACGCATGATGTCCAATTTGATGAACAAATTACAGAATATGTTCCTAATAAAGTACTTACCTTTAAAATTACTGCACAACCAAAAGACCCGGAAATTTTAGGTCATTTTAGCTTAGATAAAGGGCAGCTCTATCTGGAAGCTAATCCTGACGGAACCACTACAGTAATTGCAACCAGTTGGTACCGCTTGTTTGTAAGGCCTGCCGCTTATTTTGATTGGTGGGCAACGAACATTGTGCGCAATGTTCACTTCCGTGTTCTGAATCATATTAAGGCACTTGCTGAAACCGATAATCATACGCAGACAACAATGATTGAACCATAGCCTCATTATACAAAATTGCCGAACCCTACGGATTCTCTTAGCACTACCAAAACAAAAGCCCTCAAAAGAGGGCTTTTGTTTTGGTGACCCCTATTGGACGTCCCTCGAACTTTTTATCAATCAAATTCAAGGTGATATGAAATTAAGGTCAATAATTTCCACT
>Ga0206897_1164_pt2 | contig 10913 bp, 15 predicted proteins | sample Alteio_BWOrgHeat_49_FD_152972 | JGI IMG/M metagenome (GOLD analysis project Ga0206897, IMG submission 152972) | Enriched cells from forest soil in Barre Woods Harvard Forest LTER site, Petersham, Massachusetts, United States -... | ecosystem: Environmental > Terrestrial > Soil > Temperate forest >... | reverse complement strand
GCAAACCATTGACAGCGAAGTGGGTGATTGGGCCGATGCGATCCGCAGCTTCGTCGTTGACAATCAAAAACAAAAACATATGCGCGAAAGCGCAGCGGAATATAGCCGCGATCACCTCGCAAGTTGGCAGGCTGTTTTGGCCGAAGATTTATTCGCTGTATGGCAAGAAGCCGCGAAAAAACAACCCAACAAAGAGACGTAGATGTTCGGCAAAAACGTCCTTCTTCTTGTGCCCCATCCCGACGATGAGGTGGTGGCGTGCGCCGCAACGATTGCGCATGCACAGGCCCAAGGCGCAAAGATTTTTGCACTGTATCTGACGCATGGTTGCCTCGCGCAGGACACGCTGTGGCCGTGGCAACGCAAAGATTATGCGACGTTTGTCGCACGACGGCGTAGTGAGGCCGAACAGGCGGCGAAGTTTTTGAAGATCGAGCCGGTCGGCTGGTCAGCGCGTCCGGCGCGACATGTGTGGCGGGATTTATCTTCTGTCTATATGGACATTCAGGCCGCCGTGGCGCGTCACGCCATCGACCAGCTATGGGTTCCGGCTTACGAAGGCGGCAATGCTGATCATGACGCGATTAATGCGATCGGCGATCTCTTTACCGATAAAATCAGTGTTCTGGAATTCGCCGAATATAATTTTTTGAACGGCAAAGCACATTCGCACAGTTTTCCGTTTCCGACTGGCGGCGAAACAATTTATGGACTCACACTGAGCGAACAGCAAAGAAAGCGCAATGCGTTGGCGATTTATAAATCAGAAACTTTGAATTTGAATTATGTAAAGGTGAAACAGGAATGCTACCGGCCGCTCGCAGCCTATGATTACAGCCGCGCAGCGCATCCCGGAACCTTATGGTATGCACGCTTTCAATGGGTTCCGTTCCACCACCCACAAGTTGATTTTACCAAACCGGCCGATGTTTCCGACGCCATTACGGCTTTCTTGCGCGCAGCAGCCAATGCCCCTCTTGCACCTGCCAGATAATGAGGCCCGGCACATACAAAAGCAAATCTCGGCAGCGGCGGATAACGGCGAGCGCGACGGCGATTTCAGGCGACAAGCCAAGCATATGGCCGAATAATACAAATCCAGCTTCCTGCACACCCAGTGCGCCGGGCACAATAAACGCCGCGCTCGCGGACGCTTGAATAAGGGCTTCAAGCATGAAGGATTCCGTCAAAGATAAAGTGTGGCCAAGGAAATAAAGCGCAAGCCAAATCTCGCCCGTACCCGCGGTCCAGGCCATAAATTGCCAGAAACCGCAGATCAACACGCGTTTTTTGCGCTGGTACATCGTGTGAACCGCGCGGTCGAGCTTGGCGGTATTGCCGGCAAATTTTTTCCATTTGTCGCGGAACATCAGTGTGAACATTTTGGAAAGCAAACCAAAGAAACCCGCGCGCTGCACAATGATCATGGCGCCTATCGCGGGCATCGAAAGCAACAATCCCATCAGCAATTTCCAGCCCATATAGCGGTCAGCAACATGAACTGTGAACATGCCGATACCAATTGCATCGAACAGGAATACGGCAATCACCGACATCGTGAGTTCAACCACCGTCGATGCGATTGCCGAGGTTTTAATGATGCCGTGCTTCATCATCACGCGCACGGCAAGAACTTCGCCACCGATGCGCGCGACCGGCATCATGTTATTGACGGACGACCGCAGCCAGAGTGTGTAGAAAAAGAACGACAGCGACGGACGTTTTTTACCTGGCATCAACGCGCGCCAGCCGATGACGCAGAAAACCATTGAAAGGATGTGATAAAGGCTGGTCCAGAGAATACCCCAACCCGCTTGCGACAAGGCGAGTAGAACCTGATCGTAACCGCTCCAGATAATAATACCGGTTGCGGCCGCGAGGCCGAGAAGACCAAAAAGGATAGCAACGCGCATCATGAGACAGATCGGGATTCAGACGATGGTATTTCCGGAACACCGAACCCCAAGCGGTTCACTGCGGTAACGCGACCGGACTATCCGACAAAGTACGCAGCCACGCGATAACATTGGCGCGATCCTGATCGTTCTTCAGACCGGCAAATGTCATCTTGGTTCCGGGGACGTGCGCACGGGGGCTGAACAGGAATTCGTTGAGCTCATCAAACGTCCAGTCGCCCGTCATCGCTTTCATTGCGTCTGAATAATCGAAGCCGGCCATATGCGCATGCTTCGATCCAACGATGCCATACAAATTCGGGCCGATCTTGGCGGCTTCGCCTTTGCCAAAGCTGTGGCAAGTGCCACAAACACGCGCGGTTTTTTCTCCAGCTTCAACATTTGCTTTTGCGAGCAACGGCGCTATTGGCGCCGGGCCTGCAGGAGCGGCAACTCCACCGGACGCCGGTGCAACGCCAACACCTTCGACGACGTAGGCGTTCTTTTCCAGTTCCTCGGGCTCGACGACCTTATGCGCGATAAAGCCTGACAGCATCGCGACCAAAATCGCGACAAGAATGGCCGCAAATATTTTGTTGAATTCGAAACCATGCATGAGAAGAACTCGGACGAGAGAAAAGATGGGACTGGGCGCAAATTAATGCGAACCGGTGCCGCTGTCGAGTGCGAAGGAAAGGAAAGCAAAAGAATATGGGAAAGTGTGGGTTTTTGGCCGTAAAGCTTGACTCGCCTCGGGGAATGCGGCACCCCAAACACATGGAAAAGCACCGCCAGCCCCCCCATTGCCCGATCATTATCATTCCCGCCCGCATGACATCGACGCGGCTGCCGGGCAAACCTTTCGCCGACATTCACGGTGAGCCGATGATCGTTCATGTCTGGCGTCGTGCGACGGAAAGCGATGTCGGCCCGGTGCTGGTGGCCTGCGACACAGCCGAAATTGTCGATGCGATTAAAAAAGTTGGGGGGAACGCGGTTCTGACGCGGCCCGATCATCCGTCGGGCTCCGACCGCATTTGGGAGGCGCTGAATGAGATGGAAGGAAGCGGCGCTTATGACGCCGTGATTAATGTGCAGGGGGATCTGCCGGTAATCGACCCAAAGGCAATTGCGGCGGCGTTTGATCTTCTCAAAGATCCGGCGGTGGATATCGGGACGCTCGCGGTCGAAATTAAAAATGAAGCAGAAAAAAACGCCAATCAAGTGACGAAAGCGGTTTTTGATCTGTCGCCCGACACGCAAAGCGGGCGGGCGCTTTATTTCTCGCGTTTACCGGTTCCGGCAAATGCGGGGCCTATGTATCATCACGTCGGATTGTACGCTTATCGACGCGAGGCGTTGGCACATTTTGTCGACGCGCCGCCGTCCCCACTTGAATTACGCGAAAAACTGGAACAGCTGCGCGCACTGGCGCTCGGCATGCGAATTGAGGTAGGTGTTATTGAGGCGGTGCCGCTCGGCGTCGACACCCCCGAAGATTTGGAAACCGTCAGAAAGATGTTGGGAAAGAAATGAAAAAGAAAATCGCGTTTCAGGGCGCCCCCGGGGCCAATTCCGATCTCGCCTGCCGTGCCGTGTTCTCAGATTATGAAACGCTGCCTTTCCTGGCCTTCGAAGATGCGTTCGCCGCCGTGCGCGAAGGCCGCGCCGATTTGGCGATGATACCAATTGAAAATTCCGTGGCGGGCCGCGTTGCGGATGTGCATCACCTGTTGCCCGAGGGCGGATTACATATTATCGGCGAACATTATCAGCCGATTGCGCATCATCTGCTCGCCGTGCCGGGTGCAAAGCTTGCAAACATCAAACAAGCCTGGAGCCAAGATCAGGGCCTGTCGCAATGCCGCGACTATTTGCGCGGACACAAAATTCGCGCGGTGCCGAAAGCGGATACGGCCGCGGCGGCGGCGGAAGTGGCAAAGCTGGGGGATAAAACCGTGGCAGCGATTGCCTCGGAATTGGCGGGAAAGATTTATGGACTGAAAAGTCTCGCTGTCGACATCGCCGACCGCAAAGACAACACGACGCGCTTTCTGATTCTGGCCAAAAAGGCCAAAATGCCGAAACCCGGCACGCCCTGCGTCACGACGCTGGTATTCCGCGTGCGTAGCATACCGGCGGCCTTATATAAGGCACTCGGCGGATTTGCTACCAACAGCATCAACATCACAAAAATCGAAAGCTACCTTGTTGACGGACATTTCTCACGCGCGCAATTTCGTCTCGATATCGAAGCGCACCCCGCGGATACGCCCATGCGTCATGCGCTCGAAGAACTCACTTTCTTCGCGCACGAGGTCAAAATCCTCGGCACCTACCCGGCGCATAAATATCGGTTGAAAGGGTAACCCTTAAGCCGTAAAGGAGCGGCGCGCTGAGCGTACGATCAATTGCCGATATATTGGCGACGAAATTGAGATCGTTCAGTGCATTTCTGTCCGTCACTTCCTTCTGCGCCTAAGACGAAACAAGATTAAGTCAGCGCCGGATTTGGTATGCTGGATATGCGTTTACCTTTCTTTTTCAGACTTTTGTTTGGTTAATTTTTGGGTGCGGCGCAAAAAAGATGGCTGCGTTTTTTGCTTTTTAGTTTCGCTTTGCCTATGCCAAGATAAATGCGGGCGAACAGTTTGTGTGACCTCTTGCTCAATTCATTCCAGTCATACCCATTCAAAAAGGATGAAGCATATGCCAAACAACAAACCTAATCGTCGTCTGTCAAGACGAGGATCTAAAGCAGAGGCCGCAAAATTACTTGGACAAATAGGGCGAGGAGCCGACACCGCGCACACAGCATATGCTAGTGGCCAAGCTCAAATCGAAGCCACGCGCGAAGACCGCCCCAGAACCGGTGGCGACCGTTTTCGTCCTGGTTGGGAATAATCTGCACGAATTGTTTGCATGAAAAATGTGGTTCTTTGAAACCGAGCCACATCTTTTTTTCTCTTCAGATTCGAATTTGAAATGACCTTTGATTTCCAACGGATATAAAAATGAGTGCCGGCCGAGCTTTTAAAAATCCGTACGCAAAGCTGAGACTCGTTCCAGAAGATTTGCCGGATGACGCGGAAACTCTCAAAAGAGCCATTCGCAGACTCGTGGCCGTTCGTCTGGCACGACCAACAGCAATAAGTTTTTTTGGTTCTCGTTTGTCTCCAAACCTACTGTCGACACTCCTGTTTCAACTATCCCAAGATCGGGTGACCTACCGATCCATACCTAGCGCCAGAAATGCTGAAAAAACACAACTTGCTCGTTTGCGTGCACTATTAGGATCCGCAGGTATTACTCTACCCGAAGCAGGAGAGCCTATAGCTGAGGAGGACCAGAAAAAACTATTAGAACTTGTCGATGACACAAAAAGAAAAGAGAGAGTCATTGCGGAGCTCAATGGTATTCTACTATCCCCAATCACTGTAAATGATAAAATTGAATTGCCCAATTATGTGCCAACACTGCACACCATCGCCTTAGAGCTCATTCAGCTCCACCGCGGAAATCCCGAAAATATTGCCGTTCCGGGAATTAATACACCCAGCCCAACTATTCTCTTAAGCACCCTGGTCACTGAATCTGGCTTTGTATCCCGGGAAAAACTTTTCACAGCTTTATATCCTTTTAATCGAGACCTGCGCGGCCGGTACGCAATTAATCATCGACTTCACGAGCTTGACGACCCCTTGCGAGCTATAGGTGTACACCTCATCCAAGATTACTGTCTGGGTGTAAAAATCGATGAGGCCGATCGGCCAAAATTAGCCCCTTACATATTGGAACCATGTACGGCCAACCCCATATTAAAAGCGCGCACACGTACATGTAACCCTTACGGCAAGCTTGAACTCATGCCAGAAGATTTGCCGGATGACGTGGAAGCTCTTCAACGCGGCATTTTCGAACTCGTACAACTCGAGGTGACTCGGCCGCGAGCAATTGCCGTTGGAGATTTTCGTATAACGGCCGCCCAATTGGATATCCTGGAGTTCCTACTCTCTCAAGATGAAGTCGTCCTGGAAAATGAAGACAAAACAAAAAGAAGAGTTGAAAGATTCCAACTTCGACTTGTGCGCACAAATTTAAAATCTATTGGAATTGAAATACCTGACATGGGCAGGCCAATAAGTTTGGCTCTCAAAACCCAGATACGCCAATTGATAAACAGTGACAGAGAAACCAACCAAACTCTCATTCAACTGAGAAAAAGATTTGGTATTTCAGTCCCCGAATTTGGAGCAATGAGACTTCCACAGAATGTCTCCCTGCTTCGCGATATTGAATTGTTCTTAATCGACAGGCTGCGTGGAGATCCGAGTGCAATTGATATTCCAGGCCTTACCGGCATAAGCCAAAAAATCATTCTCAGTACCATTCTTGCAGTTGACGGCGTTTGCTCACGCGATCGACTTCATACGGCTCTGTATCTTCCCTTTAACGGAAATTATTTTGCGTCAGATCCTATATATACTCACGTTTCACAACTGCGTAGCGCGCTAAAAGTTTGTGATGCCACTATCACAGGTCGCGGTACGGCGGGCGTTGAGATTGACGAAGCTAGCCGCAAAAAAATAGCGCCCTACATCGAGCCGGGGCTTCTTAAAGCTGCGGCGTAAACGCAGTGAAGAATGACAAAAGCCACGTTGAAAAACCCAGATAATTTCTGTTAACTCGCTGAAATACAGAAGAAAAAGGTGTTTTTAATTTCACCTTTTTTCCTTTATATTGCACCTATTACTGCAATTCGTTTTTAGGGAGAGAAGTGCTTATGAGACAATTTTTTGAGGATATGGGAATGTCCCCCTTCGGCGCCGCGTTTTTTGCTGCCATCGCTTTATCCACTGTCGGTGGCGTTCTTAGTGACCCCATCATGGAATATTTTAATCACGCTGGAGCGGAAGCATTGCAACCCAAAAACCCAACGCGGAGCGACGTATTCCAACCCAACAAACCAACGCAGCTCGAAAATGCGCCCCGCTTCAACCCAGACTTTACGCGAGTGTTGAAAATGGCTGTGTAAAACGAAAAGCTACGACCAATCACCATTTCCAGTAATCGCCGAAAATATAAATTGCGCGCCGCGATGCAGAACGTATATCGGCTCCGCCACGCGAGTAGTCAAACCATTGTTCTGCAGGTAATGGAGGCCAAGATACCATGCCGCGGGTTTCACAACGCAATAAATCTTGCAGATTTATCAGGTAGTTAAGAAAGTTTTAGGGTTGAGATTAAAAGCGGATTTTGTGATTTAGTTTCTTCTTTTTTATGATAGAAACGAAGCATACAATTGATCATTCACCGCTTATTTTTTTTGAGGAGTTATTATGTCACGTCCTTCTGTCGTTGCCCTCACAACTGCTGCCGGCCTCGCACTTTTATCGACAAGCCTCGATCTCGGCATTGCAACATCAGCGGGCAGCGCTCCATCTTCTAAATCCAAACCGGCTCCAGCCGCTGCTGCTCCAGCGGCAGCACCTGCCACTCCAGCAGCGCAGCCTGTTGAAAAAGTGGAAAGAGCTTGGTGCGTCGTGAAAGCGCTTACATCGTCAACTCCTCCGTTAGACGATACCGGTAAGCCAATGCCGTACACCATCAGGGGCATACATGTATCATCGAGCAACCTTGATGAAACTCAAATATGGGAACTTGCGGTGAAGAGTGAAAAAACCCGCATTCTCTCGAAAATAGGCGTCTCCTCAGGTGACGATTTTGTGTTTACTTTTGCGAGACATCCTCACGGTGATGCGACTGTAACCGTCGCCGATGCACCACCAAAAGAAGGAGCGCCCGCAACTGCGGATAGCAATCTGAACGCAACGATCATTGAACTGAACGGAGCGGGAAACCAAACCAATGGCCCCCTTCGTGACCTTGGTGAACTGAGCGGCACACGTAAAAGAAACCAAGAGTATGCGGGCACTTTCACCGCACGATATAAAGTCTGCGTCACCCTCACCGGTGGATAAAACGCTCACAACTTAACTTTTTTAGGAAACAATATGTCAGTCATCCTTAGAACCGCTTCCGCCGCTGCTGCTGGAATTCTAGCTTTAGCATCTGGTTCTTTTGCACGCGCAGCAGATCAAACGCCCGCCTCTGCTGCGGCCGAGCAAATGGTTAGTCATTTGCAAGCTGCCGTTGCTGCAGAGACCGCTCAACGCGCAATGGATTTGCATATACGAGCCATGCGAACATTAAGTCAGTCAGAGCAAACCAAAGCCCTTGCTGGCAATAGCCCTAACGGCAATGCATCCGGCCGACGACCTGCTTCTCGTCCTAATGTCCCCACGAGCGTCAAGGGCACAACTCCTAATCTCTAATAAAGCAGCGAGATGACCTTGTTCGTAGCGATGGATTAGAGCATCTTCTCCGCTCGCGCCTTCGCTACCTTAAAAATACCAGTAAAAACAATAAGTAAGACCCTCATTTCCCGTTTATGCAGATTGCCTATTTTCCTCTGGCGTCCTTATTAACTCTTCTTTATAATTGTTAACATATCCTCTTCTGGATATGACGATCAGGATGTTTCGTCTTTTTCATTTCCTAGGACAGGTATCACTCACATCCGTTCAACGGACGAGGCGACACCATGGTTGATTCAATTAATAATAACGGGCTGGCGAATTCGTTACTGCGCGCCCAACAAGCCGCAAACACCACCGCCGTCAACTCGACACGACAAGTTCAGACGATCAACAACCTGCCACAAAAGTCGGCGGTTGTGCCCGTCAAACTTTCGGTCATCACACAAAGCAACCGATCCGCCAGTTCAAACGCGGTTCTGCCGCGCGGCAGCATTGTTGACCGGTTGGTTTAACGACTTTTCTTCTTCTTTCGATAATCCATACCAGTTCACAAGTTTTTCAAGCGCGCGCTGCAGCGTCGGCGCCATGCAGATCAAGGGGCTTGTGAAACAGAAACCCAATGGCGTCGTTGTGCGCGAATACCAGCCACAGCCACGCGATTTCACAATCCCTCAAAGCGATATTGCGAGCTTACCTGCCGTGGTCGGTGCGGCGGAGCCCTAGCCCCGGCGCCGGTGGACGAAACGGGAGAGTGGCCGGGAAGATGCCTCTCGCAAGCAACATACGTGCACCCACATTTTCGTCATTTAACCGATCCCACAGCGCAACTCTGTCTCTAATATATTCTAACATGGGGTCCGTTGCGCTCAATTTTTTAGTTAGATGTTTCTTATGCCGAATACAATCTTCCGGCCAACAGTCAACGCCGGCGGCAAAACATCTCACCCATAGATCCGCGGCCTTCCGTCTAAACAGAGGTGCAACCTGATAGCCGCCAAGGCCGGAGGCACGTAAAACATCTTCCAGCCCTGCCAAAACCCTCCCTAAAATATTCCGATCTTCCACCGCATCTTTCTGATCCCGGATAACCCTTTCTGTGACCTTGTTCATGTTGGCTGCCGCGCCATCGATGTGGTGCGGAAGACTGGCAACGCGCATAGCCAAATCAGCTGTAAACAAAGCGTGAAGAGCATAACCCGCATCCCTCATAAACAGACGCGATATCCTGACGTAACGTTCACATGCGCCAGGAAATTTTATTTCAGAATGAGAATTTCTGTTTCGCAGGACGTTTAAAAAATTATCTGCGAGCTCGCGAAAATTTTCGCCCTCGGTCCACCCGTGAGCGGAAAGCTCGTGGACAAGTTGTTCGGGGGTTTCGTCCAGTTGGCGCGGAGATAAAATGCCACGCTTCTTAATGTCTCCAGAAAATCTTTCGAACTCAATGCTCATGTCGACTCTCCGGGACCGCCGCGGCCCGAAACAGGTGCGCGACGGAAAAAGTCCAGACTAATAACTCGGTTCGCGTCATCGCCTTGAGCAATAATCTCCACGCCAATAGCTTGAGCCTCGGCAATTTCTGAAAGAGAAAACGCTCTTTCTATTATTCCTATGCCGTGAGAATAACCAGCAGAACATGTTTCTTTCCACGTTGTTTCGATTTCGTGTAACAATGCTCGCATCTCCTCGCTATTCAATCGGAGCTCTTTAAGCGCGCGACGGGTCGCCATTGAAACTTCAAAGAAAGCGCCATTAATGGCTTCGCTTATACGCGAATCTTCCATTCCCCCATGATCGACAACGATTTTTACGCAACCTACAAAAGTCCTAAGACCGCTTACTCTTTGAAAAACCGCGCCTCTCTCTTGACGCACGAGCAGATAGCTTATCTCACTTGAAATAGAATAAATTTTTACGGGGATCTGATAAGCTGTAGATAGAGAGCTCCCTCTTCCCATCAATTCCGTTACGGTTTTTTTCAAGGTTGTATGAAGGCCAGGAATCGAAATCGCATTAAGCTCACCAAGAATAGTTTCAAATGGAATATCTGTGATAGCGGCCATAATCTTTGCCTCTCAAAAAATCTTATTAATCTTTGTATGTTCTTAGCATGCCATTTTCTTCACTTGCGTCAAGCAATCGGCCCGGTTGGGCCGAAAATCCTGCGCCAACCACCATTCTTCAACCGTCCGTAAAACCTCGCCCACACGCGGGCCGGCGGGAATGCCGAACTCCAAAATATCCCCACCCTGCAAAGGAAAAACCGGTTTAGTCCAATCAGCCGCTGCCGCAAACGCGGGTTCGAGATCGGCGCCGCGATCATCGGCCGCGAGCAACAACGCCGCATCGCGCACAGGATCGGCGCCATGCTCATACATCGCACGGCGAAACGGGATGGGGTCGAGCTTGCCGCGCAGAAGGTCGGGCAAAGTCGCCAAAATGTCCAGACGTTCGGCATCGCGGTTGGATAATTTCAATCGACGCGCAAGGCCAGTGGCGGCTTGTTTGTTTTTTGGAATAAGCGCCGCCAGCCGGATGAAAGCATTGGGCTCGGCCTCCACTTTTTTCTCAACATCCAGCAGCGCTTGCAAACGTTTAAGATTATCCGCCTCAGGCAGTAATTGTGCGAGGATAAAATTATCCTGCATCAGTTTCCACGCAGGCACAGGATTTTCAGCTGCGAGCAATTTGATAATTT
>Ga0206897_1177_pt1 | contig 11091 bp, 7 predicted proteins | sample Alteio_BWOrgHeat_49_FD_152972 | JGI IMG/M metagenome (GOLD analysis project Ga0206897, IMG submission 152972) | Enriched cells from forest soil in Barre Woods Harvard Forest LTER site, Petersham, Massachusetts, United States -... | ecosystem: Environmental > Terrestrial > Soil > Temperate forest > O... | reverse complement strand
AATGAATTTTTATTCATTCACGCCGAGCATTTCGAGGATTCTCTGCAAGTCTTCGTTGCCAAAATATTCGATGACGATCCGCCCGTGCTTTGGCGTGTGCTTCACCGACACGCGCGTGTTCAGTTTTTTCGCGATCCTTTTTTCCAAATCCTCGATGACCGTCGCCTCGGCCTCCGGCATATCGCGGTTCTGATGCTGCGCCGCCTTTGCGCGCCTCGCTTCGCGTTCGAGATCACGCACGCTCCAACCGCCCTCGATCGTGCGACGCGCCAGTACAAGCCGCCGTGCCGTGTCGGTCACCATTAGGAGAACTTTCGCATGGCCCGTCGAAATCAATCCCTTCGAGAGGTACCCTTGAATCTCTGTCGCAAGACCGAGCAGCCGCAGCGCATTCGCCACTGTCGCACGCCCCTTGCCCACGCGCTCTCCTGCTTCTTCCTGCGTGAGTGAAAAGTCCCGCACGAGACTCGCGTAACCCAGCGATTCTTCAACCGGGTTCAAATCCCTGCGTTGCAAATTTTCAATCAATGCCATCACGGCCGATGAAGCGTCCGTGGCAACAATCACTCGTGCGGGAATCACAGACAGTCCGAGCATTTTGCACGCACGCCAGCGTCGCTCACCCGCTATCAATTCATATTTATCACCGGTTTGTCGAACAACGATCGGCTGAATCAAACCCTCAGAACGGATGCTGTCGGCCAATTCTTGAATTGACGCCTCATCAAAATCCCGCCTTGGCTGACGCGGATTCGGTTCAACCGAATTGACTGCAATGGCCCTGAATTCCGGTGCAGATGATGGCAATATAGGCAATACCGCAACCGATGTCGCAGCAGGAACCGCCGGGGTCTCCGCCTTTGCAAGCGGCTGCGTTTTCGCGCCCGCAATGATGCTGCCAAGGCCGCGCCCGAGACGATTCTTCGATGGTGTCATACGCTAATGGTGTGGGGTATAACGCAAAGCACGCGCGCAATCTATCTCTTTTGTGCAAACGTTATGAATTAGTTGCCACCAGCTGGAGCCGCTGCGGGAGGATCAGGATTGTCCTGGGGTATGAAAAGAGGCTGTCCTTCTCGCAGACTCTTTGGATCAGCAATTTTGTTGGCGTTTAAAATATAAGGGATCTTTGATTTATATTTCGCTGCAATGGACGCTACGCTGTCACCCTTCTTCACCGTGTATGGCACTCCTCCTTTGGGGAAATTGTCGCTGAATTTCGGCGCGGTTGCTGGCGCGGTCGTATTGCCCGGGGTCACGACCGGAGTGACAGCCACCGCCTGTCCCTGTGCTTTTGCGATCGCTTTGTTCATTTCCTTGGTAAGCGCGTCAATCTGCTTCGTCATTTCGTCAGCAAATTCCTTGCGCATCGCCGTGTCCGACTGTTTGATCTGATCATTCAAATCCGCCTTCGTCGCTGAAAGCTCGTTATCCGCGATGGCTTTCACGGCACGCTCGGTCATCAATTGTTTTTGCAAATCGGCGTTGTCTTTCTCGAGTTTCTCGACACGCGCATTGAGCTGGCCGACGGTTCTCTGCAATGCGTCAATATCCTGGCTCATGCCGGCGACACTTGGGGAGGACTGTTGCGCCAGCAACGATGGGGCGACCAAACAAATCGCCGCCATACTCGCCATACGGCGCGCAATAATAAAAATTGTTGTGAAATTCTTCATGGCCTTTTTGGTTGTCCGCGCGGGACCAACCCGCGCAGCCTTTTCCTCATTATCTCCACCCAGGCCCGTCTGTCAAAAAAAAGCACACAATTCCGTGATTTAAGCCACAGCGTCAAAATGTCCTGCGAAAACGTGCCGTTAAGCTCGCCTTGAAGCTATTGTTGCCCACTTGCCCTTATTTCGGCCGCCGTCCGGCTGATCGCACATTTCCGCGAGGAGAATGTCGAAGCCGGCTTTTTTAACTGCGGCAACCATTTGCCCGGGAGGCAAGCTATCATAAAAGAACTGGTGACCGAACATCGTGTCGGTAAATCCTTCTCCAAGGACGTCAGACGAGCCTCCGCTACTCACCATCAGCCGTCCCCCGGTTGCCAGCCATCCATGAATTTTAAGGATTACGGGCTCAAAGTGTCGGCGCGGCAGGTGAAACAGCGCGTCCCAGCAAACGACCGCAGCAAACGTTTCATGGAACTCCACTCGCTCGATCAAGTCATGAATCCAACGGTGGTTTGGAAGCTTTTCCCGGGCAAATGCCAGCATGGCGTCGGAGCCATCCACGCCAACCACGTGGTGGCCAAGCAAGGCCAGGTAGGTGGCAATAGGCTCTCCCGTGCCGCACCCAAGATCCAGAATCGTGCTGCCTTCGGGCAGTCCATCGAGCAGCAAAGAAAGATATTCCACTTCTTTGGCGCGAAACCCTGTCCGCACCGCATGAAAGCTATCAGCAATCTTATCGTAAGGCGTGTTAATCATGGTTGGAACACCCGCGCCTAAGGCGTTAACTTACAACAGCCTCTCGTCGCGAAAGTCCACTTTCAATTTGGGACACTTTCACCCATTTCTTTGTCGGATTCCCGCCCGGGCGGGTTCTTAATGGTTATAAACCCGGCCCGATGAACAACGACGCCCACCTGCTGCGCCAATTCAGCCGCGACGGCTCCGAGCAAGCCTTTCGCGAACTCGTCCAGCGTTACATCCCCCTGGTCAACGCCACCGCCCGCCGCATGACAGCAGGCGACGCCCACCTCGCGCAGGACATCACCCAGGTCGTCTTCACCAACCTTGCCCGCAAAGCCGCGACTTTCCCCGATGATGTCCTCCTCGGCGGCTGGCTGCACCGCCATACCTGCTTCACCGCTTCCAAAACCATCCGGGCCGAACGCCGTCGCCGCGCCCGTGAAAACACTGCCATGGAAATGAACGCCCTGCACGACTCTCCCTCCAACGACGCCCAGTGGGCCCAGCTCGCACCCGTGCTTGACGACGCCCTCAACAGCCTCTCCGCCGCCGACCGCGAAGCCATCCTGCTGCGCCATTTCCAACGCCTCGACCTCCGCGCCATTGGCCTCGCCCTCGGCACGAGCGACGACACCGCACAGAAGCGCATCACCCGCGCCCTCGAAAAGCTTCGCGGCATCCTCACCCGCCGCGGTCTCACTCTCTCCGCTGCCCTTCTCGCTACGACCCTCAATGCAAGCGCAGCCCCACCCGTTCCCGCCACGCTTGCCGTTTCCGTTTCCGCCCACGCCATCACTCACGCCGCAGCTGCCACCGGATTCACTCTTGCCTCACTCTATACCATGCTAACCTCAAAACTCGCCCTCAGCGTCACCGCCGTTCTTGCCCTCACCGGCGTCGCGACCGTGCTTATAGCCCAAAATGACGCGCATGACCAAACTTCAACGGTACTCACATCACCACAAAACAAGCAGCCACCAGCCGCTCCGACGCCAGACACCACAAAACCGGATGCCCTCGAAAGCCGCGTCTTCGACATGCCAGTGCTAACTTTCGCTTATATGACAGGTTTCGCAGGCGCCTCTTCCTCGCGAACCGATGGCGAAAACATTAAAAACGCCCTCATTCAGTTTGGCGTCACCTTCCCGGATGGTTCCAGTCTTCTCTATAATCCCGTCCTCCACAAAATCGCCGTTACCAACACCGCCGACAACCTTCTGATGGTGGACAAAGTTCTGAACAAATTCTCAGAACCCGATACAGCTCCATCCAATCCCTTCAGTACGGGAAGCACACTCTCCGCTTCGCAAAACGCGCAATTGCCTCAAGGCGCAGGAAAATTGGACGCTTTCGACTTCCATGTGTATGCGATGGACCAGATCTTTCGGACCGTCGTCCTTGCATCCAACGCGAAATCTCCCGCTACCCAGCAACCCAGCAACGAGGAAATTAAGAATGCCCTCATTAATCTCGGTGTTGGCTTTCCTCCGAGCTCGGGACTTCTCTATAATGTTGAGACCGCCAAAATCGCAGTTTTCAATACTCCTTCGAACCAGGCTAAAATCGCCGCCATACTTTCGCCCAATCCATTTGCTTCCGCAAATTCAAACCCCGCAACGCCCAAGGACGATACCTTCGCTCCCAAAGCCACGACCACAAATACGTCAACCTACACTGGCGCCAAAACTTTAACTTTATTCACCAAGGGCTCTTCAAATGTCATCAATAACGGTTCCAATTCAATTATCTCGGACGCCATAACCGGCTCCAGCCACCCGGCCACTGAAAACCGCGACACGGGCGCATTCTCCAGCATTCAAGTGGATGGTTCCGCCAGCGTTGATGTAACTATCGGGAGCACCACCGCCGTCACTCTGACCACCGACGACAATATCCTCCCCGTTATCGAAACCAAGGTCAGCGGCGACGAACTTCACATAAGTTCCAGCAAGAGTTATACTACCCGGATTGGCCTTAAGGTCAAAATCACCACGCCTACGCTCAACGGCGTGGCTGTCAACGGGTCGGGCGATTTCCACGCGATCGGTCTCGATACCGGGACATTTTCCCTCGCCATCATGGGAAGCAGCTCGGCCAGTCTGTCCGGTAAAGCCCAGACTTTTGAAGTCAATCTATCGGGTTCAGGAAGTATTCAGGCACACGAACTCATCGCGAAAAATGTGGATCTGGTAATTTCCGGCACTGGGAGTGCCAATGTGTATGCAACTGATTCGCTCGACGCTACTGTCTCCGGCACCGGCAACGTGCGCTATTCCGGCAACCCCGCCCAAGTTCACCAAAATGTCAGCGGCACCGGCTCCATCAAATCCGATTCAAGTACAGCTGGATTTCAGCAAGCAACGGTACCCATCGGCGCTGGCCGCGGCAATCTTACCTTCGGCCCACCACCGTCGCCCTCTGCGGTAATTGCGCAACCCATTCGCAACGACCAATCCCTGACGGATAAATATTTAAACCAGCCTGGATCTGCATCACTTGCCGCAGGCGTCAAAATGGCTCCCTCTCCCAACGGCAAAGTCATCGCCCCTAAAGACGTCCTCACAGTGATTCTTGACGGCAGTTCACGCGTCGTGACGGTGGATGGCGACGGCATGCTGAAACTTCCCGATCTCAAAAATCCACTTCGGGTTGCAGGCCTTACCACCGACGTTGCGGCACAAATCCTAAACACGGCCTATAAGGATGAGGGCGTTAATCCCGATGCCAAGGCGGTTGTCGGCATCCTGCCGCCACTCCAGCACGTGAACGTCATCGGCCAGGTCGGTAGGCCGGGTCAGGTCAATATCCTACCTGATCACCCCTTGACCCTTATTGAGGCTGTTGCAAGTGCAGGCGGCCACACGCGCATAGCCGCGCATAAAGTTACGATCACACGCCATGATCCCGATGGCAATGCAACCAACATAACGGCCAACCTTTACGACGCGATGAACGGCGACTTGAAAGCAAATGTCATTCTCCGGTCTGGCGACACCGTTTATGTAGATGAAAGCAACACCGGCTGGTAGCGCGGGTGCAGTCGGAGCAGTTTGTTTGTAAATGGCAATTGCGATTGACCGTTGCGAAATGCCATTGACGCCTGATTGCGTGAGTAAGAAAATCACCTCCTGCCTCACCACAGGAATGTGATGAAAAAATCATCCCCATGGAAAGTCGGTTTGGGTGTTTTAGCCGCGCTTAATCTCGTTGCGGCGGTGGTATTTTACTTCATGGACGGCAAGCAATTGATCGATCCGGTTGAAACACCCGCATCGTCAGTTGCAGATTCCTCCGTCGCCGCCCAGGAAGTGGATTCCCAAAACGCGCTGAACGAACAGGCTAGACAAGAGCTCGAGGATCAAATGCGCCAGATGCTCCTCGATGCCAAAATCACCCTCGACGAATACAATGCTGACATGGCTAAATTGCAGGCCGAAAAGCAAGATGAAGCGGAACAGGCCTCCAAGGCAAAATCAGATCAGGAATTGTTGCAACAAGACCTGATCCAGCAACAGGCACAGGCCATGCAGCAAGCCCAACTCGCTCCACAAGTCATAACCGTTAATGCGCCACCGGATGCCTCTTTGCAGCAAATCCAACCTGTTGATCAAACGCAGAATGCCCTACAGCCACCGTATAATCAAGAAGACCTCACCCAAAGCCCGGCTCAATTAACACCAACCGCGAACCGACCTGGACAGGGCCCGCCAGGGGGGCAACTCTACGGATTGATATATCTGCCTGGCCCGCCGAAAGCCTATGCTCTCGTTTCCACAGCTTTATCTCAAAGGGAAAAAAATGACGCTGCGCTCCGGTCGCTGTTTTCGAATGTCAAATCAATGCAGCTCATGCCCGTGGCCGTCATTTACACAATGAATTCGACCGCGATTCTCAATGCTCGGGTTTTAGACGACGCACGAGGCAATATGGGAATAAATGCGGAAAGCGGTCGCGGCGAGGTAAATGGATTTACATTTGCCTACATTATCAAAGACGATTCAGGTAATCCCATCGCAACAGTAAAATTGATCGCCGATACCGGCCCTGTCATATCAGGATATATTGCAACCGCACCTGCCACTGCGATATCCCGTCAGGCAGTCCAATCGGGCTATGCCCGGACAGTCACGGAAATAACAACTGATGGCTATGACCAAAGCGTCGCGAACGCTATTGATCAGTTGTCGAACAATAGTGAAGTCAACGCTGGCCAATATGAGATAAGGCTCTTGTACACGCTGAATGACAAGTTACGTGTGATCTGGCTCAAGGCCCTTGTCGGGAGAAAGGATTTTTTTATCCCATTGTGGATAAAGCCAGGCCTTTGCCGCATGAGATTGAGGCAGGCAAGCTCTATATTTCCAGCGACTTTTTGCAGATTATCAAACCCATCGCCGGGAGACTTCAACTCAACTTGAATCCCGGCGATTGGTGATGCAGGCGGTATCCCGTCGATGTTTCCCTGCGCAAATGCGAGGCTTTGCCCTGATTGATGTATGAGCAACCGTCGTGGCTGCGATAATAATTGTCTGATTTCTCCCGTCAGCCGCATTATAACTATAAACAGCCCCCATGGATGACCACGAACTGCTGCGCGAGTATGTCCGGCACCACTCCGAGAAGGCATTCTCCGAGATGGTGGCGCGGCACCTGCCGCTCGTTTATGGAACGGCCCTGCGGCTCATCCGCGACCCAGCAGCGGCGCAGGATGTGGCGCAAACGGTCTTCATCCAACTGGCCCGTAACGCCTTCAAAATCTGGGGCGGGCACGCGTTACCGGGCTGGCTCTATCGTGCGACGCAGCGCGCCGCCCTGCTTTCCTTGCGTCGGGAAAAATCCCGCCTCCAGCGAGAAACCACCGCCATGAACCTCGCCGAACAAAATTGCGAACCCGCCCAGGCGTGGCACAATCTCCAGCCGCTGCTCGACGAAGCATTGGGTCAGCTCAACCGCGTTGAGCAGGATGCTGTTCTCATGCGCTTCTTCGATGGCTGCAACCTCGACGAAATCGGGCGGACCCTCTCGCTGAGCGAGTCTGCGGCGCAAAAACGCGTCAGCCGCGCGCTTGAAAAAATGCGTCGTTACCTCTCAGGCCGCGGCCTGACCCTATCTGCCGCGCTCCTCGCCTCGACTCTCGATGCGGGCGCAAAAACCTCCGTGCCATTCGGCATGGCAACGTCCATTTCAATTCATGCTCTAAACAGCGCATCTGTTGCAACCGGTTTAACATTAACCTCATTCCTCGCCATGTCTCTCTCGAAAAAACTGGCCGCTGGCTTAGCTGCTATGCTTGTCCTCGCGGGTCTCTCCACCATTGTGATTCACTACAATGGTTCATCAACATCGCAAGCGTCCGCTACCAAGGCCTCTGCGGCCACAATGCCGCGTCTAAGTACGCCTCACCCGGACACCTCAGGATTGCCTCCCATTGTTCGATTGCAGCCTTCATCATCTCCCAACTCGTCGTCCATGCCGACATCAAACGACACCGGTGTAAAACCCGTCCAGACCTTCAGCGCTATTGGTGCAACCATTCCTCTCCCCGATGGACGGACTGCGACACTCGAGGCTGGCCAGACAGGATACGTCTTTGCCGATGGTATTGTCGTCATTGACGATCCCAAACGCGGCTTGGTTCCCTACGGCTTCGCGGGAACTTCATCCTCAGATGAGTCCTTCCAAAATGATCTGAAGTCCTTGCACCATGATCCCACCCAGTAGCGTTCGCAAATGCCTCTACGCCCTTGATGCCAGCCTGTCTTTATCTGGCGACTAGGATTGTTTGCTCCCTCCATTATTGGCGCGCTCGATGGCTTCCGCCAGTTCCTTACGAAGTATTTCAATTTTCCTTTTTTCTTCGTGCAAGGGATCGTGTGGAACCGCTGCAGGGGGCAGCCCTAGAATTTCGCGCGCGCGTGCCAGCGATGCGTCCACATTCGCGCACACATTCTCCCGTCCGAGGTTGTCGAGGAAATCCGCCTTTGCCATCACATCCAACGGCTGGCTTTGCGGTGCGCTCAAAATCAGATGTTTCCCTTTCTGGACCAATCGTTCGTGCAAATCCTCAAGACAGTTCAGCCCTGTGGCGTCCATCGCCACAACTTTCCTCATCCGTAAAATAAGCACGTCAGGATCCTGCTTGAGCCCCTGCAGCGCGCTTTCCAGTTTGTCCGTTGCGCCAAAAAAGAGCGCGCCAAACATCCGGTAAATCAACACGCCTTCGGGAATGTCCTTCCCTGCGGCCGAATGGTGCGCGCCTTCAGCGTCGTCGCTCTCGCCAACCTCCGTGATGTGCGTCGTTTCTGAAATGCCTTTGATGAAAAGAATCGCGGCCAGAATCAGGCCAATTTCAATCGCGACCGTTAAATCAACGACGACTGTCAACCCGAACACGGTGAGAAACACCGCCGAATCGTTCCGAGGCCATTTATTCAACCGGCCGAAATTATGCCACTCGCCCATGTGGATGACCACGTTCACCAGCACGGCGCTCAACACGGCCAGCGGCACATATTTTGCCAATGGCGCGGCGACCAGAATAATTATCAGCAGCGTCACCGCGTGAATGATCCCCGCGATCGGCGAGAGGGCACCGCTTTTGATATTTGTCGCCGTGCGCGCAATCGCACCCGTGGCGGCGATGCCCCCGAATAGCGGACTTACGAAATTTGCAATGCCCTGCGCCATCAATTCCTGGTTCGAATTGTGCCTATCATCAATCATTCCGTCGGCTACGACCGCGCACAGCAGCGATTCAATCGCCGCCAGAAGCGCAATGGTGAACGCAGGCTGGATCAAATTGCGGATGATGTCCCACGATAGCGCCGGAAAATGCGGGCTGGGCAGGCCTTCGGGTATCCCGCCGAATTTGCTGCCGATGGTCTCGACCGGCAAATGCATCAATGTCGCGGCGAGTGTGCCTAGAATGAGCGCGACAATCGAACCTGGAACGTGCCGCTGCCAGTGCCTCGGCCAGAAACGAATCACCGCCAGAGAACCCGCCGCCAGCAGCAGCGTCGGCCACTGAAACGTCCCCGCGTTTTCAGCCAGCACTTTCATCTTCTCAAAAAAGTCGGACGGCACATTGGCAACTTTCAACCCAAAGAAATCCTTGATCTGCGTCGTGAAAATCAGCACCGCGATACCGCTCGTGAACCCCATCGTCACCGGATACGGAATGTATTTGATCATCGTGCCAAGACGCGCGAGGCCCATGACAAAGAGAATGACGCCCGCCATCATCGTGCATATCGCCAGGTTATCCACGCCATATTTCGTGGCGATGCCGTACAGAATCACGATAAACGCGCCCGTCGGCCCGCCAATCGCCACACGCGTTCCGCCCAGTCCGGAGATGATGAATCCCGCGATGACTGCCGTGAAAATACCCGCCTGCGGGGTCACCCCCGACGCGATCGCAAACGCCATCGCCAGAGGCAAAGCCACGATACCCACCGTAATCCCTGCAATGACATCGGCGGAAAAATCCTTCGCGCTGTACTCTTTCAGCGTATCGACGAGCTTTGGATGGAATTGAAAGATGGGCTTCATTTTTGCGAAAAAAAATTGAGCCCGCCATCACCGAGTACCGCCGCGCCAATTGAAAACTGCGGTTATCCGGAAAATTAGGGCAACGGTATCATACTGGAGATTTTTGCGCCAATGCGCAAGTGGCGAGATGGAGTTCCCCACCCCGTCATCAGATTCTTTGGCAGATTTGCCTTCCGGCGGGTTCTTATATATAAAACCACCCGATGAACGACGACACCCAGCTGCTGCGCGACTACGTCACGAAAGGCTCCGAACCGGCTTTTCGCGAACTGGTCGAACGCCACATCCAGCTCGTCAACGCCACAGCGCAGCGCATGGTCGGTGGCGACGTTCATCTCGCCCGTGACGTCACGCAACTCGTCTTCACCGACCTCGCCCGCAAAGCCGCATCGCTTCCCACCGATGTCGTTCTCGGCGGCTGGTTGCACCGCCATACTTGTTTTACCGCCTCCAAAACCATCCGGGCCGAAAATCGCCGCCGCGCCCGGGAAAGTACCGCCATGGAAATGAACTCTTTGTATGACAACCCCGGCCGCGACACGCAGTGGTCGCTCCTCGCGCCCGTCCTCGACGACGCTCTCAACAACCTTGGCGCGCAGGATCGCGACGCCATCGTGCTGCGTTACCTCCAGGCTCGCGATGTCCGCAGCGTCGGCATTGCCCTTGGTTCCAGCGAAAACGCCGCCCAGAAACGCATCGGTCGCGCGCTTGAAAAACTCCGCTCCATCCTCACCCGCCGGGGCATCACGCTCACCGCCGCGCTTCTCGCAACCACCCTCGACGCCGGCGCAAAGACCACCGTCCCGCCCGGCCTCGCCGCCTCCATTTCGGCACACGCCCTCGCGGGCGCGGCTGCATCCACCGGTTTCACCTTAACCACACTATACAACATGATCACCTCAAAACTCGGACTCAGCATCGCCTCGGTTGTCGCCCTCGCGGGCATCTCAACCGCGCTCATCGCGCAGAATCAATCGGCTCCGGCTTCGATGCCGTCGGCTCCGGCGGCTGCCCCGGCCACACAGGTCGCCGCACCTGCGCCAGCCCAACAGCAACCCGTCATCGTCAAGCTCACGCCAGCGCCGCAGAACTCAAACCCCGCCCCATCTACCGCAGCACCAGTGCA
>Ga0206897_1175_pt1 | contig 11383 bp, 12 predicted proteins | sample Alteio_BWOrgHeat_49_FD_152972 | JGI IMG/M metagenome (GOLD analysis project Ga0206897, IMG submission 152972) | Enriched cells from forest soil in Barre Woods Harvard Forest LTER site, Petersham, Massachusetts, United States -... | ecosystem: Environmental > Terrestrial > Soil > Temperate forest >... | reverse complement strand
ATTGATCATTTTATAAAGCAATGCCAAAATGCTAAAACCTTAATGGCTAAGCCTGTTAAAGTTGTTGTTGTAAGCCTTGGCGAAACCGTTAACACCGCTTATGATGAAAAGAGCCCGTCGGTTACTGCAGATGGGAAAACGCTTATTTTCACTTCCCAGCGCCCTGTTGTTATGGGAAAAATGGGGAAGAACGGGGAAGCAGAATTGCTCGATAACGTATATATGTCAGCCTGGGATAGCGTCAATTCCAAGTGGAGCCTTGCTTATCCTGTTAAAGGAGATATTAACGAACAATATGGTAAAACTGCCTGTAGCAGTATTTCAGCAGACGGAACACAGATGTTTTTATTTAAGAACAATAACACCAGTGCTTTGGGCGGAGATATTTATGTAGCGCGCAAATCGCATGCAGGTAAATGGAGCAAGCCAGTGTCTATAGGCCACCCTGTAAATACCAGCTATTATGAGGATTGCGCCTGCCTTTCTCCCGATGGCAATACTCTTTATTTTATAAGTGAAAAACCGGGGGGATTCGGTAACGCTGATATTTATACATCTTCGAAAATCAGTAAAACAGAATGGGCGCAACCTGTAAATATTGGACCTGCCGTGAATACCAAATACGATGAAGGGGGATTATCTGTTGCTCCTGATGGTAAAACCTTATTCTTCAGTTCCAACAGCGACGCCTCTATGGGCTCATATGATTTGTTTAAAACAGTTATGACCGATTCAGGAAAATGGAGCAAGCCTGTTAACCTTGGCTATCCTATTAACTCGGTAAGCATGGATAAATGCTTTACCATTTCGGCTGACTGCAAAACGGCATACTTTGCCAGCAACCGTAAAGGCGGAATGGGGGGCAGGGATATTTACAAAGTTGATTTGTCACAATACCCTGTTTTAGCCGGGGATAGTGCAAAATCTAAACCAACAGGGCTTTCTATTTTAAGGGGAAAAGTTACTGACCCTAAAGGCAAACCTGTTGATGATGCAGCCGTAACTATATTGGATAGTAATAATACCAAAATAGCCGGGCTTAAAACAAATGCGGAAGGGTATTATTTTATAACGCTTAAAGCGAATTGTAAATACAAAGTAAAGGTTTCTGAGAAAGGATATAAGCCTTTCAATACACCGGTAAAATTACCTTCTTCTCCTGTGGGCACATTCACCATGACGCAGGATATTGCATTACAAAAGGAGTAATTAACTTTTGCCTTTGCTGGATTTAAAGAGAAAATCTTTTTCCTCTTTACTCAGGCTTTCATAACCAGAACGGGATATTTTATCAAGAATATCGTCAACGCGCTTTTGCTTATCAGGCACACTGCGCCCTCCGCGTGTAGAAGTAAGTTTTGCTTTTTTAGCGTTACCGCCTTTAAAAATGCTGCCAATGCCTGCAAACACATTGCTTAACTTTTCGGCAATATCATTGCCTTTTTTGTATTGCCATACAAACAGAAGGCCGTAAAGAGCACCACCAATATGCGCCACCTTGCCTCCGCTATTTACACTAAAGTCTAAAACAGAAGTTAAGATAAATGCACCTAGAGCAACGTATTTAAGCTTTACAGGGCCAATAAATAAAAGATGCATTTCGTAATTAGGTATTAAGCCTGCAACTGCCATTATAACCGCCATAATGCCCGCTGAAGCGCCCATTAACAGACCTGGTTGAGGAAACGCAAAGCCAAATACAAGTAAATAAAGTAAACCACCTGCAAACCCGCCAATAAAATAGGTATATAAAAAGCGTTTCACGCCCATGTATTCAACAAATAATATGCCCATCCAGTAAAGCCATAACATGTTAAACAGTATGTGCCCGAAGCTTGCATGTAAAAACATATAGGTGAATAACGTCCAGGGCCTATGCAGGAAGACCCACGGATTTGAAGGCAAAGCCACATAGGTGAGTAAATATTGTGAGGGAGAAAAATTAGTATATAAATTGCTGACAAGGAATATCAGCACATTAATCACAATAATGCGAGTAAGAGCAGGGGTACCACCTGAGAAAAAACTATTTATTTCTGACCTGAACGACATATTACAATGTTCGTTTGCGCTTCCAATAGAGTATCATAATTAAGCCAAATAGCAAGCCCCCAAGATGAGCAAAGTGGGCCACATTATCGCCTGTTGAGCCTTTAATGCCCAGGTATAATTCCATTGCACCATACAATATAACAAAGTATTTAGCTTTGATTGGAATAGCGAAATAGAGATAAATAAGTGTATTGGGGAATGTCATTCCATAGGCAAGCAGGATACCAAATATGGCTCCTGAAGCCCCTACTGTATTAGAGTTATCTATGGTAAACTGGTACAGAGTAGTAAGTATTTGTCCTGCTTGTTGAGGATTTTCTGGTGGGCTGTAGCCGGAAATATCCTGGAAGTACTTTGATACAATATCACTGAATCCAGCCAAATCAGGTGAAAGAACAAAGGTGTCTACCGCTGATTTTAAATGATTAAAGTAAATAAACAAGGTTGATTCCTGAACAAGCCCTGCACCAATACCGCAAATAATATAAAATATAAAGAACCGTTTGCCGCCCCAGTAGTTTTCAATTACTGCGCCAAACATCCATAGGGCAAACATATTAGATAGAATATGCGCAATGCCTCCATGCAGAAACATATAGGTTACAATCTGGTATATTTTAAAGTCTTTTGAAAGAAAGTAGTGGAGACCTAAATACTTGGTGATATCCATATGGTAGGTGTCTTGCAGCACAAAAGTTGCCAGGAAGAATAAGCCATTAACTATAAGTAAATTCTTAACTACCGGAGGGAAGAGACTGAAAGAAGGGGGGCGATAATAATTATTAGTCATAACTGATTATGGGCAAAATTACATCATTTAATAAAAGTAAAGCGGCAAGGCTATCTATCGCCTTTAAGCATAAGGGTAATATCATCTGCAGATAGTTCAACATAAATCTTTTTGCCTTCCGGCGACACATCATTAATATGGCAAATAAAAAGCTTTTCTAATAATTGTTGACGTTCTTCTTCCTTTAATACTTTGGACTTACGCGAAGCCAGTTTATAGGCATAGGCCCTTGCAATAATCTCGGTACGCGGCTTTTTAAGGTCTTTACCCTGTTTGTAGTATTCTATAATTTCTTCCATCATCCCCTGAACAGCCGAAGATTCAACTCCCGGTGGTATTCCGTACACAATGAATGTTTGTTTGCCAAACTCGCTGATATCAAAGCCAATAAAGCGCAGGTCGGGTATAAATTCCTGTACAAGGTGAAAGTCAGCCGCTGCAAATTGCAATGTTTGCGGAAATAGTTCTTTTTGGCACGGCGAATTTTGTTGCTTTGCCATGGCTGTAAGGGCTTCCTCATAAAAAATCCTTTCCCAGGCTAATTGTTGGTTTACACAGAACATTACTCCCTTTTTTAGGGCTACAATGTATTCTTCATTCCAATTTTGGCTCCAGCTTATTTCATTTTCTGAATGTTGGATAAGATGTGTTTCAAACGAAGGCATTTCAGCGATTTCCTTTAAAGCCTCATTCGCGGCTTCAACGCTTTGTTTTGATGGCTTTTGCCAGTTGGGCTTCGTCTCTGTCTTTGTTTCCTCTTTAAAAGGATTGTAGTTAGGATTTAGCTTTATTTCCGGTGGCCTTAGCGGTGTGCCAATCTTTACCGGGTTTATCTGTATAGACATTTCCTGGTCAAAGTCCATAGGGGGCATAATATTATGCTGGCCTAAAGACTTTTTAACGGTGGCTTTGAGTATGGCATAAATAGAATGATCATCTTCAAACTTTATTTCTGTTTTGGTAGGATGTATATTGATATCTATTTTATCAGGAGGTAAATCTAAAAAAATGAAATAGGAGGGGTAGGCATCTTTTGCGATTAGTTCTGAATAAGCAGATGTTACTGCATGATGCAGGTAACTGTTCTTAATAAATCGCTTATTCACAAAAAAGAACTGCTCACCTCTTGTTTTACGCGCATATTCCGGTTTGCCAATAAAGCCGGAAACCTTAAGTATGGTTGTATCTTCAGATATGGGGGCTAGTTTTTCGTTGTAGGTACTGTTATGCAGCCCTATAATCCGTTGTTTAAGATTGCCTGCAGTAAGGTGAAATAATTCCTGCGTATTGTTATAAAAAGAAAACTCTATTTCTGGATGCGCTAATACTACACGTTGAAATTCATCAATAATATGTCGTAATTCAACAGGGTCCGATTTTAAAAAGTTTTTACGTGCCGGAACATTGAAGAAAAGGTTTTTAATGCTGAAAGAGCTGCCTGGTTCACTTTGGCAAGGCTCCTGACGTTTTACCACTCCATGTTCCACCTCAATAAGTGTGCCCATAGCATTGTTAGCCAGCCTTGTTTTAAGTTCAACCGTTGCAATAGCGGCAATGGATGCCAATGCCTCACCCCTGAAACCTTTGGTGTGGATGGCAAAAATATCATCAATATTAGAAATCTTGGAAGTGGCATGTTTTTCAAACGAAAGGCGGGCATCTGTTTCGCTCATGCCGCAGCCATTATCTATTACCTGAATAAGAACTTTGCCGGCCTCTTTAATAATCAGCTTTATTTTGGTGCTTCCGGCGTCTACGGCATTTTCTAAAAGTTCCTTTACCGCCGAAGCCGGGCGCTGAATAACCTCACCTGCCGCTATCTGGTTTATTACCTGATCGGGTAACAATTTTATCACATCTGCCATTGCTATCTGTCTGTTTCTACAAAAATAAGTAATCCATTCTATATATTTGCGCTAAATATGAGCTCATTTTTAGATACCCTTAAAAGCATAGATAACACCATACTGTTATTTATAAATGGCATGCATTCTGCTCCGGCCGATAGCCTTATGATGTGGATAAGCAACCGCTTTATCTGGATACCATTGTATGTATTTCTTGCCTATGTTATTGTTAAAAAATTTGGTAAGAATAGCTGGCTGGTTATCATATTTGGGGCTTTAGCTATAGCTATGAGTGACCAGCTGGCATCGCATCTGGTAAAAAATCTTTTTATGCGCTACCGGCCCAGTCATAACCTTATTTTGGGCCCGCAGTTGCATATTGTAGATAACTATCTCGGTGGGCAATATGGTTTTGCTTCCTCTCATGCCTCCAACACTTTTGCTCTTTCCGTTTTTATAATGTTGCTTATGCCCGAAAAACGTAAACTGATAATTGGTTTGTTCGCTTGGGCAATTGTGGTTTGCTATAGCCGTATGTACTTGGGTGTTCACTATCCTTCGGATATAGTGGGAGGAGCAATAATAGGGTTTGTTTCTGCCTGGATTAGCTACAAACTCTGGCAAATTTGTAGTAAGCGCTTAGCCCTGAGTTAGAGTCCTGTGTTCGTAAAAGGCAGTAATCTTTTCGCAAACAAAAGCTACTTCACTGGTCTTTAGTTCATAATACATGGGCAATCTCAGCAGGCAATCGGAATAATTGTCTGTATTAGGAAGTGGGGCGCCTTGGTATTTATCAAGGTAAAAAGGGCTTTTGTGGAGTGACAGGTAATGAAATACTGTATAGATATTGTTCTCCTTTAAAAACCTTATTAAATCAGTTCTTTCGTCAAGACTATTGCAGATAAAGTGATACATGTGTGCATTGTTCGTAGCATAATCAGGTATCACAGGCAGTTTAATCCCTGCCTTTTTTGCAATTTTTTTTAATTTCCTGTTATAAACAGACCAAAGTTTTTTTCTCTTGTTTTGAATCTTTTCCAGGCTTTCAAGTTGGGCATAAAGAAAGGCAGCAGTTGGTTCAGATGGCAGGAAGGAAGAGCCTACATCAACCCATCCATATTTATTTACCTCACCCCGGAAGAAAGCGGCGCGGTTAGTACCTTTTTCCCAAATTATTTCGGCCCTGTCCTTAAAGCGGGCATCATTAATTGCCAGCATGCCTCCTTCACCCGAAATAATATTTTTTGTTTCATGAAAAGAAAACGTACCCAAATGGCCAATACCACCAAGGGGCTTGCCTTTATAAAACGAGTCAATGGAATGCGCGGCATCTTCAATTACTAAAATGTTATGCTTATTTGCCAGATTCATTATTTTGTCCATATCTACGGCTATTCCGGCATAATGAACCACAATAATGGCTTTTGTGTTTTCAGTAATAAGTGGCTCAATAGCATCAATATCCATGTTCGGACTATCAGTAGCAGAATCAACAAAACTGATTTTCGCACCCCTTAATACAAACGGATTTATAGTTGATACAAAGGTGTAGGATGGTGCAATAACCTCGTCTCCAGGTTTAATGTCAGCAAGTATGGATGCAATTTCGAGTGCATCAGTGCATGATGTGGTTAAAAGACATTTTTGAAAGCCGTATTTCTGTTCAAAAAAATGCCTGGCATTTTTTTGTGAAATCTCCGTTACCGGCTACTTTACGCGATTCAAGAGCCTCTTTAATATACCTGACTTCTTTGCCTGTAATATAGGGTCTGTTAAAATAAATCATGAATGATTTGAAGCTTTTATTTGTATAACAAAGATAGAAACAAATATTCAACTTCTATAGTGCCGGCTCCTGAACTAATATTGAAAATAAAGGTATTTATGTATCTTTGAAGCTAGAATATGAGTGAGGTTAAAATAAGCATTGTAGTGCCGGTATATAATTCCGAAGAATGCGTTGTGGCTCTTTGCGAAGAAGTGGATAAGGCATTTGCAGATTTTAAAGAATATGAGCTTATCTTAGTTAACGATAAAAGCTGGGATAATAGTTGGGCCAGAATAACCGAAATGTGTAATAAAAACCCCAAGGTTATTGGGATAAGCCTTCGTAAGAATTTTGGGCAGGATAGCGCTTTGCTGGCAGGCCTTCGGATTGCAAAGGGTGACTATGTAGTTATCATGGATGATGATTTACAACATTCTCCTTCTGATATTTTTAAGCTATATACTGAATGTGTAAAGGGATACGATGTATGCTTTGCCTTATTTGATGACAAAATGCAGAAAGCATGGAAAAATATGGGAAGCTGGCTAAATGGAAAACTTTCGGAAAAATTGCTCAATAAGCCTAAGGAAATTTACCTGTCTCCGTTTAAAATGATTAAGAAAGAAGTAGTGCAGGAGATTATTAAATACCCGGGCTCATACCCTTATATTGACGCCACCTTGCTTACTGTTACGTCTAACCTTACACAGGTGCATGTGGAACATCACAAAAGATACAAAGGCAGGAGTAATTATAGTTTTATGCGTTCCATGATTGTACTTATCAATCATGCAACAAATTACTCCGTTTATCCTTTAAGGCTGGTAACCATGTTTGGGGTAGGTGCTGCGGTTTTTTCTTTTATACTCGGTATCATATACCTGGTTCAGTACATATATGGTTCCCACCGTGTTGAGGGTTGGATAACCATAATAATATTGCTTATATTTTTTGGCGGATTAATACTTCTAAGCCTTGGCCTTATGGGTGAATATATAGGCAGGGTGTTCATGTCGGTTAATAATAAACCGCAGTATGTGATTGAAAAGATAATCAATCACAATAAAGAATCAAAATAGCCTGGAGAAGACCTTATCTGTGAAAAAAGCAGAAAAGGGCACTATTACAGCAAAGCAGTGAACAAAATAACGAGGTTCCTGTATGGAGCTATATACTGCAACGGTACCAATGAAGATAAGGGTAAGCACAATCAGTGTAAAGCTTAAGATTATTAGCAAAGGCAATGTAGCCGGTTTCTTGCGGTAAAAAAAGAAGTACAAAAATGCTCCTGCTACGGCAGTGATTAAAATGTAATAGTAAAGTAAGCTGAAAATAATCTTAATCAATTTACCTATCAGGCTGCAACTATGAAATGAAGGCAATGGCAGGTATCCTGTTCCGCTAAAAAAAAACGAGGTACTTAATATCTTTAAGGGGTTTTATAACCCAATAGGCAAATTCATTATGAGAGATATAGTCATTTTTATATCTTTCGCATCTTGATAATATTGCTTTTTCAAGTGCATTTGATTTAATGCTGTCACTTGTTGTGTAATACTCCTTGTAAAGCGCCTTTAACATTACCAGGCTATCTGCATTGTAAGTGCTTACATTATGAAAGATAGGTGGCGGAAACTTATAATTAATTGATTCATCAGTTTTACGGTAATAGTATCCGAGAGTTGTATTATCAAAAGGAGACGCATTTTCTCCCCAGGTGTATACTAAATTATCAATTACTTGCCAGGGTGCTGAGTATAGTTTACCATATGTCTGTTCTTCCGGCGTTGTTAGAAGAATTATTTTATTTGTGGCAAGGTAGTTTCTTGTAACCCATGCTGTTTCGCAAAGGGCAAATGGAAGACAGAACAAGAAGATATTCCATATGGTTTTTGCAAATAATTCCTTTTTTGTAAAGAATAAATAAAAAAACAGAACTGAGGGAAACAGAATAATGATCATTCCAGTGTATTCTCTCGTGAATATTGTCCAGGTTAGAAAAAAACCAGCGAGCAACAGGTATTTCTTTTGTGATTCAACATAAATGTATTTGGAAAGGTAGTACAACGAAAATATGAATGCAGAAACGGAGAAGCTTTCCGCAATGATAAAAAAGTCAAAAAAACCCGGGTATACTGCCAATATGTATAATCCGTAGGTGAAATAGAAGATACGTTTGCTATTGTTAAAAATATAATATGCAACTAAGGAAAGCGCATAAACAGAAATTGCCGATAAAAGAAACTGGAGTATGATAACGGCCCACAGAGCAAATTGTTGACTGAAAATAAATCTGGCTAAAAAGTAAACTATTGAATAGCCAGGCATACGGCCTGTAAAGGGAACTCCATCCAGATAAGTATAATGCCCTGTACGGAAATAGTTATCTACCGGGCTGAAAAAATAAATATAATCGTCTTTTACAAAGTATTTTGAAATGGTCTCATCCGGTGATAAGTGAACATGAACTAAGTGCCCAAAGTACATCCACACGATACCCCTTAAAAGAATGGCAAGGAGGATGAAAGCTATCCAGTTAAACGGGTCACTAAAAGCAGATTGCAGTCTTTTTATCATCTATGCAAAATTAACTTTTATTGATAGACTGCCTAATGTTTTGGATAAGTGATGCAGTTACAGTTTCAATAAGGTAGTTAGCCTTTATTTTTTGTAAGGAAGCCGATTTTTTTTGCTGCAGGGACTTATCGTCGATTGCGGTGTTGATTGCTTCAGCAATGTTTTCAGTTTTTGGGGAATTAATCAGCCAGCCATTATCGCTGTTTACCAATAAAGAAACCGCACCCACATCGGTAGCAATTACAGCAAGTCCGCAAGCCATAGCCTCCATAATTACATAGGGCATACCTTCGGCATAGGAGGGGCATATAAGCACATCGCAACCTGATAATATTTTCTTAATTTCTCCTTCAGAAGATATTTTTCCATGATACTTTACGAAAGAGTAGGGGAGCTTGTGTTCTTCAGGTATTTCACCAATAAAATCAAATGTTAAATGGGTGCTTCCGGAAAGGCTCTTTATCGCTTCGTTTAATTCAGGTATGCCTTTTCTGCGTTCATAACGGCCAACAAAAGCAAAACGTACTTTATCAGAAACAGGGCCGATGGTTTCGGTGAGCCACGTTTTTTCAATAGCTACAGGTACTTCCCATACTTTGTTTTTATCTGTAATGCTATTCAGTATGGTTGTTATCTTTCCACCCAAAGATATAGCATAATCAGCTTTTCGCAGGTTTTCATTTACCGCCTTTTGCAAAAATCTCCTGCTTAGTTTAGCCTTAACGGAAGGAATGTTTTGGAACATCTCTAAGCCGTGAAAATGAACTGCAACAGGGGGCGTATTGTTCTTTCGGTGTTTTAATAAGGCCCAGGCGCAAAAGCCCTGGGCAAAAATGAAATCTACTTCTGAAATAAAAGGCTGTAAAGCACTGTAAATAGATTCTGAATAGTCGTAGGATTCTGAAATGTAGTGTAACGGATAATATTTTTTGTGCGGAAAGGGAATCAAAAAGGATTTAATGTTCTTTCTTTCTTCTTCACTGAAAAACTCAAGTTTAGCTGCATCTAGCTTACTTTCGTTACAATGAAAAAGATAAACAGTGTGACCGTTCCTTGCCAGCTCACGCACCAGATGGTAAGAATGTTTCTGCATTCCGCCTATCACGTAAGGATGAATACCATCTGTGAGTAAAGCTATTTTCATTTGGATTCCTAAAATTATCCATTTTTTGCAGAAGCTGCTTCAAGAAGGCTCTTGTGCAGCTTTAATACCGTAGGGATAAGCATTCCAGTTCCATCATTAAGTACAACATGATTTGCTCTTTTTACCCTTTCTTCCTCACTTATCTGGTTTTTCATGCGCTTCATTACCTCTGCTTCAGATGTATTATCGCGTTTCATCACTCGCGATATTCTTAATTGTTCGGGCGCAGCAACCACCGCAATAGTGTCAAGCATTTTATAAGCTCCACTTTCAAACATAACGGCGGCTTCTTCTATAATCAGGCCTGCGCTTTGGCTTTCCGCCCACTTTAAAAATGAGTTTCTTACAGCAGGATGTATAATAGTATTTAGCTGTGCCAGTTTTTGTTCATCACTAAAAACCAGTGCTGCTATTTTTTTTCTGTCCAATTTATCACTTGTCAGGATTGATTTTCCCAGCAAATCAACCACCCGTTTTTTTATCTCAGTGTCATCATTAAGTAGTCTTCGCCCCTCATCATCCGCTCTGAACACTGGGACGCCCAGGCATTCAAATATTTTGCATACAGATGACTTTCCGCTGCCAATGCCTCCGGTTACACCTACTTTAAGCATTTAGTTGGATGTTTGTGTAGGTATGGGCCTTAAATAAAGGGTATCGGGTGCCACATCAATCACTTTCATATCACCTAATTGTTCTTCCATCTTTTCAAGATGGGTTTTATTTTCAAGCGAATAGAGGTATTGGTTGTCCTTATGGCGGAACTGGGCCGCATCAAAATTTATAAGGGCTTCTTTAATTCCAAAAGTATATGCGGCAATATTAAACCCACTCGCAACAACCTTTACATTTACGGTTGCCGACGAAGGGCTTAGCTTTTTATCCTGGGGTAAATGCTGGTATTGCACCTGGAAGGTAATGGTATCTGTATACTTTTTAGAAAGCATATTCATAAACCACAAAAAACCGGCAATAACAAGGCACATTAAAAAAGTAAGGATTTTGTAGTTTATCCTGCTTCTGCGGCTTTCGCCATTTGAATGGCGTGTTTTAAGTAGCGATGCTTTCATCGCTGGTGGGGTTTATTAAGCCTGTTTATTGGCTGCAATGGTGCTCTCAAGAGAAACAGCGGTTTTCTCTATTTTTAATTTCATGCCTCCTTCTACCTCAATCACAAAGGTCTTGTCGGTTATTTCAGAAATTTT
>Ga0206897_1174_pt1 | contig 11658 bp, 8 predicted proteins | sample Alteio_BWOrgHeat_49_FD_152972 | JGI IMG/M metagenome (GOLD analysis project Ga0206897, IMG submission 152972) | Enriched cells from forest soil in Barre Woods Harvard Forest LTER site, Petersham, Massachusetts, United States -... | ecosystem: Environmental > Terrestrial > Soil > Temperate forest > O... | reverse complement strand
GCCATACGAATTTAAGCTCGGTCCGGTCGGCCACCTATCGACGGCATTCTATACCTATATAGAAAACACTCTAGCCCATTCACGTTTTCGATAGATCACTAGGATTGTGCATACCATAAATGTCAAAAAGTATAAAAAATCCCATGGAAAGGACAAAACGTGCCACAAGGAAAGCCCGTAACTTGCTTTATCAAGATGCACATATGAAAAACAATCTCTCCACAGAGCAGATCGCCCAATACCAACGCGATGGATTTCTTGTTATAGAAGATTTCCTGACCCCGGACGAGCTAAGCTTCTGGCGCGACGCACTCGAAGAAGCGGTTGCCATCCGTAACGGCAATAAGTTACCCGGCAGGGCCGAAGTCTATGGCAAAGGGGATGATTCCGACAAATCCTACTATGACAATGTCTTTACCCAACTGATAAATCTATGGCAGGACAATGGCAAAATGCGTTGGATCATGTTGGATGAAAGACTCGGCAAAATGGCTGCAGAACTTTCGCAGGCTGATGGGGTCAGGATATGGCACGACCAGGCGTTGATCAAACAACCATGGGCTAACCCGACATCCTGGCACCTGGATACGCCTTACTGGTCTTTTAGCGATAGAAGGGCTCTATCCATTTGGGTAGCATTGGATGACGCAACGTATGAAAATGGCTGCTTATTCTTTGTGCCAGGTTCTCATCTTCAGACTACGTTTGACAACCCCGGTATTGGTAAGAACATGGGAGCCATTTTTACAACTTATCCGCAATTAAAAAAAAGTAGATCAGTCGCAGCGCCCATGAAAGCCGGCAGCTGCTCCTTTCATAACGGATTAACCATTCATGGAGCTCATGCAAACATGACCGCCGGCTATAGAAGAGCTATGACCTGCGCTTATATGCCGGATGGAAACACGTATAATGGCATTCAAAATATATTGAGCGATGAGCAGGTCCGGCAATTGAATATCGGTGACCTTCTCAATGATGATACGATCAATCCGCTGATCTATAAAAGGCGCTGACAAAAGCCTATTAATACGCTGCTTTTCTGTAAGCCAAAGGCGAAAGCCCGGTATTCTTTTTGAATAATTTGGAAAAATAGAATACGGACCCAAATCCGGTGTGATCCGCAATTTCACTTATGCTCAAGGTGGTATTAGCCAGCAGATCTTTTGCTTTCGAAAGCCGCAGGTCGAGCTGATATTTGTTGGGAGATTCACCGGTAATCTCTTTGAAAGCCTTTCTGAATGCGGAATACCCCATGGGCAATTTTCGTGCAATCTCTTCCATACCCACATTCGAGTCAAAGGATTCCTGAAGCAAAAACTTCGCCTTTGCAATAAGCCTTCCAACAGGATCATTGTCAAAATCCCTGAACAGTTTGATCGTATGGATCAATCCCAACATTTGCAACGTGAGCCCCGCGAGTTGTTGAGGATAACCAGGAGCAAACTCTTTTGCAACGTCGAGCAATCTCCCAAAAAGAACAAGAATGTCTTTATTAATGCTGATATGAACAAACGGCGCATCGGCTGTAAAGCCGGCCTTTACCATAAGTTCCTGGATATAGTAGCCGTTGAACCCCACCCAATACTCTTCCCATCCAGTCTTAGTATCCGGCTTGTACCGGTGCCACACATCAGGAAAAATAAAAAAGCCCATGCCTTCAGAAATTTCCTCATACTGTATATTCTTCGAACCATAGACCCCCTTTCCTTTCGAAATAAACACGATGTAATAATCATTGAGTATCCGGCCGCGGTCCCATAGCAATGCATGACTTTGGGGATGCTGCTGGTTAGGATAATGATCATTCGACTGTACCCTGGCATAACCTACCGTGGTAATATAGATTCCCCATTTTTCTTCTTCAGGGCCAATGTTCAGGTATTTGAAAAAGCTGTCCAATTTCTGTAATCGATATTCTTCAAGATGCAACAAAAAAATACACAGTTCAACTAAACCTACCTATTTTTTTCCCCGGCACATCCGGCGCGGCAGGAGATAGAACTTTTTCTATGGGCAACGCAGGACAGTGCATGACGGTACGATGTTGTAGAAAGGATAACTTGATACAATGAAACAATTACTGCTTGCCGCCCTCCTGGTATCTACCAGTCTCTTCACTTTTGCCCAGGACGCTGACCGCTATCCGCTGATCCCATGGCCTTCCTCTCTTATTGCAGTAAACGGCGACCTTTATATCGATAAGCACACTCCGGTGATCCTGGAATCGGCTGCCGGCCAATTTGACAACGAGCTGACCTTCCTGCAAACGATGTTACGCCGTTTCCTGGGTCCTGATGCCCTCCCGACACGGCGCGGGATTACGGCCACCTATCGCAGCGGTAGCATCGTTTTGCAGGACGACAGCACCCTGCTCGCACCCGAGAGCTATCGTCTGTGGATCACCGGTCACCGCATCTACCTTGCCGCCCATTCTCCCGCCGGCATGTTCTACGCCATCCAGACGCTCCGGCAGCTCCTGCCGGCCGCTATCGAAGGGGGTCATGGCAGCCGTCTTCGCCTGCCCTGCGTGGAGATCGCCGACCAGCCGGCCTTTCCCTGGCGGGGCATGATGCTGGACGCATCCAGGCATTTTTTTTCCACCGCCTACCTGCGAAAATTTATAGATAGGATGGCAATGTATAAGCTCAACAGGCTGCACCTGCACCTTACCGACGACCAGGGATGGCGCATCGAGATCAAAAAGTATCCGCGCCTTACCACCGAGGGCGGCTGGCGCACCTTCAACGACCAGGATTCCGCCTGTATGAAACTGGCCAGGGAAACGGATAACCCCGATTTTGACATCGACCCGGCACATATCCGCCATCTCAACGGCAAAACCTTGTACGGCGGGTTCTATACGCAAGTGGAGATGAAGGCCATCATCCGCTATGCCGCGGCGCGTCACATAGAGATCATTCCCGAAGTAGACATGCCCGGGCATATGATGGCCGCGATCCTCCGATATCCCGAACTCACCTGCGACGGAAAAAAAGGCGAAGATAGGCGGGATGGTTTCTCCACTCCCATTTGTCCGTGTAAGGATAGCGCCCTGCAATTCGCTAAAAACGTTTTCTCGGAGATTGCCGATCTCTTCCCTTCCCGCTATATCCATATCGGGGGCGACGAAGTGGAGAAAAGCGAATGGAAGCGATCGCCCCTCTGCACGCAATTTATGCAAGACCATCACCTGAACAGCCTTGAGGAACTGCAAAGCTATTTCAACGACTATATGGAGACTTTTTTTCGGTCCAGGGGTAAAACGTTAGTAGGTTGGGATGAGATCATCCAAGGCGGCATCGACTCGGCGGCTGTCGTCATGTTCTGGCGCGCCTGGGAAAAGATGGCCCCGCTAAAAGCCACACGGAATGGTAATAAGGTGATCATGACTGCCGATGGCCCGCTCTATTTCGATGCCTGGCCGGACCGGAATGCACTGAATGCCGTATATCATTACGACCCCACCGACCCGATCTATGGCATGGATGCCGCGCAACGGCAAAATATCCTGGGCGTGCAAGCCAACCTATGGACCGAAAGAGTGCCTACCACCAACCGCGCCGATTACCTGGTGATGCCCCGCATGACCGCGCTGGCGGAACTCGGCTGGACTCATCGCGATCTGTATAACAGTTATCTTCAACGCCTCGACCGCCAATACGACCGGCTCGACCGCCTGCACATCCCCTACTGCTTACCGGCGCTGCCGGAAGTGAGAGAACAGCGGGTATTCACGGACACCGTCTCTTTTTTCATCGCCTCCCCTACCCCGAAACTCGCCGTCCGTTATGCGCTGGATAGCTTTCCTAAGGCTACTTCCCCCAAGCTCACACATCCCCTGATCATTGACCGCACCCGGGTGCTGCGGTTCGCCGCCTTTACCCCCACCGGACGCAGAGGCGATCTACACACGATCTCCTTCGAACGCCAAGCCTATGCACCGGCCCTCACCCCGATACCCTCAGCGCCAGGTCTGCAATGCTCCCTGTTTCGCGGCACCTTCGACAAGACTGCCGATATCCAAGGTCATCCGGACAGTACCATGATCGTTTCCGATGTCAGCATTCCCGCCCCTACGATCTCGATACCGGCCTTTGGCCTGCAGTTCCGGGGCTATATCAACATACCGAAGACGGGAGTTTACAGTTTTTTTCTTACTTCCGACGATGGCAGCGTGCTCAGGATAGCCAACCGTCTCGAGGTCGATAATGACGGCGAACACTCCAGCATGGAAAAAAGCGGCCAGGTGGCCCTCCAAAAGGGCCCGTATGCCTTTGCGCTCGACTACCTGCAGCACGGCGGCGGATACGCGCTGCAATTGAACTATAGCAGGGATAACAACGAACCGCAGCCCATTCCTGCATCGTGGTATGAACATTAACAGTTTATTGGAGGGCACCCAGTGACCGAACTAACCAGATATGAAGAAACTTTACTCCTGGAAGCCGTAGCATCAGGTGACGAAAATGCATTTTCAAAAATCTATCTCTGTTACTATGCCCGGATACATTCCTATGTCCAAAATCTCGTCAAGCTACCCACGCTCGCGGAAGATATCGTCCAGGAAATTTTTATCAAGGTGTGGGAAGCCCGTACAAGACTCACATCGGTCAAACACTTTCGCGCCTTCCTATTCGCCATTGCAAGAAATCATAGTCTGAATAGCCTGGAATCCATCGCCAGGTCCCGGCGGAGGCTGACAGCGCTGATCCATCATCTCCAAAACCATCGCGTCGATGACGAGACGCCCGAGCACGACTACCGGCACTTCATCGAAAAAGCGCTTGGCATCCTCCCGCCACGTTCACGGGAGATCTTCCGGCTCTGCCGTGAACAGTCCATGACCTACGACCAGGTAGCCGCAGACCTGGGCATCTCCCGCAACGCGGTCAAAAAACATATGGTAGCGGTGATCCGTCGGCTCAAAGAAGCAGCCAAAAAAGAGTTGGATCTTTCATAGAAAGGACTAAAAAAAATTCACCGCCGCGGTACCCTGTCTACCGGCTTTATTGTCATATAGATTGGTCATGTCCAAAAAGAAACATTACCGGAAGCTGGTACGCCGCTACCTTCAGAACAAAGCCTCAACTGAAGAGCTGGAAGTATTTTTCGACCTGCTCGAAAAAGGCAAGCTGCAACCCTTCTTTCAAAAGCTTTTGCAAACCTATGCAAAAAAGGAAACGCAGGCTCCCGGCTGGAATCATGCCTTGCTCACGCTTTCGAACGGCCGGATCGTAGACCTCGACAGCAACAGCGCATCCTTGTTACAGCTGCAGCAGAATGCACGCCTGGTGCGGAACAACAGCGGAGAATGGTCCTATCATTCCAAAGCCGGCGATAGCGCTTCCATCACTTACAATACCTTATCCGCCCCCGGGGGAGGGCAGTTCTCCTTTTTGCTGGAAGACGGGACACGCGTCTGGCCGATGCCGCCGTGGCCTGGAAGAACGGCTATTTCAGTTTCGAAGAAGACGATATCCGGTCAGTGATGAGACATATCTCCCGTTGGATAACAATACCCTCACGGTCTTACCCGGCTAATTGATTTTCGGGAAATCCGCGAATCGAAAGCAAACCCGCGGATCCATTTTATTAACCAATTCAACTGTTGAACTATGAAACTCACAGTACTGCTATTGACCCTTGCGATTGCCCAGGCGCATGGAGCCGGCCTCGCTCAAAATGTAACCATCTCCGGTCATAATCTTTCGCTCAAACAAGTGTTTACCTCTATCAAACGCCAGACCGGCTATGCTTTCTTTTACAATAATACGTTGCTCGAACAGGCGCACCTCGTCACGCTTGACGTAAAAGACGAACCCCTCTTCCAGGTGATCGACCGGTGTTTCCGGGATCAACCGCTGACTTACTACATTGAGAACAAGACCGTCGTTATTACCCAAAGACCTCCCGCGGATAGGATACCCGCAATGCCGGCCGACAGTATCCGTCAGCAACCAATCGCTGCCGACATCGTCATCAAAGGGAAGATCACCAACGAAAAAGGGGAACCCCTCGCCGGCGCCAGCGTCCACACGAAAGATACCAGGTTTGGAACCAGCACCGACGCCGACGGCTCTTTTATCCTGCGTGTGCCAGCCGGCTCCGTGCTCATCATTTCCAGCGTCGGCTACGAAACCCGGCGGATCACTGTCACCAAACCGGAAACGCTCGTGATCCAACTGACCTTTTCCAACAGGTCCATCGACGAGGTGGTCGTCACCGGTTACGGCGAGAACCGCGTCAAGCGTTCCCTTGGCTATGCGGTGACCCAGATCTCCGGTGACGATATCCGGGCTACTGCCCAGGTAAACCCCATCAGCGCATTACAGGGCATGGTTGCCGGTCTCCAGGTACAACCCGGAGTGGCAGGCGAAGCATCGACGCCCAATATCAAACTGCGGGGCAGCAACTCGCTCAATGCCTATGAGAATACGCCACTCATCGTGGTGGATGGAATGATCTTCGATAACCAGAGCGTCACGCCCAATCCGGGCAACTACACCGACTATGGCAATATCCTCAAGGATCTTAACCCCGACGACATAGAATCGATAAGCGTCCTCAAAGGCGGCGCCGTGACGGCCCTTTATGGGAGCCGTGCCGCCAACGGCGTCCTCCTTATCAAGACAAAAAAAGGCCTGGCACAGAAAGGTCTCGGCATCAGCGTATCGCAGGACGTCCTTTTCGACCAGGCGTATAAGACCACTGACTTCCAGAATGTTTATGGCGCGGGCCTCTATGCCAACGACTGGAGTACCCTGCCCAACGGAGGGCTTGCGATCAATGCCTCGGACTACGGCATCAGCTTCGGTCCTAAAATGACCGGCCAGACCTTCCAGGATATCAACGGCCTTACCAGGAAAAACTACCCGAACACCCGCGATCTGCTGGATATCTATCGTACCGGCCAGACTTCCAACACCAACATCGCGCTCTCCGGAGGCAATGAGAACAGCACCTTCCGGATGTCCTATTCCCGGCTTGGATCCAACACCGTTCTTCCCAATAACAGCTTCGACCGCAACAGCTTCGCCCTCCGGGCTACCCATCGCATCGGCTCCAATATGACACTGGATGGCAATGTTACCTATGTCCATTCCTATAACCACAACCCCGCCCAGCAGGATGGCAGCAGCCCCATGTACAAGTTCTTTTACCAAGGTGCCCGAAACTATGATGCCGGCTATTGGTCCCATCACTACATCGATTCGGTGGTAGGCGGGGTCAACAACGCCGACATCACCGGCATCTCCCAGACGATCTTCTTTCCCCTCTACCAGGATCAATTCTTTCAAAAAGAGAACAACCTGCGTGCAGGTATCGATCTGACGGCCAAAATCCTGTCCTGGCTAACCTTTAATGGCAACGCCAGTATAAACCTCTATGACAGGGATCAGGAAACGGATGAGCGCGGTTCCCAGCCCGGCTTCAATAACCCCTATTACGCACAACATATCACCAACCTGCTCCAGGCCAGATACCGTGGCGAACTGGCCGGAAGTAAGCAGTATGGCGACTACCGATTCGACCTCCATATTGGCGGTGAGGTCTTCACCTCCGGACAGACGGGCATCCTGTATTACACCAACGGCGGCGTCCTGCCCGATATCTATCGGCTCTCGAATTCTGCCAATCCGGTCACAACCGTCGAGGACAAACCCAATAAATCCCAGCTGAGCTCCGCCTATTTCCAGGGAAGCGTTGGCTACAAAAATTTTCTTACGCTGAATATCTATGGTAGAAACGACTGGAACTCTTCCCTGGTCTATAACGACGGACACGGCCAATATTCCTACTTCTACGGCGGCGCCGACGTAGCCTTCGTGTTCACCGACCTGTTCAAGAATAGGCCATCGTGGCTGGACTTTGGCAAGCTGCGCCTTTCCTATGCCTCGGCGGGTAATGGCAGCGACCCTTATACCGCGAACACCGGTTCTTACGGTTCCCTCGGAACATATACGGGTGGCAGCTCCAACGTGAGTCAGTATGCTTACCAAAGCAGTACGCTGGGCAATCAGGACCTTGTACCCGAGCGAAGCTCCAAGATCGAGACAGGTCTCGAATTCCGTTTGTTCAAAGGCCGGCTGGGCGGTGACTTCACTTTCTATAACCAGGATACCAAAAACCAGATCATCAATTTCTCCGTTCCCTCCACTTCGGGCGTAAGCGCCGCGCTGCTTAACGGCGGGCTCGTCCGCGACCGCGGCATAGAGGTCATGGTATATGGCACACCGGTGCAGAGCCGCCATTTTAGCTGGACCAGCCGCTTCATCTACTATTACAACCGCAATACGGTAGTCTCTCTGCCATTTGGGACCAATTATATCAATCTCTATGGTGAAGACGGCATTACCTCCGTTGCCGTCCGCAATGGGAATTACGGCGAGCTCGTAGCCCCCTATGGCTACGCCCGATACAACGGCGGCAACGGCAGCCCCCTGAATGGGCAGCACGTGCTGGGTATGACGGGCAATGGCACCCAGGCCTACTATATCCGCGCTGTCAACTATGGCACCGACCCGCTATCCCAGGAGCCGCAGATCGGTTCTACCTTACCCAAATTCCTTGGTAGCTGGATGAATACCTTTAGCTACAAAGGCCTCTCTCTCGGCATATTCCTGGATGCCCGCATCGGCGGGCTCGAATGGTCGACCTCCTACTTCTACGGCAGCCAGACCGGAAATATCAAGAGCACGCTTTACGGCCGCGACGCAGCCCATGGCGGCTTAATCTACACGCCCACCAATCCCACCTCCCAATACCTGGGCTTCCCACTTGGGACCACGCAACGCGACGATGGCATCGCTCTCAAAGGCGTCTTCGAGTCCGGTTCCAGGAGTGTAGGTACCGACGGAAACACCCACGACGTTTCCGGCATGACCTTCGACCAGGCCCTCAAAGACGGTTACGTTACGCCCGTGAACGCCGCGGATTACTATGTCAAGACCTTTAGCTGGAGCGCTGGTATCCGCGAAGCCGGGGTATTCGAAAACTCCTGGGTCGCGCTTCGCCAGGTATCTCTGGGCTATGAGATTCCCCCATCACTCATCCATAAACTCAAGCTGAACAATCTCCGCGTTTCGCTGGTAGGCAGAAACCTCATCTACCTCTATAACAGCGCTCACGACCACATCAATCCCGAGAACGAGAACGATTCGGGTTCCGGCAGCGCCTTCGAAGATGGCGGCGTTCCCTACGTCAGAAGCTATGGATTTATGTTCAACACCAGTTTTTAACCAGCCTTACTATTAAAACTCATCATATGCGAACGTCAATACATATCCTCCTACTCGGCTGCCTGCTGCTAAGCCTGTTCTCCTGCAGCCGCTCCAAATTCGCTGCCCTGAACACCGATCCCGACGCCGTCCTGTCCATCGATCCCAAGACCGAGCTCACACCCGGCGAGCTGTCGATGGTCAGCAACAGTAATCAGGTGTTCTATGACTTCATCCGCAACATCAAGCCCTGGACCCAGGTGTATGTACCCATCACGGGGAATATTGCCACCTTTCTCACCTCTGGCGGCAATATCGGTCAACGCTGGGGCATATTCTACGGCGGAGTAGGCTATGACCTCGAGGACGTGCTACACATTATCGATAAAATGCCCGCCGCAAAGGCCGCCCAATATCAATATCTGCGCGCCATCACCCTTATCCCCCTGGCCTATTATGCCTTCTATGTGTCCGACGGTTTTGATCGTATTCCCTATAAGCAGGCTTTCCAGGCTCGTTATACCAACCCGCCCCTGGTGACGCCGATGTATGATTCGCAGGAAAGCCTGTTCGACACCCTTGACACCCAGCTCAAAACTGCCATTGCTGTCCTCGAATCCAGTCCTTCCGTAACCCAGGTATCCCCGGGTACCAACGAGGTCTTCTACCAGGGCGATCCTACCCACTGGATAAAAGCTGCCAACAGCCTCCGGCTTAAAATGGCCATGCGGCTCACGAAACAAAACCCTGCTAAGCTAACGGCCATCGCAGGCGAAGTGCTGGCCGATAACGTGGGGCTCATGAGCACCGTGGCGGACGACTGGATACTCTATTCCACCACCGTCGGCATCGCAGCCGATTTCAACCCGGTGGAACAGACTATCTACTCCGGTTCGCATAATACGGTGAGCTTTATGTCCCGGACGGCCGATCCCCGCCTCCGCATCTTCTACCAGCAAAGTGGCATCAACACCCAGGATATCTTTGACTCGGCCAAGGCGCAGGGCGTGCTTCCCGACACCCTCACCTGGGATGGTCAAAATTATAGGGGCCAATACGCCAGTCCGGCCGTAACCGGCGACCCCACACGGGGATTCTGGTTCCAGAAGCTCAAATTCAGCTACAAGGGGGCGGCGCAATCCGTGTCCTATCCGTCGGTGATCCAGCCTGGGCTGACCTACTACGGCTATAACGCGCCAACCGGGACGAACATGTTTCCGATCATCACCTATGCCGATGTCTGCCTTATGCGCGCCGAACTCAAACAAAGAGGGCTCAGCAACGACCCGATGAGCGCCGAGCAGCTCTACTACAACGGGATCACTGCCTCTATCACCAACTATGATCATTGGGGTAAGAATACACTTTTACCCGACTATACTCCATTGGGCGCCAGCGAGGTCTCCAACTACCTGGCCCAGCCCGGCGTAGCCTACGACCCCGCCAATGCGCTGGAGCAGATCTGCGACCAGGAATACCTGAACTTCTTTGTGAACGCCAACGAAACCTGGGCCCTGATCAAACGCACCGGCTATCCCGGCACTACCGGCAATATCCTGCGGCTGGAAGATGTCAGCAATTATGGTCTCATGCCCCGCAGATATGTCATTAACGCGCCCACGCTGAGCGATCTTAACTATACCAATGAGATGAATGCCATCGATTCCATGGAGGCCGAGCCCCATTTTGGCGTCCCCACCGACATGACCGGCAGGGTATGGTGGGATTTACCGTGATGAGCCAGCAGCCAGGCGGCGGGCGGCGGTCCCCCCCAAAAAACTACGGAATCTAATTCACGGGAGTCCCTATTCCTGGTGATAAATAGACCATCTTCTACTGCAATAATTAGAATAATTGCGGAGATTCAAATATGAAAACTCTTAATTTTTTTCAACGGCTTCGGGTGGACCTTTTCTTAATGCCCTTGTCCATTGCCCTGTCTATATTGATCTACTATACCACAGGTATAACTGTGAAACATATGGATATATTGGGCAACGTCAATGGACATAGCGGTAAGCCGACGATTTTTGTACTGCCAGCATTCGCACTGCTGATATATATCGTATTTAATCTGCTGGAACGTTCGCCATCCCTGCTGGTAAAGCGGCCCTGAAAATGGAGATAATGGGCCCGCCACGGAGGCGTGCGCCCTTTTTTATTGGAAGTTGCTAAAGCTGCTGAGTCTTTTTTCCATAGACATCATTCTGGCCTCAATGTATCTGCCACAAGCCTGGATCGCCTGCGTAGTCGTGTTAGGATTGTTCCTGGCATCTAACCTCCTGGTGCTACGCAAAATATTCCAACGATCAAAATGAGATCCGTATTCTAAAGAAATCATTGCTAGTGCTATCTTTTTTGTCCCTGTGTATCGCTAAGGCGGAGTCGCAACGACTTATAAAGCAGGCTACAATAAAAAGCACATTGCATACCGAGA
>Ga0206897_1173_pt1 | contig 11863 bp, 15 predicted proteins | sample Alteio_BWOrgHeat_49_FD_152972 | JGI IMG/M metagenome (GOLD analysis project Ga0206897, IMG submission 152972) | Enriched cells from forest soil in Barre Woods Harvard Forest LTER site, Petersham, Massachusetts, United States -... | ecosystem: Environmental > Terrestrial > Soil > Temperate forest >... | reverse complement strand
CAGGAAAACAAGACTGAAAATTTTACCGCCGAACAGCCGGTGAAAGATTGGTGGAACACGCTTGCTGACAAGCAGCTCGGCGCGCTGGTGGAACAGGCATTGCAGCATAATTTCGATGTGAAAATCGCCATCGCCACGATGGAAGAAGCGCGCGCCAATGCCAATGCGACGCAGCTTGATCAGTGGCCGACAGTGACGGCCGGTGGCTATGAAAAAAGCCTGGAACAAAGCCAGAAACAATATCTCGGAACGTTCGGTAAGCGCGATTACAACACCTATCAGACCGGGTTCGATGCGACGTGGGAGTTGGATTTCTTCGGCCGCGTGGATGCGGCGGTGGAGGGTGATCTCGCGCGGTATGAATCGAGCGTTGCCAACCTACATGGCGTCTATGTGACGGTGGCAGCAGAAGTGGCGCGCAATTATATCGAGCTGCGCGGCACGCAGGAACGCCTGCGCGTTGCGCAGGAAAATTCGGCGAACCAGCAACACACGCGCGATGTCGTCGCGGCGGAAGAAGCGGCGGGCAGTAGCAATGATCTGGATCTCGAACGCGCTGAATCGCAGCTGGAGCAGACGCAAGCGGCAGTGCCGTCGCTCGAGGCGCAAGTGAATGCCTCGATCAACCATTTGAGCGTGCTCACGGGGCAAACGCCGGATGCGTTGCGTGCCGAGTTGCATGATGCGAAACCGCTGCCGACCATTCCGTCGAGCATGGCGGTGGGCGATGCGCAAACCTTGCTGGAGCGCCGCCCAGATGTGGCTGCTGCTGAGCGCGATGTGGCGGCGGCAACGGCCGATTATAATTTGAATGTCGCCGATCTTTATCCGCGCGTGACGCTCGATGGCAATGTCGGTTTCATCGCCACGGCGCTGGCGGATTTATTCACAGGTCAGGCATTCACCGCGTTCATTCAACCGGCGATCAGCTGGACGGCGTTTGACCGCGAGCGGATTGCAGCGAAAATCGATGCATCCGATGCGCATGCGCGCGGTGCGGTGGCGAATTTCCAGAAAACCGTGCTCGGCGCGCTCGAGGAAGTCGATACCGCGATGGTGAATTACTCGCATGAGCAGCAGCGTCGCACGCGTTTGGTGAACGCGGCGGAATCGGCAACCCATGCACATGAATTAGCCAAGAAACGCTACGAGGCAGGGCTGGATAGTTTTATCAATCTGTTAGATAGCGAATCGCGCATGTTAGCAGCGCAGGACCAGTTGGCTGCAAGTGAAACCCAGGCAGCGCTCGATGTGGTTGCCATTTACAAGGCGCTGGGCGGCGGCTGGGAAGTGGCGGGCGTCGTAGGCAAAAAGCAAAAGCCTGCCGCGACGGATGATTAGACCGAATATCGATAAATAATATTAAAATACATTGGCTTATGTCCGAATGGCTATGTATGTTTGCTTGTTCGCTTTTATGGCATGTATCGCTGATTTCAGCGATATTTTCGGTGGCTGAAAATCTCAGGAAAAGCTAAGCAATTCCTAATATTTACAGCCCTGACTGTCACAAAAGCTTCACATTCAAGGAGCCTAAAATTTGCTAATCTGTAAGGTGAGGAGAACCTTACAATTGGCCCAATCCGATTCCATTGCGCCTGACGCGCCGTTGCCTGATCCCACCGAGGGGCAGGCGCACGCACATGGCATCCATCCGGCGCTTGATGCGCAGGGCGAGGTGTTTCTACCGCCGCAGCCCTATGCCATGCAGCCAGCGCGGCTACGGCGAATTCCCCAGAACGATAGCGCAGAGACCAGCTACCTTTTCGGTTCATCCGGCTCGCTCGATAAACCGGCATGGAGCGATTCCACCGGTGGCCGTGCAGCGATTCGCTTCTTCTCGCGCGGAATTGTGGGCGCGGCCTTCTTCGCGCTCGGCGGCCATTATGCCACCAAGAAAATGCGCAATTACGAGCCGGAAGTATACGGTGCGCTGACGCTTGAGAAAATTCTCAAAACCAGTCCGCTGCAAACCATCGCGCGGGTGATCGATGCCGGGCCTGGCACCATCATCAAAGGAATTTTTAAAGAGGATGCGGTGCGCTTCCGTGAGCGCATGCAATTCCATAATCCCAGCCTCGATCATTATCTGACGCCGCAACAGGTCGACTTCCTCGAGAATGTGCGTCCCCATGGCCGTTCGCTGGGCTCGGAAGTCGTGATGGTGACGTTCGACTTCTTCTCGGCATCCATCGGCGATGCGTTGACGCGTAATCTGATACAGGCGTTCGATCCGCATGTGCGCCAGCCGTGGATTGTGAATGACAAGGGCCATTCGTCAATACCCGGCAGCGGCCATTTCGATGCGGGCAAGTGGCTGCAATCGGTCGCACGGTCGAGCTGGCGGATTTTCAGCAAGAACGCGATGGAAGATTGGGCCGCTGCACTGCCTTACGTCTATCAAATGAAATGGCAGCGCCAGGCGATCAATAATATCGGCAGCAAGGCGCGCAGTCGCGGGGAAATACCTAAATTGAGTGGCGCTGGGTTTAAGCAATCGGCTGATTCAAACGTGAATGGCGCCGTCACCAATATCGATCAGAATGGCAATGTCGTTAACGGTTATCAATGGGCGGGTGCGCTTGATTTGCACCTGCGTTTCGTGGGGTATAACTGGTACACGCTGATGTATCGCGAGGCGTATGATGCGGTGGCGCGCGGTCTCGATCAATGGCGTAAAAGCGGCTTCAAAATTGAAGCGCCGCATATCGACAACCCCGTTCACGCCACGGGCAAGCTGCTGACCGATACTGCGCGGTATGTGACGAAAAGTTTCATCAAAGCGAACCTTTATATGCAGCCGGCGGTGATTCCGTTCTGGCTGATTCGTGTGCCGCAAACCAAGTGGCGCGGACAGTATACGATGAAAGACGAGCTGACTGGAAAGTTCGCCCCCGTGCGCACCGAATCTGGCGGTTTCTATCCGCGTGCGAAGTTAATTCATGCCGAGGAATGGCCACCACAAGCCTATCTCAATGGCCGCGAAGTGCTGACACATACTTCCAGCGACCCGCACTTTATCAAGAATATCACCGACCCCTATAGCATGAAAATTAAGCGGGGGCTGTTCGATACAATCGTGAATCCCATCGGCGCGGTATCCTATCATATGGGTTCGGCGCTCACCCATGCGGTTGATAGAATCTCGCCTACACCTGGCCGCATCACCAACTGGTTGATGGAAGGTACTGGCGCGACCAACCTGGCGTTGGAGCGCGAGAAACTGCTGCGCAATTTTACCGATGCGGGCTTGTCCTACTATCCGTATATGTGGATGAAGGCGGAGACGGCGCTGCGTGTCGATGATCGCAAGAGCACGCAGGTTGATGGGAAAATGGATACGGCGATCTATAACTTCATGGATAATGTTGGGCGGTTTAATTTCAGCGGGATTGTGCAATCGGCAAAAAATATCGGCCATTTGGCATTCCATGAAGAAAAGGAATTGGTCAGCCGTGAGGGGCATCATTTGCAGAAGGTGGTCGAGGAGCAAGCGCAAGTCGCGGCCTTGAGCACTGAGCAACAGGCGAACCAGGCGCCAAAAACATCGATCAGTGCGGCGAGCATTCAGCGTCAGGGCGCGCAGGAAAAACCAGCCACAGCTGCCAACCAAAATATCTCGCATGCGAATGACGGGCAAGAAAACTGGGCGACGAGTGTCGCATCCGCGCACGATGAGCGCGACCACGCGCATCAACAACGCGCATAAATCATCATACCATTTGAACGAAGGTGGCATTCCGTGCTAGCTGGTAAGCATCACAACTGGCGGTGCGCGATGCGTTTGACCTCATGGCTTCTAAGCTCGATATGCCTGCTGGCTTCCGCCGCGCAGGCGGAGCCTGTGCTGCATGGCGGCGGGCATTGCCAGCCAACGGCAAGTATCATTACGCGCAATTATCCGGGTGCATCGGAAATCAACGATATCAATTATCTGCAACTACCCGCTGGCAAAGCGATTGAGGCGCCCGGCCAGAAGGTGCTGATTGAAGGCCAGGTGCTTGATGACGCCTGCGTACCAGTTTCGAATGCCATTGTCGAAATCTGGCAGAACGATCCTTATGGCCGCTGGATTCTCGCCAACCCGGAAGATCTCGCTGACAGCAAACCAGTGTTCGATGGGGCAGGGCGCACTAGCACGGATAATCAAGGTGTGTTCCATTTTATCACACTGTTTCCGGCCGCATCTGGCGGTATGGCGCCGAATTTCAATATCCGCATCCTCGCCCATCCGCTGCATCCATTTGCGACGGTGCTTTATTTCGCCAATGACCGCCATAATGCGAGCGACAAACGGTTCAGCAAGCTTTCTGCCTCGGCGCGGCAATCGGTGAGTATTCGTGTCGATGACAGTACGGATTTGCTGAAGGGCAAAATTACCATCGTGCTGTGGGGCAAAATTCCCTATCGCGGCTATTAGCCGCGCCGCGCATTAATGCGGCAGCTTCTCATCTTCAATATGCGTGAACTGCGTTTCGATCACCGTCACGTTCGGTGAATCATGCGGTTCCATGATCGGCACGCCGGGGGTGGGATTCAAAATCCCCTTCTCAAGCAGAAACTGACGTAGGGCGAGTACCAACACCATGCCGCCGCCGACGATCAGCAGGAAACCAAGAATGGTGATTGAAAACCACAGCGCCACGCCGATGGCCAGAACCGCCCCGATGGTAAAGAAAATACGGATAATCGGTTGCATTACGGCTCCACTCCAAAGGATCGCACGAGACTGCCGGCGATCATGTACCAGCCGTCGATCAGCACGAAGAAAATGATTTTAAATGGTAGCGAAATCACCACCGGCGGCAGCGAGATCATGCCCATCGCCATGATGATACTGGCAACGACCAGATCGATAATGAGAAAGGGTAGGAAGATAAGGAAGCCGATTTCAAATGCGCGCCGCAATTCGCTGATCATGAAGGCGGGGATCAGCACCACGAACGGTGTATCTTCGGGCTTGTCGACTTTATCTTTGTGCATGTCGATGAAGAGTTGCAAATCCTTCGGGCGCACATGGTGCAACATGAAAGTGCGGAACGGTTCAGCTGTGCGCTTAATGCCTTCGGCTTCGGTGATTTTTTCCTGGCTCCAGGGCGCGATGCCATCGTCATACGCCTTTTGCAGTGTTGGCGTCATGATGAAGAAGGTGAGGAACATGGCGAGCGCAATCAGCACCTGGTTGGGTGGTGTGGTCTGCGTGCCAATGGCGGTGCGCACGAAGTTGAGCACGATGATCACACGCATGAACGAGGTGACCATCACCAGAATCGATGGGGCGAGGCTGATGATCGTGATCAGCGCGATCATCTGGATCATGCGCGCGGTGACGGAACCGCCGCCCGCACCGGTATCGATATTGATGCTTTGCGCATGGGCGAGGATTGGCGAAAAGAAAACACCCGCTGCCATCAGAATTAAAGCAATCACCCATCGATTGTCATTCCCGCGCAGGCGGGAATCCAGCACAAGTCGCGTCTGCGACTGAAAGAGTTTTTTCTTTGGGCTGGATTCCCGCCTGCGCGGGAATGACAAGAACGAAGGAAGTGACATGCTATTCCTTTCCGGCGAGCGAATCGATGATGGTGGTGTTGTCACCATTGGCGAGCAACAGATACTCTTTTGCATCCGCGCGCACGAGCAATAATTTGCGCTTGGGATCGAGATAAAGCACGTCAACCACCTGCAAACGGCCGCCCGCTGTGCCGCGCACACCGCCGAGGCGCTTATCCCATCCCGTGCGTTTCAGAAGATAGGCAGTGAGCCAGATCAGCCCGACGACGAGGGCGAGGGAGAGACAGATGCGTGTGAAATCGACATTTTCCATAAATGGTTCTATGGCATAATGCGTAAGCCACCGCAAGGTGATGCTGCAAGCGTTTAGTGGATGCACGATTGGGGCGGTTAGACCTTGCCGCTGGGTGTTGAAAGATAGGCAGTGAAGGCGCGCCTATGTTTCTGCAGTAAATTGAGTTCATTGCGAATGTCATTACGCGCCGCGCGCATAGTGTGCTCGAAATGTTCGAGATGTTTGAGCACATGTTGCAATGGCGCATAAAAACGCTCTATCTCAGTGGGCGGCAGGGCGGCTAATTGCGCGAGCAATTGGTCGGTCGTTTTGTAAAGTGCCACCAGCACGCCATCCAGCTCCACGACATCCGCGTTGGCAATCTCGGCGAGTTGTACTTGCGCGATATCGATTGCTTCGGCGACATCGAAAAACATCTGATTGATCGTTCTGGTCATGGCGATTTCGGATCCTGAGGTTGGGTGCGCTTTTTAGCGGCGTCGTTCACCTTATAGAGATGCGCGAGAATTTCCGCTACTGCCGCGAAGGCTTCCGGTGGAATGGGTGAGTCAACATCGATCAGCGACAAGATTTCCACCAGCTCCGCATCCTGCCGCACCTTGATGCCGCGATCGAACGCGATGCGCAATATCTGTTCGGCAATCGCACCTTTGCCGCTGGCGAGCACAACCGGTACATCGCCGATCTCATGCTGGAGGGCAACGGCTTTCGTTACGGTCGGTTTGTCATCTGTGGCGGCGGTCATTTCTTATCGGGCGGCAGCATATCGAGGTTCGATAGCGCGTCAAGGAAGTCACTTTCACTCGGTTGCGATTGCGATGCGGCGACGTTCTCAGCCATAATTTTATCATATATTTCTTTGCGCAGCACACTGGCATCGGGTGGAAAATTAAACCCGATTTTCACGGTTTTGCCGCGAACTTCAATCACGGTCATCTCGACCGTATTGTTAATGATGATCGACTCGCCGATCTTGCGCGATAAAAAAAGCATCTTACCTACCTGGTGTTCAAGCTACCTACTGGTATTAACCTAAATAGCATAAGTTGGGGGCGGCCAGCCAGCAGAGATTTCGATTTTGATAAAAATCGTCACCACAAACGAATATTGATTGCAAACTAGGAATAAATTTCCTATAATGAAGTTGCATGAGATGGGGCACCGAGTCCCACAATCCTACGCTAGGCGCCACTGCCACTGGTATCTGTTTTCACGAAAACTTGGCATCGTGCTTGCAATACCCTGGTTAAAGACAAGCCAAAAACGGAGCATAGGATGACTGATAACGTACCTGTAATGAGTATGCTGAACACGCAAATGCGTTATTTAACGCAGCGTCAGACAGTGCTGGCGCAGAATGTCGCCAATATCGATACCCCAGGATACAAGTCCAAGGATTTGAAGAAACTTGATTTTTCTGACTTAGCTTCCTCCTCAGGCCAACGGTTGGCGATGACGACTACCTCGCCGAAACACCTGGAATCCCCTGGTGCTGGAAAAGATTCGACCTTCACGGTCAATGAAGTGAAAACCTCGGAAATTTCGCCCATGGGCAATACGGTGAATGTGGAAGACGAGATGCACAAAGTGTCGGATACGAACACGCAATTCCAGGAAGCCACGAACCTGATGAAAAAATATACACAAATGCTGCATGAAGCAGCCAGCAGCCACTAGGGAGTGAGCCATGGCGGATTTAATTGACAGTATTGCAATCTCCTCGGCCGGCATGAAGGTGCAGGCAGCGCGTATGAAAATCGTGGCACAGAACGTCGCCAACGCCGATTCGATTTCATCGACCCCCGGTGGCATGCCCTATCAGCGCCAAAATATCAGCTTTAAAAACATGCTCGATAAAGAAACGGGCGTGTCGATGGTACAAGTAAATAAAATCGGTGTCGATAAAACACCACCCGTCAGTCGCTACGAACCCAACAGCCCTTCGGCCGATCAAAACGGCTATGTGTTGTATCCAAGCATCAACAAGGATGTTGAAATGGTGGATATGCAGGAAGCGCGACGTAGTTATGAAGCCAATGTGGATATAATTGATGCTAGCAAAGCCATGATCGGTGAATCGATCGGACTGATTAAATAGGAGCGTTTATGACCGACATTCGTTTTAGCCAAGCAGCCGGTGCCTATAAAGATGCATTGCGCGCGGCGGAAAATATCATTCAAAAAACGGGCGGCACTTCCTCGAGCGGTTCGACGGATGAAACTGCATCGGCCAACGGCCCAAGCTTCGCCGATCTCATAGGACAGGCACTGGGTGGTGCGGCATCGACCGGATATAAAAGTGAAGCCATCACGGCACAGGGCCTCACCGGCAAGGCAAGCATTTCCGATGTGGTAAGCGCGGTGAACGAAGCGGAAACTGCGCTCAATACCGTGGTTGCGATTCGTGATAAAGTGATCAGCGCCTACAATGATATTCTTAAGATGCAGATTTGATGGACGCCCAACGTAATCGCGTTTAAGGTAACGCCATCAGCGATGGGGAGTGATATGGAAGCGGCCGATGTAATTCAGATTTTGCGTGATGGCGTAAAAGTATTGCTGTTGGTTGCCGCGCCCATGATGCTCACCGCAACTGTCGTTGGCCTCGCCATTTCTGTGCTGCAGGCACTCACGCAAATTCAGGAAACCACGCTGACGCTGGTACCGAAAGTATCGGCCATGTTGGTGATGATGATTCTGGCGCTGCCCTTTATGGTGCAGACTCTCAAGGATTATACGGACGAGTTGTTTACCCGCATCGTCAATATCGAATGATGCACCCATGTCGATCAACCTGCTGCATTATTTTTTAGCGACGGAGTTATCGGCACTTTTCCTGATATTCTGCCGCATTGGTGCGGCGATGATGGTCATGCCGGGTTTCGGAGAGACCTATGTGCCATCGCGTATTCGCCTGCTGTTTGCGCTGCTATTCAGCCTGCTGCTCACGCCGCTGATGATGAACAAGATGCCGCCGATGCCTGCCAATGCATTTCCATTGCTGCTGATGATGGGCGAAGAAATCACGATCGGCCTTTTTTTGGGGTTGATGGTGCATGGCCTCACCACCGTGATGCACGTGGGCGGCAATATCATCGCTTCGCAATCGTCGCTGGCGGTTGGTGCAATTTTCGATCCCAATTCCGGGGCGCAATCACCGATCATCAGCAATATGATGGGCGTTACGGCCATTACACTATTTTTTGTACTTGATCTGCATCATCTCGTACTGGCGGCATTGGTGCAAAGTTACGAGATTTTCAGCCCCGGCCATTTTCTGCCGACGGGCGATATGGCGCATCTGAATATCCGTTGGATGGCGGATGCGTTCTCGCTGGGCGCCTTGCTCGCCGCGCCGCATATTATTTTCTCGCTGCTATTCTATCTGCTTGGCGGGCTAATGACGCGGCTGATGCCGAATTTCCAGATTTTCTTCATTCTCATCGCCCCACAGGTGGTGATCGGCATCCTGATATTCCTTGCAATCATCCCCATGATCTTCGATCTCTATATCAATTTCTTTGAAAATCACCTCCGTGATTTCCTGGCGATGGGGTAGGACATGGCTGAAGAAAGTGGCGACGATTCCTCAAAAACCGAAGAACCGACTAGTAAAAAACTAGGCGAGGCCAGGAAAAAAGGACAGATGATCTCCAGCCGTGAGATCAACCATTTTTTCATGATGTCAGCGCTGCTTATCTTCCTCATGGTGCTGGCGCCGCGTATGGGCCGCGATGGGGTGGAGCTGCTCAGTCCGCTGATTAGCCAACCCGAGACCTATTCCTTCGATGAAGCGAGCCTCAGCCATTTGTTTATGCATATTCTAACCGGCGGATTGATGTTGATGCTGCTGCCAGCATTGATTGGAACCATCGCCGCATTTGGCCCGGCGATTGTGCAGGGCAAATGGATGATGGCGACGGAGAATATAGCGCCGAAGCTAAGCAAACTCTCGCCGCTGGCGGGGTTTTCCAAGCTCTACAATATCAAAGGACTCATCGAATTCGCGCGTAATCTACTGAAAATCATGATCGTCAGTGTGGCGGGGTTTCTCACAGTTTGGCCCTACCACAATGCCGTGATGGGAAGTCTACGCACCAACCATCTGCAGGCGATACAGCTCGCCGGCTACCTGGCCACACGCATCATGATTTCCACCTGCATAATTCTCTTTTTCATCTCCATCGCTGATTATGTCTATCAGCGTTTCATCTTCCTCAAATCGATGAAAATGACGCGCCAGGAATTGAAGGATGAGAACAAACAGTCGGAAGGCGATCCGCAGATGAAGCAGAAGGTAAGGCAGCTTGGCCGCGAGCGCGCGCGCAAACGCATGATGGCGAATGTGCCCAAAGCCAACGTCGTCATCACCAACCCAACCCACTTCGCGATCGCTCTGCAATATGACCCCGACACGATGCCAGCACCGAAATTGCTTGCCAAAGGCACGGATAATGTTGCCGCGCGGATTCGTGAAATTGCCGAGAAAAATAAAATCCCCATCGTGCGCAACCCGCCACTGGCGCGCGCTTTGTACGACACTGCCGAAATTGATGAAATCATCCCCGTCGCGCATTATCAAGCCGTCGCCCGCGTGATTTCCTACGTTTACAAAATCAAGGGCAGAACCATGGCCAGGCCGAAGCCCGTGCGCGGTAAAATCAAAAAATAGCCACAGTTTCACCCCGAATGCCGATGGCGAGCACGCCTGCGCATTATTTCATTGTGATCGGGCGCCAGCCCGGTAAAATGACACCACATTGACGAGGGACTATGCGTTTCAACGAATCCGATAGCAAAACGACACAGCAACTGGATTTCGCGCCGCGCCACAGGCAGCAGGAAGTCTGGCGTACCATCGCCTATTTCGCCCTCGCCATCGTTGTCGTTGCGCTGGTGGTGCTGGCGCCCGGCGCCGTCGAACATAAAAATATTGGCGGCATCATCGCCATTATCGTGGTCGCTACGCTCGGATTTTTCGTCGTGTCCGACAAGCAGCGCACGCTCGATTCCTTCATGACCACGGAATTTCAGAACCTGCTTTTCTCGCAAGCTGCCACGCTTGGCACCGCATTCTGTCTATTCGTGCGCCGCGATGGCACGATTGTGTATGCCGATGATGGCTTGCGCAAAACCTTCAAGCATTTCACCTATGCGGAATCGATGGCGCTCGAAGGCCTGTTCGCTGAAAGCGGTGTGACCAAAAACGACCGTGATCGCCTAATGAATGCGCTCTACAGCGATTCCACCGATCGTCTGGTATTCCCCATCAAACAGGGCAATGGCGAGGTAAAAGAATATATTCTCACTGTCGAGCCGATTCCGCGGCCGAATGGTTTCGCCGTGGTGCGCGGCCGCGAATACCGTGCAGCGCGTGCCGGTACGCAGCTGATGCCCGAAACGCTGCGCGCCATTTCCGGCGATAAGATCGACCATCTGCTCACGACCACTGCGGTCCCACAATTCATCGTCGACCCCTATGGCCGCATCGAGTTCGTGACACCGGCGCTCGAAATGCTGCTGGGCTATCAGCATGGCGAAATGACTGAATCACGCCTCAGCATTCAACGCCTGTTCTATCAGCTCAATGGCCGCACGATTCCGGATGATTATACGCTGGTCGATTTCCATGGCGAAGCGCTGCTGAAGAAAAAATCCACCGCGCTGGTGCAAACCATTCTAGAACTGTCGCTGATGCGCGATGCCGAAGGCAAAGTGACGGGCGCCACGGGCAGCATGCTTCCGTACATGAAGCAACAATAGCGAGTTCACCATGCCGCTGCACCCATTTGAATTTACCGGCGAGCATACGACAGGTCTCAGCATCAACAGCTTCATCGAATTTTCGCCGGTGGCGATTGCGCGGCTGGAGCGTAGTGGCGAAATTATCGAGGCAAACCGCGCCTTCTGCGACATGATGCAGGATTCACTACCGCCTGGCCGCGCTGCCTGGCTCATTGAATTTATCGATCCTGACGATCGTGCTCGCTTTAGCGAGGCGATGGAAAAATTATGGCAAACGCAAAAGGCGCTGGCACCCATTTCGCTCACCTT
>Ga0206897_1172_pt1 | contig 11938 bp, 12 predicted proteins | sample Alteio_BWOrgHeat_49_FD_152972 | JGI IMG/M metagenome (GOLD analysis project Ga0206897, IMG submission 152972) | Enriched cells from forest soil in Barre Woods Harvard Forest LTER site, Petersham, Massachusetts, United States -... | ecosystem: Environmental > Terrestrial > Soil > Temperate forest >... | reverse complement strand
GGTTATGATGGGTGGATAATACATGGAGACAAACACAATAACCATTTAGAAGAATACCCGTTGATTAATCAGAAAAATAAAACAGTAAATGTCTCGTCTGAACTTGTCCGTTATACCCCATTAAATCTTGAGAAAATAATTTCGCTGATAGAAACTGGAAGTAGTTTTAAAACGCTAGATGGATAAATTTGCATCAAAATTATATGATTTAACAAAAGTCTTCTGTAATGTACACTTTATCATCGGATGATATTGCTACACCAATTCCCTCACGATCAAATGTTGATGTAAGTATATTTTCTCTATGACCTGTGCTTTGCATCCATCCTTGGACTGTGGAACTGGCTATTGCATTCATATCATTCCAATCGTGGCTTACAATTACACCGTCCAAGGTTTGATACGAGTCGTACAAGTTATTTTGGTAAATATTTTCAGCCAAGCCGTCCATGTAATACCCGTTTGGCAAATCCTTGTGGCAGTGGTATCCTGCTGACAATCCTCTTGCAGTAGGATCAGCCCCTTCAGGAGTATCATGTTCAAAATAGTTCCTAGTAGCCATATCTTGGCTGTGTGCTCTAGCAATTAGATTCAGTTGAGGATCAAAAGATAATTCAGATAAGCTATTTTGTGTCCTTTGTACGTTGATTAAATCATGAATTTTATTCTCTAAAACTGGAATATTGATGACAGGTTTTGAATCCAATGGTGTGGGAGTTTCTGGAACTTGTATTGTGGGAATTGTCACCTTTGGAAGAGTAATCTTTGGAAATGTTACTTTGGGAATTGTGATAGTTGGGGGAGTGGTAGTTGGACTATTTCCCATGTTTGTAGTGGAAGATGATGTACCTAGTTGAAAGTTATAGATGGTGTTACTTCCCTGAGAATTTGGATATTGAACAATGCATGAATTTTTATCAATTGTCAAAGTTACATCTTTTTGAATTCCAGAACCTATTGGGGGATCTGAAATACACTGTACCGAATCATGACCTGCACAATTAACTCTGATTCCCCCAGCTCCATTTGATGCCATTATACAGTTTGACAAAATAACTTGACTGGTGTCACTAGTTGTTGATGGGCTAGTCTGTCCTTGTGGTGTTTCAGAAGGAGTTGGAGTTGGTTTTGTCTCTATAAAATTTGGAATATTGATCTGCGGAAGTTGTGGAACTCCATTAACCAAAATGTATAGAACTACAACTGATAGGATAACAGAAATAACCGCAATTTTTTTTCCAGTATTTGGTCGGTGGGTCTTGACTCCTGTTGATCGTTTTCCACATTTTACACACCTAAATGGATATGTGTCATTTGAATGAGTAATTTGCCATTTATGTTTCCCACGCCAACACCCCATTTAATGATCAAATCCCTTGAGAAAAGTTCTTTTTTGTGCATTACATTCTGGTTTGTTGCTCAGATGTGATTCTAGTTCTTTTCCAGCATGTTCTATTAATTGAGGAGATTCAGAAGTATAACCACATGTTTCACAAATTATGCTGTACAAGCCTCCAGATACATATTCACCATATTTTCTCAGCCACTCTTTTTTGATATATTTGACATACATGGTTTTAGGGCAATACTTGTTGATGTGCAATTGTAAATGATCAATACAGACTCTTTGTTTACACAACTTGCAGGGTTTTGAGTTGAGATCATGTAATGGCTTGTTGCAATTTGGAGTAGCACAGGTTGAGATCATGCTCGATTAATACGTAATTGAAAATTATAGTTTTCTACAATTTAACGCCTTTGGATGTATCGTCTTTCTTTTCATTGCTGTGTACATTTCTTTCATATTCATCCAACTCTTTGCTGAATTTATCCGCTTTTTCATTCCATTCTTCACTCCATTTTTTAACAGCGTATGAATGAATTGTAACATATCCGCCGAAGCCAAGAAATATGATCATTGTTGATATTATTGTTCCACCAGTGGTAAGTTTGTCCGTCATCCAAGCATACAAGAGTACAAACACCAGTAGGAATCCGTAAGCTCCGAGATTAATCAACCAACTAAGCCAAAACTTTTCTATTCTCATATAAGCCCATACGGATAAGAGCGGAATCCAACTCATTACGATATTCCATTTTACGCTTACCTTGTCTTTTCTCTCAGAAGGTTTGGAATTCTCAGATGATTTTTTATTTTTCTTGAATTTGTCAAAAATGCCCATTTGTCGTCATGTTTGCTTTATTTCCAATCTTCTAAAGTTTTGTTAAAGATTCACTTGAAATCTTCTTGAAATTATAACTACAACGATCTACTTCCTTTAGCATATACGCAGTATAATGGATATAAGCATCCACTGCTTGAACAAAACATCTCCATATGAATAATTATTGGAAAAGAAAGTTTTACCAAGCAAAAAGACAAAACCGTAAACTACGCAAGCGATTAAAAATACTACTAGCAGTCACAATTACACTAGCTTTGACCTTGGGAATTTTACTTGTTATTCAAAACATGAACCAAATCCAGTCCGCAACTACAGCTGTTGGATTTTTTAGCATTCATTTGTCTCAAGCTGTCCAATCCTTTGTAGATGCAGCAATTAAGCTTCTAACTGCAGTATTCATAATCGTGTTAATTCTACTATTCTTTTTTGGCTTTTTTGGGATTTTTTCAAGAACAGAATCTACCAGTGGTGGCAGTTATAGTTACTAGACAAATCTCAAAAGTAGATTTCTAAATCCTTAAGTTTATACAAAATTTAGAAATGTATTGAAAAGCTGGCTTAAACTACTAGTTGCAGGAATTATCCCGGCCCTTGTGGGAATGTATCTCGTGCAAATCTATGGCCTGACAACAGAAATTGGTGGAATATCCATGATGGTAGGTGCAATAGGTCTCGCAATGGTAATGCTTGGTGTCATAATTGGATTAAAACGTGCTTTTAGACATATGCTAAACGAATAATGATATGCTCTAGTTCATACGCCAGTTTTTTATCATCAAAGGAATGACTGATGAAGACTTTCATGGCTTGAATTTGTTTGCTATGTTCTTTAGAATACCCTTCACTTCATGTGGGGGTCTGTATTTTTCCAGTTTGATATGAGACTTGTCTGCTTTGAATTTTCTTTTGCTATAATCCCATAATATTCTTCTAGTCTTCTGCCTAATTTCATGACCACTTTCTTCACTATCACCTTTATTTGAAATCCATACATGATGCGAAGTATGAGTTATTTCTCCTCTTAAATTGTGTATGAACGTTTTATCATCAAATTTATTTTTGTCATGATCTATGAATTTTGCAATTTTTGATTGAGCTTCTTTTAGATCAAGATGATGACCGTATGATAATGACTTGCCACATTTAGGACATTTTGGTATTTTTTTCACAACAAATCTTTGAGCAACAAAACTTCTAAAGTTTTACGACAAAAGCGTGTATTCCAGAACAAATTGCTTCCAAAATAACCCGTATAATTTATCGCACGAGTACAATAGTAACTCATGACTGTCAAAAAGGCCATTGAAGTTCTGGATTGGATAATAAACCAAAAGACCAAAACAAACAAGGAAATCTGCGAGCCTGGAATTCTTAATGCAAAATATGAGATTGGTGTCACATTATATCGAGTGTTTTTGAAAATGGAAGAAACGGACATCTATAATCTAGAAGCAGTAAAAGAACATCTTGTTCCAGACTGCAAACATCCTAAAAAATGCACGATACATGTAATGGTCAGAAATATTGCATGAATTGTAATATGGATCTTTAATCCATTTTTTAAAAACAGATTAAATTAAAAAGTCATACAGATACATGTTGGAATATGCGATCAAAACTCCTCTTCTCTGATCTTGAAGGGTTTACCAAGTATATCGTTTTAGTCAGCAAAAAGCATCATGAAAGTATTATAACGACAACTTGGAAAGTAATGTGTTGGGTATGTTTGAGGAATTGGAATATTCATCTATGTCTGTAGCAAAGTTGCTTGGCCGTCCGTTAAATGATATAGAAACAAAATATGCACCAAAAATGCTCTATGTCAAAGGACCGATGGATATTCCGTTACAAGGACCTAGGGTATCAATAATTGGTTCTAGAAAAGCATCTCCAAACGGAATTGAAAATGCCAAAACAATCACAAGAACTCTAATCGAGAATCAAACAGTAATTGTCAGCGGACTTGCAGAAGGAATCGACACATCTGCTCATGAGACTACTATTGCGGCTGGAGGTAAAACCATAGCAGTTCTAGGTACTCCGTTAAACAAAGTATATCCTAGAAAAAACTTGCAACTTCAACAAGAAATTATGGCTGACCATTTAGCCCTTTCACAGTTTCCAATAGGTCATATTACAACTCCAAAGGATTTTGTTCTTCGAAATAGGACAATGGCGTTAATCTCTGATGCTACAATAATTGTAGAAGCCGGAGATACAAGTGGCTCACTACATCAAGGCTGGGAGGCACTCAGGTTAGGTAGATCATTGTTTATCTGGAAATCTGTTCTAAATAACAAACAATTAAGCTGGCCTGAAAAGATGTTACAGTATGGAGCGATGGAGCTTTCTGATCCGACGGATGTATTTGAAGTACTACCTTCTCATCTTAAAATGCTTGACGTATTTCAATAAGAAATTATTATGCGCATTTCTGAAATCGAGTTTGGTTCTCTTTTAACTTATTCACCACGTGGAAATTCTAATGCACAATCTCTTTCGAGAACTGCAAGGACAATACTCAAGAATGATGGGTTTTTGAAATCAGGCTCGAATGACATTCTGATGTCTGATTATATAGCAGATAGAATTAGTATGAACTTAAGAAGACTGCCGTTTGCGGATTACTTTGATGTGAATCCAATATTGGTTCCAACTCCGAATAGTTCTTTGAATAGGTCTGGAACTCTCTGGGTTTCTCAACGTCTTGCAACTTCACTGTTTAGAAGAGGGCTTGGAAGTAGAGTTGCAGAATGTCTTAATCGTGTTACCCCACTACGAAAATCTGCAACAAGTTTAGCTGCGGATAGACCAAAAGCTAGAGAACATTATGATTCAATGGAAGTTACAAGAATGCTAGATGAGCCGACGGAAATTCTCCTTATTGATGATATTGTAACACGTGGTGCAACTCTGCTAGGTGCTGCAAATAAACTGGCAGATGCCTTTCCGCATGCACGTATTCGTGCATTAGCGGCTATGCGAACTATAAGCACACCATCTGTCTTTGTCAGAATAAACGAACCTTGCATAGGAACAATTACCCTTAGTAACGATGAAACATTCCGAAATCCATAAGAGAAATCTGTTTGTGGGCCAAAAATTAGCCCATGTTGGTACCCGAATCCCCCTAGCCCGAACCTATGACTCGAAAATTATATCTGTATTTTAGCTGGTTTGTAATTAAATGAAGTTATAATATATACAATTTCGTATATATACAAATTGGTATATCTGACTATCACGTTTGTAATTTCAGGTATTCCAAAATTACCTTGTCCCTTATCTTGATTGCACCCTCTATCTGTGTTATAAGATCAGCAGTCAGTAACGAGGGTATGTATCTGGAAATTATGTTCATGGGAATGCCTGTCTTTTTAGCTAATTCTGAGAATGAATGGCCATTATCACTATCTGATAAAGCACTCAAAATGGTTTTGAGTATTGGGCCGCCTGTAGCAACTTTTAGGTCTTCTGATAATACATATTCTGTGTATAGTCGCAGCGTACCAAGAGGATCTGTTAGTAAACGATTTAGAGTCTCTGCAACTTTTTCTTCCTTATTCCACCCTTCGGCAATTGCCATTAAATAAAACGGCTGGCCTCCAACGAGTTGATATGCTGTCTTTGCAATGCTGTCATTTTCTCCTATTTTTCTTGCCTTCAAATATTTGTTGAAAAGTTTTATGGAATTAATTTCATTCATCTCGCTTATTACTTGTCTTTCAAAGTGTACAAAAAGCGGTGATTCTCCACTTCCAAGTATTGATTCCAGCATATGCACTCTAGATCCACTTATTATGAAAGATACATTTTTACCGCGTTCTTGGATAATGCTTCTAAATAAACTAAATATATTTTTAAGACCCGGATACCTGTTCAACTCTTCGAATTCTTGAAATTCATCTAATATTATAACAAATTTTAGATTGCTGTGTTTTGCAAATGCTGTAGGCGTTTGAAAAACTGACAAGAAAAAAGTGCTATAATCTGCAACCTTGTCACCAAATTCTATTTTTGGTGTAATTGTACCGTCAGATCTTATATCGCTACCTATTGATTTGATTTTCATCGATGTTATGGCAGATGTAATTTTTGTAACTACTGAGGAAAGCTTACCTGCCTTTACTGTGATCTTTTCTAAAGCACCAAGTTTGTCAGCATAGGCATCAAAAATTTCCTTTTCTAATTTATTGAGAAAAATCTTTGGATCCCCCATGTTCTTCCTGACATCAAAATAAACAACTACGCACCTCTTGTTCTTGGAAAGAATAGTTTTAACTTTCAGAAGAATGGATGTCTTTCCTATTCTTCTGTGTCCTATGGTTGCAATGTTATAGTTAATTGATGCTGATCTCATTTTAGAAACTAGATACTTTACCTCGTCTTCTCTGTCCACTAGGTCTTCTGAAGGCGCAGGTTTGCCCACGTGAAATTTTGTCATGATATGTTGAAATATATACGAACTCGTATATATACAATTTGGTATATGAAAACTCGCATTAATCTAGGCACGATGGCAGCAGATTAGTGGAGCAAAGAAAGATTTTGCACAGGTTTTCATTTCATATCTTTGTTTCCATTATTGTATGATTCTTGTTCCAGTTCATTTTTTATTCCAATCTTTTGCCAGTGTGCCTCAAACAGATCATCGCCTAATAACCCGTCTCCTGTAATGATGCCATTTTGCAATAATTCCTCTTCTCTAGTTTTCCTTTCTTCAATTTCTTTCTCTTTGACTTCCAGCAAATTCTTCCATTCTTCTACTTTTTTTTCAACATCGAATCTAATTTCTTTTCCTGTCTTTTTTGCTTGCAGCTGTCCCTCTAGTGTTCTGAGTATGTGCCGGATACGTTGTGTGCCAGTCAGAGACATGCCCATCCTGTTTACAATCTTGACATCTGACTTTGACCAATAGTATTTGTCATATATCATAACATATTTTGAATTACTTTTTTTCTTTTGAAAGAGTTTCGGCCTACTTCCTGCTTTTCTTCTAAACTTTGCAATCTCATTTTCTCCATTTTCATTCTCTATTCTAACTGGAACCGAATATGTTGTTGTTGTATCCTTGAAACCATATTTTTTTCTCAGAATTGCAAGCTCTTTTTTATTGATGTAACATCTCTTTGCGCCTCTATGGTATACTATTACTCTTACTATTTCATACAACCTTGATTTTATCCCATTGTCATAGCCGCAATGGACCTCCTTTCGTTTTGTGTAAAGACCAATCTTTTTGCATCTGGGGCACACCACAGTCCTTTGTTTGAGAGATTCTTTTTTTGCAAAGCCACCGCGTGGGCAATAATGTATTCCTTCCTCTCTTGAATAATGATATACATACCATGTTGTATACTGTCCTATTTTTCTTTGTACTATTTTTCCCAAGCGACCGCATAGATGACATTCTTGGTACTGGTAGTACTTGAAGGCAAGATGGTCATCATTGCCATCATCACTCATTTTCTTTAGGATGTTGTAGGCTTTGGGCTTGTCAGTGTAATTCCCAGATCGTAGCTTCTGATACCAGTAGGCAGCAGACTGTTGCACTGTTTGTATTGTTGCTCTTTAATTATATATTTTTGGCAGCAATGACGCAAGCTATACTTTGAGTATGTGAAAGAAGGCATAGACCATAAGCACTGTCAGGAGTGCGGTGGCAAACTCTTGTGTGATTTTGAACGGGGTGAAAAAGTCTGCCTAAATCCAAACTGTGCGTTTGTTATTCGGGAATATCTAGAAGAGCAGAACCAAACTAATCCCAAGTATGATGATTATACAACAACACGACACCATGAGACAGGTACTGTTGGTACACAATTCACAAAAATCGACCTATCGCAACTGGCTTTGAAAGGGCTTGCAGGGTGGCATGATGCGCAGCAAAAACTAGATTCGGATATCCGACTCCTTGAGGTAAAAGCAGACAGGATGATTACACACCATGACAGGTACAAAAAGCAGGATATCTTTTTCTTCATAGGGCAACGCATGAAGATACAGTGGAATCTTGACAATGCTGTTGCCAAAAAAATAGCACAAAGAAGAGGCAGAGAGTTCAATTTCATATCAATTAGAAAGGAGATCAAAAAATCAATACTGGAACAAGCTTTTGACGTAAACGATGTATCTTACTGCTTTAAGATTAATCGTAGAAAAAAACAGCCCACAAATACTGAAAATATGTCTGATTTTGAGGTAAAGTGGTGGAGAGCACAACAGAAGAAGAGAGGGAGAAAAAAAGGACAGACTTTCACAAACTATGAAGGAAATGAATACTATGGCATATGTAAAAAATGTGGAAACGAGTTACTAGAATCTGAGACAGTGACTGATCATATGAAAAAGTATCACCCGGAAGCAAAAAACATACAAAACGGATACAATTGGTTTAAAAAAAGGTCAAAAGGATCGCGAACTGATCTAATCATTCAATGCCCCACACTTGCATGTGATATGAAAGGCAGTCTTCACCGTAGAAGCAATGGGTATTATTACTTTGAACATGATAGTAACAAATCACAGCATTACATCCCTAAGAATATGGCCGAACTGGTGATATCCAAAAGGCAAAGGGAATTGAAAGAACTTGAAGAATCTAAAAAAAGAAAATAAGCAAAAATACATTTGCTGTGAAATAAAGAAGGTTATTTTTTTAATTACTGTCAAATTACGGTCTTCAAATTTATTCGTGACTGTGAAATTGTCATGATAATTTTTTAATTACTGTGAAATTGTTTGCAAGTCATTTTAATTTACATCTGTTACATGTTATACTATGAGTGAAACAGTGGCAATACAAAAGGAGACACTTCTCAAGCTTGCAGAGAATAACAAAAAAATACAGGAGAAGCTTGAAATGATCTTAAAAAAGACTTGATCAGAAAAGTAATCATTCCTTATTTTTTATCATTTGTTGTATTATCTTTCCCTGTTCACGTACCATTTTTTGTAGTTCTGTAACTGTTTTTACAAGATTTTTGTCTTTTTTCATATCGTGTGACTCTCTAGATTGCTGGTATTTGATTGCATAAACTTGATCCAAAATGGCAGAACATTGAGAACACATTACCGCCAGTGGTGATTCTATACGTCCACATCTATGGCACTTTTTGATCTTCATCTTTTCCTCATGTTTTTCCTCCGGTTCCAGACCTCTCTCACGCCTTACAGCTAGCCGGACATCTGCATTTATCACGCTAAGATATGTCTCCGTAGTCTCAAGTGAAGAGTGGCCCAGAAGCTTTGATACAGTTTTTACATCCACACCACTTCGAAGTAAATTGGTACCTCTACTGTGGCGCAATTTGTACAGTGATCTTCTACGAATGCCAGCCTTGTCACAAGCTTTTACAATTAGTTCTCTCAAATGTCCATAGCTTACATGACCTGATTTTGATTTTTTCGAATAGAAAACATACGCATCAGGGTCTTTGTATGGACTCTTTGATACAAGATCTAACAGTGGTCTGTAGCTCAAAAGAAGTGGAATATTACGGCTAGGACTTTTACCAGACTTGACAGTTACTAGAACTTCACCATTTTTATCATCAAATGTCAGTTGTTTTTGTCTTAACAATAAACCCTCATGGGTTCTAAAACCACCTTCATAGAGTGCAAGAACACATGTTGAGAGAATCTCGCCGTCTGATGATAATTCTGATACGGCTTGAAGCAACTGTATTACTTCATCTTCTGTGAAACCTTTTCTATTTTCCAGGGTGTTATCGTCTGTCTTTCTGCGATATTTCGTTGGCCTTATCCAGGCTACAACTTTTGGATATTCATCACCATTGTTGAGATCAATTATCTTCTTTTTTGCTGCATAGGCGACAAATCTTTTTAACACAAACGCAAACCTTTCCCTAGTATCACTTGACCACTCTTTCTTTTGCATCTGATTGATAATCTGTTCCACATCATCCCTGTTCCATTCTGAGACTGGTTTGTTGTCATTCCATGTTACCATGGTTCTGACATTCCAAGCTAAAGTGGATACACGTGATATTGATATCCCGCATGTAATCATTGCCTCGAGGCAGGCTATGGCTATCTTGCCGTTCTTAAATTTACCAAGATTCTCTTTTTCCCTCTCAAAACGTCCCTGTGAATTATGAAGGCCTGATTCCATGCTCTATGATATCACCTTGAAGAAATTAAAACGGGCATCAAAAAACACCAGATTTTGTTCATTGGGTTTCGAATCAGATAGGGTATACCGGGGGTGGGTTTCGAACCCACGACCTCCAGATTATGAGTATTACCCTTGATGTGGACTGGCACTCTAGGCCAGGCTGAGCTACCCCGGCATAATTAACGCCTAAATTCTTGATGCAATTAAATGTAGCTTGCTTAAACTTGCGCAATCTGTTTCCAGTTGGTATCTACTTTTGATACCCATTGGAATTTCTTTTGTAATGCAGATGTGTAAAGTTTTTCCCACTCTAGCCCTACTGCATCAGACCAAGCTTTGACTACTCTTGGGTCAATGTAATTTCGAAGTGATGTTCCCAAATTATAGTCTCGAGTTTTTTCTGTTAATTCTAATGTGAGTTTTAATTTCTCTTCACGCTGCTTTAGTTTCTCAGATTGTTTCTCGGTCTTGGGTTTTGTCTCCTTTAGTTTTTTTATTGCTTCACGTTTTTTCTCCAAAGTCTCATCAAAGTTCTTTGGTATGGTTCTTTTGTGATTACACGTTACTGCAGCTTCTAGGTTTGCTAGTCTGGCATGGTATATCTTGATGTTTTCTGATTTTGATTTGAGATTGTCAACTTTTTTGAGATAATTTGTGACTACTTGAGTTGCAAGATATGTTCTGAATACTTTGGCAGTGAGCCCCTTTACTATGCCTCCAAGAAATTCATTTACATGTCTTGATGTAATTCCATCAAATATTAGCTCGTCCTTTTTCTTTTTCTCTGTTAGTTTTTTGAGATTTTCATAAAACATTTTATCCTGTTCTGATACTGGAAGTGGCTTTTGCCATCTTACACTATCTTTTCCTAAAAAGTCAAATTCCACAATACCTGGTTTTAGATTGATATGCTCTACTCTTAGTGTAGTAGCACCTACGGTATCTGCCTCATCTGGGTCCTTTTCGTCCCCTACTCTCATTGCAGTCTTGTAAATTAGATAACAAACAGTTGCAACGCTCCTTACCTTCTCGTCCTTGTCTGACATTTTTTTGATAACCATTCCCAGTACCTTGTCTATTTCTGCAGCTAGTTTTGTTGCCTTGTCATACTTCATCTTGTCACGTTCTTGTTTGAGATCTGATGTGTCAGAGAGCCACACATACTTTCTTTTATCGGTGAGCACATCCATCCAACTTGCAAGCCACATAAAGTCAGATTCATGAATTATTTTGCCCCAATTACCTGGAGGTACCTTGGCTTCCTTTCCTAGATTTAGTGTAACATCTTTTTCTGTAACTCGTGGCTTCCACTTGCCTCTTAGTGGGTGGTCGCCTCTTCCGATAAAAAGACCAGGAGGTTCTGCCATCCAGTTTGCCACATCGACTTCCTTTCCGTCAATTATTGCCTTGCCATACATGGACTTCATTTTTTCTTTAATCTCCTTTCTTGTTGATGCGATCTTTTTCTTTTCTTCTTTTGTCATGGTCAGCTTAGAGTCTTTTTCCAGGTCAACTACTCTGAATGCCTCGGAAAAATCAATATCTGAAAGTGAAATGCCTTTGAATTTTGCAGGAAGTACTTTTACAAAGTAAGAGAGAAAATTCTTTTGAAAGA
>Ga0206897_1171_pt1 | contig 12046 bp, 14 predicted proteins | sample Alteio_BWOrgHeat_49_FD_152972 | JGI IMG/M metagenome (GOLD analysis project Ga0206897, IMG submission 152972) | Enriched cells from forest soil in Barre Woods Harvard Forest LTER site, Petersham, Massachusetts, United States -... | ecosystem: Environmental > Terrestrial > Soil > Temperate forest >... | reverse complement strand
CTTATTACAGCACGGCGCGTCTATGGGATGACGGCATTATCGATCCGGTTTCTACCCGTGATGTGCTGGGTCTTGCGATTGCCGCGAGTTTGAACGCACCTATAGAGGAAACGCGCTTTGGTGTGTTCAGGATGTAGCCTATGGATGAAATATTGACTGTTGAAATTGATAATCGCGGAGTGGCTTTCATAGGGCTTAACCGCCCGCAGGTGCATAATGCGTTTGACAGTATTCTGATTGCAGAAATAACCGCCATATTTGAAACGCTGGATAAAAATGACGATGTGCGCCTTGCCGTCCTGTTCGGGCACGGAAAGTCTTTCTGCGCGGGTGGTGATCTCAACTGGATGCGCGGGGTGAAGGACTATAGCCGTGCGGAAAATATTACCGACAGCAAAACCATATCCACGATGTATGCGCGTGTACGCAGTTTCAGCAAGCCGCTGATTGGTGTTGTGCATGGCGCGGCGCTGGGTGGCGGTTCCGGGCTTGCGGCGGTGTGCGATTTCGTGGTTGCGGCGGACGATGCGAAATTCGGATTCACCGAAACACGCATAGGCATATTGCCTGCGGTGATTGCGCCTTACGCGATTGAGAAAATCGGTATTTCGGCAGCGCGTGCGTATTTTATTTCCGGCATGCAGTTTCCGGCAAGTGTTGCAAAGGAAATCGGGTTGGTACACCGCGTTGCGGCGCGTGATGCGCTTGATGCAGCGCGTGATGAAATCATAAAGGAATTTTTAAAAGCTGCGCCTGCTGCCAGCAAGAATGCTAAAGCTCTGATTGATAAAATCACTGCATTATCGCCTGATATGGCTGCTATCAGTGATGCTTCCATTAATGCCATTGCTGATGCGCGGGTGAGCATGGAAGGGCAGGAGGGGATGGACGCGTTGCTCTCAGGCCGCAAAGCCAGGTGGGTGTCATGAAAAAGAATGGCGGCATAAAGCGGCTGCTCATCGCCAACCGTGGTGAAATCACCTGCCGTATTGTCGCTACCTGCCGTGCGATGGGCATTGAAACCGTTACTGTATTTGCATCGGATGACAAGGATTTACCCCATGCGCGTGCTGGGGATTTTGCGGTATTACTTGAAGGTACGAACCTTTCCGAAACTTACCTCAATATCCAGAAACTTCTTGCTGCGGCGAGAGCAAGTGGTGCGGATGCCATACATCCGGGCTATGGATTCCTCTCTGAAAACGCACGTTTTGCGGAAGCGGTGACTAAAGCCAGGCTGATTTTTGTCGGGCCGCCTGCAAAAGTCATTGCACTGATGGGGGATAAAGGCGAATCGCGCAAATTATGCCAGTCGATTGGCGTACCTACCGTGCCCGGATATGATGGTGCGGCTAAAGATATTAAACAGATCACCAAAGAAGCGGAAAAGATTGGCTATCCGGTATTGGTGAAAGCTCTCGCGGGTGGTGGTGGCAAAGGTATGCGTATTGTGGAGAGTGCAAAGGAATTAGCTTCTGCGCTGGAATCAGCATGCTCGGAAGCAGGCAATGCGTTTGGCGATGATCGCTTGCTGCTGGAAAAATACCTTGTGCGCCCGCGCCATATTGAAGTGCAAGTATTTTCCGATACGCATGGCAACCATCTGCATCTGTTTGAGCGCGAATGTTCCATCCAGCGCCGTTACCAGAAAATCGTGGAGGAAAGCCCTGCGCCTGAGCTGCCGGAGAAAACGCGCGAAAAAATGGTGAAGACTGCGATCACCATTACTTCCCACATCGGCTATGTCGGTGCGGGTACGGTGGAATTTATCATGGATAGCACGGGTGAATTTTATTTCCTTGAGATGAATACGCGCCTGCAGGTGGAGCATCCGGTGACGGAAATGGTGACAGGGTTTGATCTGGTACAGTGGCAGATTGACGTGGCAAACGGCAAGAAACTGCCTGTCACGCAAAAAGATATTAAGCAGAATGGGCACGCGGTGGAAGTGCGGCTTTATGCCGAAGACCCGGATAAGGAATTCTTGCCTGCGCCCGGAACGCTCCATGCGTTTTCTCCGCCGCACCTTCCGCATGTGCGCTCGGAAAACGGCTATAAAAGCGGCAATGTGGTATCGGCCAGTTACGACCCGATGATTGCCAAGCTTGCTGCGTGGGGGCTGACTCGCGAGGAAGCTATAAATCGCCTGCATAATGCGTTGTCGCAAACGCATGTGAGCGGCGTGATAAACAACCGCGCTTTCCTGATGCGCGTACTGGAGCATGAGGATTTCCGCGCCGGTAAAACCTCCACCGATTTTATTGCCAAACACAAGAAAGCCTTACTGGAAGCCCATTACAGCGATGACGAAATAGCAAGCCTTGCCGCGGCGTATTTGCTGTTTGGCAGTGCTACCACTCAGGCTACAACAGAGTCGAAAACTGAGTATTCGGCATGGACGGCAGGTTTGCGATGAAAACCGCATTATATATCAATGGAAAACCTGCCGTTCTTGAGAATGTGACGCGTAAAGCGAGAGCGATGTCTTTTACGTTTGCGGGAAAAACTTACACATTTGTGAGCCACCGATTGCCGGATGGAAGTTCTGTACTGGAACGTGAAATCGCAAAAGGCGTCTGGCAGCGCGTGAGTGGTTCCGTGTGGCAATCTGGCAAAGACAGGCGTATCCAGCTTGGGGCGCTTGAAGCCAAAGTGACGGAGCAGGTTGCAGATGCTTCTCATCATGCAGGGCAGGCGGAGCTTAGCCCAAAAGCGCCGATGCCGGGGCTGGTGCGGCAAATCTTTGTAAAAGCAGGTGAGCGCGTAAAAGAAGGGCAGGCCTTAGCGGTGATGGAGGCGATGAAATTACAGATTACGCTTTTCGCCGGTGGCAATGCGAAAGTGGAAAAAGTGCTGGTGCAGGTGGGGGATATGATTGCTGAGGGTACTGAGCTGGTGAAGTTAAGTTTATGAGAGAAAACATGATAATTAATAATTGTCATGCCAGCGAAAGCTGGCATCCAGAAGCCCCAAGAAAAGACTGGATACCAGATAACTCAGTTTTCCGGCAAAAACCTGTGGTTTTTGGTAAAACTGGTTTCTGGTATGACAAGGTTATATGATTTCAGGTTACGATATTGAACTGGTGGATGTCAGTGCGCGGGACGGCTTGCAGAATGAGCCAAACGCCCGTGAGCTTTCAGCGGAAACCAAAGTAGATTTCATCCGGCGCTTAGCGCAATCAGGGTTGAAACGCATTGAGGCGGGGAGTTTTGTGCGGCCGCAGGCCGTGCCTGCCATGGCTAATTCTGCGGAAGTGGCGGCGTTACTTGTGCCAATAGAAAAAGAATTTCCCGATGTGATTTTTTCCTATCTGGTTCCCAACCTTAAAGGGTTGGGACGGGCGAAAGATATAAAGGCAAAAGAAATTGCCATTTTCCTTGCGATCTCGGAGCAGTTCTCGCAAGCCAATATCAACGCATCTGTGGATGCCGCATTTACTGCTATAGAGCCAACCGTGAAAGAAGCGCTCACTGCTGGCATAAGGGTGCGCGGCTATATATCGAATGTGTTTGGCTATACCGATCTGCCATTTTCTCCGCAGGAAGTAGCGTGGCGCTCGAAGCAACTGCTCGATATGGGATGTTTTGAGGTGTCGCTGGGCGATACTATTGGCATCGGCAAGCCGGAGATGGTCGCGGAACTGGTGGAAGCGCATGTACACCGGGGCATTCCACTTGCACAGGTGGCGATGCATTTTCATGACACATTTGGCAGCGCCATTAGTAATGTGGCACGCGCATACGCGCTGGGTATCCGCACATTTGACGCGGCAACCGGGGGGCTGGGCGGCTGCCCGTATGCGAACAGTCCCAAAGGAAACCTTGCAATGGAAGAACTGGTCTTGTGGTGCAGGAAAAAGGGTTTAAGCTGTGCGGTGGATGATGGTACATCGCTTTTGCGTGCCGCTGCGTTTATTCATGAAAAACTGGGGAAAACATTATGAGCGAAGCACAAACTACTGTCGGATCATTCCTGTTTGATTATCTGCATAAGCTGGGCGTTACGCATGTGTTCGGTATTCCGGGGGATTTTGCCCTGCCGACATTCCGCTGGCTGCAGCAATCCAAACTCAAGATTATTACCATGACACATGAGCCGAGCGTCGGGTTTGCCGCTGACGGCTATGCAAGAATGAATGGGCTTGGTGTGGCGTGCGTGACCTATTGTGTGGGTGGTCTTAATATGCTCAATTCGGTGGCGTGTGCCTATGCAGAAAAATCCCCGATGCTGGTGATTTCCGGCGGGCCTTCACCCGCGGATCGCAAAAAAGACGTGCTGATGCACCACAAAGTACGCACATTTGACACACAGCGCCGCATCTACGAAGAAGTGACCTGCGCGACTGCTGTGCTGCTCGACCCGGAAACGGCGGCGGCGGAAATCATGCGCGTGGTGAGTGCGGTGCTGGAAAACTCGCGCCCCGGTTATATTGAAGTGCCGTTTGACGTGGTGGATATGCCGATTGGTGTTATTCCGCCGACTGTGAACCACCCGGCGCCGGTAAGCGATCAGGATAACCTGAACGCGATGCTGGAGGATGCTGTGGCGGCCGTCAATAACGCCAAACAGCCAGTGATCATCGCTGACATTGAACTGCACCGTCATGGGCTGGTCGACCAGGCGCTGGCGGTTGCTTCCAAATTTAATATTCCGGTGGCTTCCACCCTGATGTCAAAATCGATTATCAGCGAAACGCACCCGTTATTTATCGGCGTGTATTCGGGGCCGCTATCGGATGCTGCCGTACAGAAATATGTGGAGGATTCGGATTGCCTCATCATGCTTGGCGCGCTGATTACCGATGTCTGGTTCGGGTTCATGAGTACTAGCGAGAAACTGAGCCGCAAGCGTACTATGCTTGCTACCACGGAAAAAATGCAGATTGGCGCGCGTACCTACGAGAATGTGGTGCTGAAAGAATTCCTGGAACGGTTACATGAAGCCCCGGTAGCTGCGCGTAAAACCGGGGCATTACCACAACCCGCGCCTGAACCTAAACCGCTCAGTGACAGCGAAAAATCGGCGAGCATTTCGATGGAGACGTTCTTCCGTATTCTTGGCCTTCATGCAGGGGAAAATAATATCATCACGTGTGATACGGGGGATTCGCTGTTTGGCGCGATGAAGTTGCGCACCAAAAAAGCCACTAATTTCATTGCCGATGCGTATTATTTATCGATGGGCTTTGGAGTGCCTGCGGCAATTGGTGTGATGGCGGCAAGACCGGATAACAGGGTGATAGCCATCGTAGGTGATGGCGCATTCCAGATGACCGGGATTGAGTTATCCACCGCTGTCAAATTTGGCATGAAGCCTATCGTGTTTGTACTCAATAACGATGGTTACGGCACGCAGCGTTTTATCCTCGATGGCCCGTTTAATGAGATACTGCGTTGGAACTACACCAAGCTCACGGAATTGCTGGGTGCGGGGGTGGGTAAGAAAGTGACGACAAACAGGGAAATGGAAGCGGCGATTCGCGAAGCAATAGTTTCTGACCAGATGTATCTGATAGAGGTGATCCTGCCGCGCAATGAATGCAGTCCGAGCTTAAAGCGTGTGGGGGAAGAACTTGGCCGCCTGCGTGATAAGGATAAGCGCAAAGAAACCGCATGAATTAAGTGTGCCACCCCCTTCGCTGACGCTTACACGGTCACCTCATGCTTTATTAACGTATAAAATATTCTTATGATAATCAAAGGTGTTTTGCATTCCAATAACCTATCGTCCTGCGACTTGATCGCAGGATCCACTATACCATTGCTCACGTGGATCCTGTGGTCGCGCTTCGCTTGCCACAGGACGACGGAACCTATATATGTCATGTACTTAGATAAATACGGCGAATTTTGTTAATAAAGCATGAGGCAGCCCTACTGACGCTTATCCCCTCTACTAAAGAGGTCGTCGCCTATGGCTCCTCCACGCAGTAAACCGGGGAATGTACTCACGAGAGATTCAATCTGATCGCATGGTTTTCGCACGTTGCATTTTATCCTGAATCTCGGCAATAAGCCCGTCAATGCCATTTTTCTGAAACACGGACGTGAAATCCGCCCGTTGTGTCGTAATCATGCTGACTCCCTCAACGATAATATCCGTGATCTTAAAACGGCCGTCTTGTGTGGTATGCACGGTATACCCGGCTTCGGTTTCTGCGGATTGCTGCGGGGTTTTTATGTGCATGGTGACTGTGAACTGTCCCTGGGCTTCGCTTCCGACATTGGTGATATTATATTTACTGCCTGTATAATCCGTGAAATTTTCTGTATAACGTGCAAGAAGATACTGGCGGTATACCTGCATATAGCGATCACGCTGCTCTTTCGTCGCCTGTCTCCACCCAATTCCAAGTGTGAAGCGTCCCATCCAGTCAATATCCATGTTATCCAGAAACATTTTCTGTAGCGCCTGCTGCTTCTGTTCTTCGCTGTTATTCTTATTATTGATAGTCTCAAGTACCTGTTTCCCCAGTGTATCAACAAACTGGCGGGCATCATCAGCACTGGCTGCAATAGCTTTGTTCGCGAACGGTAAGATAAGTAGCAGTGCAAGGAAAACGATGAGGTAAAGAATATATTTATGTATCATGCTTGCCACCCTGTCGTTAGCGTGTTTTCAACAGAAGGTAGCTTTATTTAATATAAGGAAACTATGGGAACCCACAGATAGTTGTATAAAATTGTCATATTCAGTGACAGGGTATTTTAGCGATTACTTATGTTCCAGAACTGACTGCATCATTTCTTTTTTATCGGGGAAATGAGAATATTTTGTCCGCAGTCAGGATAATTCCGGATTATGCAAAGCCAGGGAGCGGCGCTCGTGGCTGTTATTTCGTGTTGTAGCAAAATCCTAAAGCGGATTTTTAGCCTTTTCCAAGTGAAGGCGTATCACTCGCGTTATATTTACATACAGGAGGAAACCATGCCATTTAAAAAAAGCAGTCGTCATAATACGGTGGAAAGCAATGTCATAAAGCTGATTTTCCCCCGGAAGAAATCGGTGCTGTCCAGTCGATCGAAAACAGGAGGAATATGGCGAGATGGGTTGAAAACCGCACTGAGAAAACCCGAAAAACGTAAAAATAAAAGGTGATTTTTATGCCTTCTGGCTTGATGAAAGCATAACCTGTTCTGGTGCAATTTCTGACAGGACTGAAACCCGTAGTCGAGGATCACAGCAGGCCAGATACGAACGTATTTTGCAGAAAATTTCAGCTGTGACGAGAGAGCATATTCTGGAAATCGTATCCGTAGTATCTATGCCTCATTTGCAAGTCGGCGCACAGATGTAATCCAGGCTAAACTTAAACATGGCTTGGTATAAACCCATCAATTATACAGGGAGCAATGGAGAGTTATAGTCAATCCAAATAGCAATTATACATAGTGTTTTTTCGCCCGAGTTTGCAAAAGCAAACTATAAGGCGATCCGGTTTCTGTGGATTCCTCTATAATTTTGCTGCGCAAAATTCGGGGAATGACAAGTATATAGAAGTTATTTGAGATGACTATAATTCTCTGCTGATTTCAGGAATATGAATACGATAATGAATATTATACATGAACTTATTAACGGACCGGAACAGGCAGGTGGATATTTCAATCTGGAAGATAAAAAGCTGCGTAATAGTCTCAGTGAACAACAGATCGACAAAATGGTCGAGGACACATTTCCCGCAAGCGATCCACCCAGTACATATTGATGTCCAGGCAACCTAATTAATTCTGTATGTGTGGTTCTGTATTATTAGTTGTCACCATTATGTGGGTAGCGCGTATGTTTTTGCCGAGCGGGTCATTTTCTACATATCCGGTTAATGTTACCTGCGTACCCTTAACCAATACAGCATTTTCCCCTGACTGCACATAGACATTGATTATTCCACTAGCGTCTTCCAGAGTAAAATCTTTTGCTCCCATAACGTCCGTTACTGATCCGGAAATTTTTACGAATCCTTGCTGCGGGAGGTTTGCGATTTGCACAGGTTTGGCCTGATCTAAAGAAATGTTAGTGTCTTTTCTTACGGCATCTGAGAGAGTGTCACCCAGATCTTTGTGTACCTCAACAGTGGATGCGTTAATGTGTTTTTCCAGCAATCCCCAGAGACTGCTGCCAATGACTGTGCCGGCTACAGTTATCTTATCCCCCTCCTTTAGCACCATGGATTCATTCTCCGGAATAGTGACTTCAATGGTTCCACTGTTATCATCGAGAATAAATTTCCGGCTGCTCTCTACTTTCTTTATACCTCCGGAGACCGTAACGGATCCATGGTCGGGCAGATCGCGCACAGCCATGCCTTGTGTGTCTGCCAATAATGTATTTGCACAAAAAATGGCAGCGCCTGCAAACGCAAATGTTATAATGCGGCTCATAATATATCCCTTCATTTCAGTTATGAAAAGCAGGCAGACACAAGATAAAAAGTCCGACATCAGTAACGATCAGGCTTCGCACAGCACCTTGTTTACGCGGCTTTTTTGCTAACAGCACACAGCGTGATATCCGCTATTTCCCTTGTATCTGAGTGTTTTCTCAGAATGCCGCCAAAAGACAGCATACCGGTTATTTTGCCGTGTTTATCTATGACCGCCAGGCGACTGACATGGTTGCGGTGCATTTGTTCTGCTGCTTCTTCCAGCGAGTCGTCTGCGTTGCAGAAGAATAACTCGGATGTCATGTAATCACGCACTTTTTCGGTGTTTACATCTTTTCCTTTAGCCACCGCGCGAATAACAATATCGCGATCCGTAATCATTCCCATAGGATTATCTTGCGTTGCGACCGGCAGTGCTCCGCAGCCTACAGAGGCCATTTTCTGTGCGGCTTCTTTCAGTGTATTCTCTGGTGAAATAATGTGCGGATCATATTTCATCACCGTTTTTACTTTTGATTTCATATACTGTTCCTCCTTAAGAATCAGGCTTGAAAAACATTGTACGAATCTGCGGAAGTAAACCGTACAAATGTAATACAGAATCCAGCTTGGATGATACAAGCGGAGTTCATAAATAATATATAAGATTAGTGTCCGGGAAAGGTAAACGATTGATAAAGGGAATTGCTGGTTACCCTATTGCCCACCGCATACAGCCGAGAATATGGGAGACCTGCCCGTCCTCGTATCCGAGGGGGACGAGAATGGCTCTGTATTTGATAGTCACATTCTTTGCGTTGACGAATTCTGACTCATCCAGCAGCGGCTTTTTGATCTGGCGTATGTCATCGAATTTTTTCACTGTGGGTAGATCAGAGGTCGACAGCATCTGTCCGGCAATGTCCGCATTGCCGCTGTCACATCCATACGCTTCCATAAGATCCGCACCCAAGTAGCTGTAACGGTAACCAAGCCGGTGGGTGACATTATCGATGCTGATCAGAAAACAGGATGGCCATATTTCTTCCAGATCATCCGGCTCAATCTCATTTTCGCTTGGAAAAGGCCGGCTGCCGCGCAAATGCTCCCAATAGGCCCTTAAGCGTTTGTGGTAGCGGTGTTCTGACTCATTCTGATGGGGTAATGGAATCATGGTTTACCACTCGCGAATAATGCATCTATATCTGCTTGTGATGGCGCCGCGTCCGGCAATTGCGGGCCGCTTAACAGATGCCCGCTGTTTCCCGGAGCAGGTTTTACTATTTCCAGCTTTCCTTGTCCGGAAGAGGTTACCTGCTTGCCAGATAATTTTAGCAGGTTGTTAATCCGCGCATCAATTTCATCGATCATCTTGATCACTTTGCTGAGGCGCTGGCCAGTCAAGTCCTGAAAATTGCAGGCCTCATATATTTTTGTCACGGATTCGGCAACGGACTTCTGGCATTCGCCGCCGACTTTATCCGCGGTTGCCTGTATTGCATCCACCGCATCCATAATCGTCTGGGTCGCATTTTCTGTTGTCTTAATCACCGCGTCCAGATGTAGCGTCGCTCCTTCTTTGTCCTGAGTTTCCTGGATACCCGCTATATTGACGATCTCATTTTTTGTTTGTTCGATGAAGATGGCGAGCTTCCTTATTTCATCGCTGAATCCGGTTTCCGTACTGTTTTCCGGCGGATGCAATGTAGCTGATAACTGCTCAAACAATGCGCCGACATCTTCCATGCTCAGCGCGCCTTTCTGTGTACGCAGTTTAGTCAGTTGATCAAATAAAGCATTTCCTAGTTTGGCTTGCACGTTCATTATGAAGGCCTCCGTTGTTAGTGGCTGGTGATTTGTGGTCTGTGATCAGGACACTGGTCACTAATCACTAGCCACGTCTTTCTAAAATGCTCCGATAATACTTACCATTTTGCTTTTTAGTGTTTCAGCACTGAATGGCTTTACAATATAATTGCTGACACCGTGCTGTTTGGCGATAATGATATTGTCCGTTTTGCTCTCTGCTGTAACCATGATGAACGGTATATGCTTCAGGTTTGCATCCGCACGTACCTGTTTTAATAAATCAAGCCCTGTCATAGGCGCCATATTCCAGTCGGAAATAATGAAATCCACCTTCCGTTCGCGCAGCTTGATTAAGGCGTCCGCACCGTCTATCGCTTCTAATATGTTGCCAAACCCGAGTTGCCGCAGCAAATTTTGCACAATACGACGCATCGTGTTGTTGTCTTCCACAACCAGAATGGCCATATTTTTATCTACCATTTAATCCCTCCAGTCTTTGCGTAGTAATACTAAATTATTTACACGTCTTTAAGGGGTCTTGGCAAGGCAATATATGGTCAAAAACCGCGCCAAAATGGTACTATTTCAGCCTGTACAGGCCACGGCACTGATCGGAAGCCGTAAAAAGATTTGTTCTGTCTATCAGCATTTCTGTGCTGCCCAGAAACAAGTGTCCGCCGCGAGGCAATAATCGGGCAAGGTGTCCGGCTACCATCGCTCTGGTATCCTCATCAAAATAGATCAGGACGTTGCGGCAAAAAATAATATCGAATTTTCCAAGCGGCGATAAATCTTCCAATAGATTCTGCATGCGGTAGTTTACCATAGTGCGCAAATTTTCCTTGGCTTGCCACGAAGTGGTACCGGGCTGCTGGGTAAAATATTTTATGAGCATCTGGATAGGCAGTCCGCGTTGTATCTCAAATTGTGAATATACGCCTTCTTTTGCCCTGTCCAGCACCTTCACCGCAAGATCGGTGGCGATAATTTCATAACGCCATCCGGCCATCTTTGCGGCTTCTTCCAGCAGGCACATGGCTATGGAGTAAGGTTCCTGGCCTGTCGAGCAGGCGGCGCTCCATATGCGCAAGCTGTTTTTACCCGGTATCGCTTTATATTCAGGCAGTGTTGCCTGGCGTAAATAGTCGAAGGGTTTGGTGTCGCGGAAAAACAACGATTCATTGGTTGTCATTGCTTCAGTGACTTCGTTTAATATCTCTTCTTTTGGTTTGCTCTTTATCAGGCTTACCAGTGAGATGACACTGTCGCAACCGTGCTTGCGTGCGACGGGCAGCAAACGGCTTTCCACTAAATATTGCTTCTCTTCCGTCAACGCCAGCCCGGAACGTTTCTTCAGCAGACCCGATAAAAACTGGAACTCAGCTGCTTGCATATCAGACACTGTGAATAAGGATTTTATATGATTGCGTTGCTGTTTCTGTGGAGCAGACGCCAGGCACAAGGCGCGTCAGACAGTTATTCATATCTGCAAGCTTTGTAACGTAGCGTATGCCCACGGGAACGCAACCCAAGCGGGACACGACTATTTTTGCAATGGCGTTGTCAGAGTGCTTGACCGTAAGAACCACTACGCTCCGCACACTCTTTCTAGCCATTGCAAAAATATTCTGTGTCGCAATCATATAAAATCCTTATTCACAGTGTCTTGTTACCTTACATACTTGATAAGATAACCGGCTATATCCTGCAACGGCAGGACGGCCTGGCATAAATTATTGATTGCCACAGCTCTGGGCATGCCCCATACCACGCTGGTTTCTTCGTCCTGGGCAATCACATTCCCTCCGGCACGGGCGATAATCCTGGCTCCTTCCAGTCCGTCCTGCCCCATGCCTGTCAAAACAGTGGCCA
>Ga0206897_1166_pt1 | contig 12113 bp, 9 predicted proteins | sample Alteio_BWOrgHeat_49_FD_152972 | JGI IMG/M metagenome (GOLD analysis project Ga0206897, IMG submission 152972) | Enriched cells from forest soil in Barre Woods Harvard Forest LTER site, Petersham, Massachusetts, United States -... | ecosystem: Environmental > Terrestrial > Soil > Temperate forest > O... | reverse complement strand
ATGTTCACCATATGTTTTACCGAATGAGTGAGGTGAATCATACGGCTTATCCATTTGAGATTGTGACAGTTCTTCTTTAAGGTCTCTCTTAGTAAACTTAACCGCATCCATCTTCCTAAGCTTCATTCCGAACAAGTCTTCATGAATCTCCCTTGCAGCCGTATCTATAATTTGTTTGGCAATGTCAACAGATCCATTGTGGTTCTGCCCTATCTCGCCAATGATATATGTATGATTACTTTGCATAATTCTTTATCTGTTCCTGCATAGATAATAATAAACCCTTATCTGTATTAACTTCTGTTAAAAGCTGTTCTAATGTATAGCCTGTATTGTATTTACCTAAAACTGCAAGATACAATTTTTGAAGGTTTATGAAATCGAGTTGTGTATCAATTGTTAACCTTAGTTTTTCTATATAATCATCCAAAATGGTCGGGACCGGTAAAAACGCCACATTGAATTGCTCAGGGTGCGTGTATACATAATTAGTGACATGCTCTAAAAACAGCCGTTCCTGTGTCTGCTCCTGAACCTTTTCAAGCGCTTTCAGACTAACAACTTCGGCAAATAGCCCTGAATGAGACCTTATTGCCGGAGTACCATTTTTGAATATATACGAGGCATAATCAGGTATTTTACTGAAATAGAAATTGATCAACTCTTTAAGATGCTGCATTGATAAAAATGGATTATCAGAACAAACCCTAACTATATGTTCAATTTCAAACTGCCTGGCTGTATCAACAAATCTTTTAAGCACGTTATTTTCATCTCCTCTAAAGATCTTAACCCTCTTATCATTCTCGTATTTAGAGGCTATAACATCATCAGCTTTATTTACAGAGGTTGCAATTATCACTAAAGCCTCAGGAAAGGATTTGCTTATATTTTCCAGCTGAATATCAAGTATAGTTTCATTATTGTAAAATGGAATAAGAATTTTACCGGGAAGCCTTGTTGATGCACTACGGGCCTGAATAATAAAGGAAAACTCGTGTTTCATACTTGAATTGCACTCAAATATAGTGCATTTAGTGCTTTATCTTCAATTCAAATGCACTATTCAACAAAAATGGGTAAGTTCTGATTATAATTTACTTTTGCAGAATGAAACAGCCAGATTATAAATATGCCCCGAAAGGCGATTTTTCTGACAATGTGCACTTTGCAAGGCAGTACACTGGCTTAGCGTTGGTACGTTTCTGGTTTAAAATTTGCCTGGGGTATTTGAACACATATATTAAGCTATGGTGGACCCTGCTTATAAAGAAATGTTATTACGGGCCATTTAAGGGAGAATTTGGCCATTTTCTGGCGCATAACCTCCCTTTTATTATGTATCTCCATTCGAAAGGAGTAAAAATATACTACTGTGGCATGGACCTTCACAGACCATTTTTAGTTAATGAAAACAAAGAAAGTATTATAACTACTTTCTTTCCTTTGCGCGATTTCTTTGGAGAAGTTCATATAATGAATAATGAAACGGTTCCGCCGGCAGATGTACAAAGAGAGATTGATAGCTTTATTGAAAAAGCGAAAAAAGACACGTTTGTACCATTCTGGAATATTGGCGATACATTTTATTACTGGTTTATTCATAGAAATTGGGTACTAAAAGGGCCATTTATGAGAACCTATAATCTGGAGAAAGCCTATAGTAAAGGCAAAGAGAAGAGCGCCACCATATTTCCACGAAAGAAAGATGGTGAATACACAAAGAACAATGGTGGGCCATGGAACTATATGGAAATAGCTAAGTTAATAAGCCCATGCTTCGACCATGTATACATTACAGGGCACCCTTCATTAAGTACAGAACTACAATCTGAAGGTAACATAGAGGTATGCTTATCTAAGGATAATACGGTTATTTTAGAAAAATGCGCTAAAAGCCAATTAATAATAACACAGCATTCAGGCGTTAATAATATTGGCGAATACACAAACAACCAGGTATTAATAATATACAATGGCGAACCGCCTATTGGCAGCTTGCAGAACACCCTGCGTTTCAGGCCGTATATTGGAACAAAATACGACCTCAACTATGCTTTTAGCATTCCGGAAATAGCCGAATATGTTAAAAACTTTACCTTTAAGCAGAATTAGTGAATATGAAAGTACTTATAACAGGTGTTGCAGGGTTTATTGGATCTAATTTGCTCGACTATTTAATTAAAAATACGGACTGGCAGATTACTGGCATTGACAACCTCAGTACCGGCTCTTTAGATAACATAGCAGACCATAAAACCAATATCCGTTTTACATTCATTAAAAAGGATTGTATTGAAATAGAATCCTTAAAAGAATACGACAAAGTATTCCATTTAGCAGCGTTACCTCGCATACAACCCAGTTTTCAATATATCACTGAGCATATTATGGCTAACCTGGTTAGTGGGGTTCACCTTATCGAGATAATGATCAAAGAAAATCATTACCCTCGGTTTATTTATAGTGGTTCAAGTGCTATATATGGTACACCTGAACACATTCCTACCAATGAGGATGAAAATGTAAGTTGCCTTAGCCCATATGCGTTTCAGAAATATGAAATTGAGAAATACCTTGAACTTATTGCAACACGTTACCCTATAAATTACGTAACACTCAGGTATTTTAACCCATATGGCCCCAGAAGCTTTAACCCGGCCAATAAATTTAATGCCTACAGTAGTGTAGTAGGAATATTCCTGAACTGCAAAAAAAATGGTAAGGAACTACTTATAACCGGTGATGGAAAGCAAAAACGTGATTTTATTCATGTTAGCGATCTTGCCAAGGCTAATTACCTTGCCTCGGTATATCCACAAAAACTAAATACCGCTTTTAATATTGGCAATGGCTCAACATTAAGCATACTCGATCTGGCAAAAAAAATATCAGACAAGTACAGTTTTACTGAGAAAAGAGAGGGAGAGGCTGATATAACATTTGCTGATATAACAAAAGCAAGAACGATACTTAAATGGGAACCTCAATTTAAAATTGAAGACTATATTGAAAATGAGCTCAAGAGCTAATTATTTGATCTCATAAACCCTGATAGTATCCCTGTATTTTTCATACAATAGATTTTTCTCCACCCTGGCTTGGGTAGCAAGGCTATCGGGCTGTGCAATTATATCTTCAGTAATTGTACTCATGTGAAATGCATGCAATTTGTGATGGTGCATATAAAACACATCATCTCCCCTAACCTCAAAATGAACAACACCAGTAAACGGTAACGTTTTATAATAGGTTCCGAAAGAGTCAAAAATCAATATGCCCTGGGTTGTATCATTCAGATACACGTAATTATTATATTCAAAAAGCGAAACCGGGTTAACAGATATACCCAGTAGTTGATTAAGACTACCTGTTTTTTGTAAGGTAGTCAGGTTTACATCGAGCCTGACAAGTTGAGCCGTTTGGTCATCGTATAACCATAAGCCGTTGTCGTGCGAAATACAAGCCATAGAAGCTAATGGATAGCCTATATCAGCCGGATTGATTCCATTACCATTCTGGCTTAAGGTATTATCTAAAAAAACTAATTGAGGAAATGCCTTGTAGTAAACCAGAATTTTCATGGGATCATAAACATCCATGCTTGTTATATCACCAAATGCTTTATCACTATGAGAACAAAGCAATACTCCTGCAGAATTATACTTCTTAAGTACATTACCATTCAGCGTATAGATATTTTGAAGATTATCGGTAGTGAACGAGCCGCTTTCGAGTGGTATTTTACTTATTAAACGATATGTTATCGGAGCCCTGAATGCACTTATTCCGGCAATAATGCTCACACCCAATAAAAAAACGATCAAATACCTATATCTCATTTCACTGGGTCTTTTGGCTTAAAATATCGTCAACATATTTTCGGTCGTTGGCAAGCCGAGGAACCTTATTTTGCCCACCAAGCTTGCCACGCTTTTTCATCCATTCAAAAAAAGTATTACGCGGTAAAGAACGTACAATTGGTACAGTTAGTGTCATATCCTTATATCGTTTTGCCTCGTAATCCGAATTAAGCGCCTTCAAAGCATTATCCAATACCTCTGTAAAGTAGTTAATATTTTCAGGTGGGCTTTCAAACTCAATAAGCCATTCGTGAGCCCCTTTTGCATCTCCTTTCATATATACAGGCGCCACAGTATATTCTGTAACTATAGCACCCGTTCTTTCACACGCTGCCTGCAGACCCTTTTCAGCGTTGTCCATTATAAGCTCTTCACCAAAAGCATTAATAAATTGCTTAACCCTACCGGTAATAATAAATCGGTATGGGTTCATCGATGTAAACTGGATTGTATCACCCAACATATATCGCCATAAGCCCCCATTGGTAGAAATAACAAGTGCATAATTCTCACCAAGCTTAACCTCACTCAAGGCAAGTGTTTTATCATTCTTTCCTACACTATTTAAAGGTATAAATTCATAATAAATACCATAATCAAGCATTAACAACATATCTTCCCGTCCTATACTATCCTGAATTCCAAAAAAGCCTTCGGAAGCATTGTATACCTCCCAGAAATTAATGTTCAAAGGTTTGAACAACTCCTTATACTGCTCCCGGTAAGGAGTAAAATTAACACCGCCATGTATAAAAACTTCCAGGCCAGGCCATATTTCAGCCAAGCTCTTTTTCTCACCACGTTTAAGCGTATGCCTTAACAATACTATCATCCAGGAAGGAACGCCACTCAGGCAAGTTATATTCTCATTTATTACTGCATCGGCTATCTTATCCATCTTTTCCTCCCATTCGCTCATTAAAGCAATTGAAATTTCAGGGGCACGGAAAAACTCCGCCCATAAGGGCAGATTCTCCATTAATATAGCTGAAAGATCACCATTTCTTGCATAAATATTTCCTTCTTCCTCCTTGTAACTGCCCCCTAACATAAGGGTTTTACCATCAAATAAATGCGTATCAGGGTAATTATTGCAATACAATGTCAACACATCTTTTCCGGCCTTAAAATGGCATTCTTCCAAAGACTCCTGGCTTACGGGTATAAACTTACTCTTATCACTTGTTGTACCCGAGGACTTGGCAAACCAACGCACATCGGTATTCCATAAAACATTTTGTTCTCCTTTTCTAAGCCTATCTATATATGGCTTCATATCATCATACTCACTTATGGGAACGCGCTTTTTAAATTCTGTTTCCGATCGTATAGAAGAATAATCATATTTCTTTCCCCATTCCGTTCCCTTGGCTGATTCTATTAACCTATTCAGCCATTCCTGTTGTACTTCATGAGGGTAACGCATGAACAGATCGATCTGATGCATACGTTTTTTCATAAACCAGGAAACTATAGAGTTAATTGCCGCCATGTTATCTTTTACAATTACAACAAAAGTCAGAAATTATTCCATACTAATGAAATAACATTATTTAGTATCTTAGTCATTGACCTGGCAATCATTACATACCGATGAAGGAAGAGCATGAAAGAGTAAAAACCTTATAATTGTAATAAATCAAGTTTTTGATGCTATATAGATATGAATACTAAAACCACCAACATATTATTATTATGCATTATTGCAATTGCAGCAGTATTGCGGCTAATCCATCCATTCAATATTCCATATACATATGATGAACTGAGTGCCCTATCACGTACTCACTTCAATTCATTTTCTGAACTTATTGACAAAGGAATTATAATAGATGGGCACCCTGCAGGGGTTCAGGTGTTCCTTTATTATTGGACCAAACTGTTCGGCTATAAAGAAATAGTTGTTAAGCTACCTTTTATTTTAATGGGCATTGCATCGGTGTACTACGTATTTAAAATAGGGCAAGCCTGGTTTAACTCAACAGTAGGGCTGATTTGCGCCGCATATTTGGCCACGTTAGAGTATCCGATCATGTATAGCCAAATAATACGGCCTTATTCTGCCGGCTTATTTTTTTCACTTGCAATGGTTTATTATTGGCACAAAACAATATTTACACCAAATGAAAAGCCTGTAAAAAATTTAATTCTCTACGTAATATTCAGCAGCCTATGCGCTTACACACATCATTTCGCTTTATTATTTGCAGCTATTGTAGGTATAACAGGTTTATTTTTTGTTCAAAGAAAACATGTGCTTAAGTACATGCTTGCAGGCATTTTTATTTTCGTACTATACATTCCACATCTTCACATTTTCTTTTACCAACTTAACCATGGCGGTATAGGAGGCTCAAACGGATGGCTTGCCGCGCCTACGTATAAATTTGCCTATGATTATATTCATTATGTATTTCAATTCTCCAAAACTGTTTCCGGCTTAGCTATCATTCTTTTTGCATTTGGAGTGTACAATTCATTTAACAATTCACCTTTCAATAAAAAATATCTTTTCATTTCTCTTTCCTGGTTTTTACTCCCTATGGTCATTGGGTTTCTGTACTCTGTATATATAAATCCCGTATTGCAATATTCAATGCTACTTTTCAGTTTCCCCTTTCTCCTATTCTTTCTTTTCGGGTTCCTGCCAGAATTAGACATCAAATTTGTGGCACCTATACTTGTTGTAATATTAATTGTAAATATTTATTCGCTAACGCATACACGTAAGTATTACAAGCTTTCCTACAAAGCACCTTACGAGGAGCCAATATTGGTCAACGATTCATTAAAAAAAACACTTGGCAATAATAATTACGCATGTGTTTTACAAACCGAAGATTCAGATAAATATGTGACAGATTATTATATACACAAAGATCATGCAGACTCTTCATTTTACAAGGCCGCCACGTTCGGGTGCTTTATTACACATGTTGACAGTTATGTACAATTTATTAATTTCATAAAGCAGCAAAACAGGCCTTATATTGGCTTTGGGTGCACATCTCAGTTCGACCCTACATTACTACAGATACTTTCAACCCAATATCCATTCATGATAAAAAAATGGGATTTTTTCGATGCATCATTCTTCCTGTTTTCAAATAAACCACAAAGCACCAAGATAGACCAGTATAGTTTTGAATCGAAAAATGGTTTCGAGAAACATGTAAAATATTGGTCATTGCCCGATACAAATTTCACTCGCGATACTATCCATTTTTCAGGAAAACATGCGTATAAAATGGACAACAAGCATGAATGGGGGCCTGTTTTTAGTTGCAAGCTGGGTGATATGAGCTGGGGAAAGAATGATATTATTACTATTTCACTAGAATTATTCCCTTTAGACACCATGAAGGATGTATCTATTGTATCGTCACTGGAGTTAAATGGGGCAACAATAGAGTGGAGCGAAACTGAAGTAGCCAAATTTATGCCCGACACATTAAGAAAGAGCTGGGTTAAAGCATATCACTCCATAAAACTACAGGATATTACAAGTGATATTTCCGGGGCATTACTGAAAGTGTATATATGGAATAAGGGAATACGGAAGTTTTACATGGATGACTTTGAGGTGAAAACATTTAAAGGAAACCCCATTATATACGGTTTAATGCTGAAAATTTAGGATAAAAGGCTTATACTTGCATTACATATTTTGTACGTTATGTTAAACATTATTTTATTTGGCCCCCCGGGGGCTGGCAAAGGCACTCAATCGACAAAACTTATAGAGAAATATAATCTTACTCATCTTTCTACAGGTGATATACTTAGATCTGAGGTAGCTGCACAAACAGTGTTGGGTAAAGAGGCAAAAACACTTATGGATAAAGGCATTCTCGTTTCGGATGATATAGTTATAGGAATGATAGATGCCAAAATAACCAAGAATATGAATGGCAAAGGTTTCATATTTGATGGATTTCCCAGAACCTTACCTCAGGCAAAGGCTTTAGATGATCTTTTGAAAAAGCATGACACCTCTATTTCAATGACCATTGCTTTAGAAGTTAATGAAACAGAGTTATTTCACAGAATATCCCTCAGGGGCAAATCTTCAGGCCGGGTTGATGATCAGGATGAGGCAACTTTTCGCAAAAGAATGAACGTTTATAATAGCGAAACATCTCCATTAAAGGATTACTACAAAAGCCAGAGTAAATTAAAGTCGGTTAAAGGCATTGGTGAAGTAGATGATATTTTCAGGGACATCTGCATTGAAATAGACAAGGGTATTTAATATAGATACTTAATTTATACCTGTAAATATCAGCATTATAACAGACATAAAATACCTTTAGCATATTAAATGATTCAATCAGATAATTTCGGGTATTTATATATTTATTTATGGGAATGGCTCGGCCTGCCATTTTATTTATTTGCCATTATTTTTATAGGTGGTATTTATCAAAGAAGAAAGATCAAAGAGAATGATATTTATGAATACTACTCGAAGGGCTTATTCATTAAACTTATTGGTGGAATAGGATTTGCATTGATCTATTTCTATTACTACCTGGGTGGAGATACAACTTCCTATTACGAATCGGCCCTAACAATGAAGAACCTGATGTTTCATTCATTTCCGGGTTTTTTACATAATGAATTCGGAAGTGCAAGCCCTGAAAACTTAGCATTATTCACATCAAAGACCGGGTTTCCGTTAAAGTATATGTATTACGACCCTCAAACTTTCATGGTAATAAAGCTCATTACGCCTATATTACTCTTCTCCTTTGGCGGCTACCTTCTTACCACCCTTCTTGTTTCATGGATATCTTACGCAGGAATATGGAGGTTATTTATTGTATTTAATTCATATTATCCGCATTTAAAAAAATACTTCTTTATTGCAATCATATGTTTTCCATCCGTAATCTTCTGGGGTTCGGGTATTTTAAAAGATACGATAACGCTATCTGCTTCCGGCTGGGCCGTATTCTCAATTTACAATGCCTTCATTCTAAAAAAACAAAGATTTAAATACATTACAATCCTGTTCATTGCTTTGTATTTAATTATTTCTATTAAACCATACACCTTTATGGCTCTGTTACCCGGAAGCCTTATATGGATATTTTCACATAGAATATATAGAATACGTAATACCCTGCTCAGGTTCCTGGTGGCACCATTTATCTGCGTATTATGTATTGCTGGGGGGTATTTTTTGCTCGATAGCTTAAAGGGGTATATGGGCAAATTTTCAATTGACAAAGTTGCTGTAACAGCAGCTGTAACTGAAAACGACCTGAAACAGGATTATTATGGCGGGCACTCATTTGATATAGGTACTTTTGAAAATACACCAGCGGGGTATCTAAAAGTGTTCCCAAAAGCTTTAACTGCAGGTGTACTCCGGCCATTTTTATGGGAAGCAGCTAATTCTGTAATGGTATTATCAGGGTTAGAAAATACCTTTATCCTGATTCTTGTTATACTTATGTTCCGACGAACAGGGCCACTTACCCTTCTGAAAAGAGTTTTGAGCGAGCCCTTACTTTTCTTTGCGTTCTCCTTTTCAATTTTCTTTTCTTTTGCCGTAGGCTTAACAACCTCAAATTTCGGCGCACTTGTGAGGTTTAAAATTGCCTATCTCCCTTTCCTGGTATCTTCATTGTTTATATTATCTGTAAAGAATAAAGAAACAAAGAAGGCAACTGATGAGCGTAAAGGCTGGCGCACTTTACCTATTAATTAGCAAGCTAATAAACGATCCGTTTATTTTAACTATTGCCCTATTATTGAATCAACTTTCTTCTCCTGAGCTTTATAATTGCTTAGCTTATCTTGAAGTTTGCTTATAGAAGGGTCGTTAGGACTATTTTTTTGAAGGTCAGTTATCTTTTCATTCACAGTACCTTCACGATCCTGATACCAAGCAACAATCTGCTGTAAGGAACTACGGGCATAGAACTTCGCTATTTTATTTGTACCATGAGAATAGATATTGGCTAATATATCAATGCCCTTACTTACATTCTCATCATTATTACACAGCTTTAAAAACTGTCCATATATTGCCACATAATAAATTTCCGGTTCAAAACCTGTAACCTTACCTGAAAGATTAACGAAGAAATCGCTATTGGAATCGCTTCCATAGTGCGAATAAAGATCGGCAATACCCAGCAGAAGATCCGTTTCATCAGAATTCTCCATTTGGTGAGCATCTTTCATTGCTTCGCCCTTATTTATCTTTGCAATTGCGCTCAGCCCATCTGATTCTACAGTATATGAACTGTCAGTAAGCGCTTTTCTGAAAATACTCATAAGCGACTGATCTGAAGGGAAATTTTTTGCCAATGTGCTAATGGCTGTCGCCCTAACTAATGAAGAACTATCACTAGCTGCCAAGGTTTTTAACTCAGCTTTAAAATCAGACAGCGTATCATCTGAAAGTTTATTGATAGCGTAGCGCCTTAGATACCAATACTTATCGTGCAATGCTTTAATTAATACAGCCCGAACCCCTGTCTTCGATAATTTTGATGAGAGAGAACGTAATGCCTCATATCGAGCCAGGTATTTTGTAGCATGGTTATATTCAAATATTCTTTCATCGGTATGCACATCTTCGTTTTTAACACAAAGCATCATTTTCTGAGAATCAAAATCAACCCAATCAGGCTTTACAGGCGCGTTAAATGTAAATTTATCTCTGTTCTTTGATAGTGTTACTCTATGGCTATCCTTAGTGCCATTAAAGTAAACATCTATATATACAGGCATTTGAAAAAGTGCATTCTCAGTTAAATCCTGCATTTGATTAACTTCTACAGTAACCTGTTGCTTAGATGCATCATAAGAGTGTTTTATATCAAACTGCGGGTAACCTTTATTATAATACCATTCATTAAAAAACCAGTTCAGGTCTTGTCCGGTAACTTTTTCAAAGGCTAGTCTTAATTGCGGTGCCTCGGCAGGGCTGAACTTATTAGTTTCAAGATATAGGTGTAATGCATCGAAAAAAGCACTATCGCCTATTGCCGAGCGAAGCATATGCAAAATACAACCACCTTTATTGTAGGAGATCAAGTCAAACATATCTTCTCTATCCTTATAATAGAAATCGACAAGATTACGCTGTGTTGGAGTATTATTCAAATACTCGCCCGCATTTTTCTGCAATAGTTCATCAGCTTCATCAGCACCATATTTATATTGCCTCCACAGGTACTCGCTATAATTAGCAAATGATTCATTAACGGTAAGGTTCGACCATGACTCACAGGTAACCAAGTCACCAAACCAATGGTGAAATAATTCATGTGAAATATCATCCTCAGCATTGTCAAACTTGTTATCAATAAGTTCGCGGCGGGTATGCTGTAAAAACTCTCCTAAAAGAGTAGCTGTAGTATTTTCCATAGCCCCTGAAACATAATCATGAGCAACAACCTGATCGTATTTGTTCCATGGATAAGGGAACTTTAAAACACGCGAAAAGAATTCCATCATTTCCGGTGTATTGCCAAAAATGTCTCTTGCATAAGGCTCATATTTCTTATCCACAAAATAGTCCACATCCTTTCCGTGCCAGGTGTCGTGTACAACGGCAAATGGCCCTGCAGCCATCATTACAAGGTAAGGTGGAATTGGAAGGGTCATTGACCAATGGTCGGTTCTTGTGCCATCTTTATTTACTACTGAACTTAAAAGGGCACCATTTGAAAGGGTTTTGAAGTCGTTCTCAATAGTCATATAAATTTCTTCGGTCATACGTTGATCAGGCTTATCAACTGTAGGAAACCAGCATGAATTATCTTCCGTTTCCCCTTGGGTCCATACTTCACGAGGCTTTGTTTTATCTGAATCATTTGCATTAATAAAGAACAAGCCTTTGTGTGATGTAATGGCAGCACTTCCACCCTGCTCATCTTTCAACTCTTCCGGTTTTGATGTATAGTCTATAAACAGGGTATATTCTTCGTTTCTTTTGTATTCCCTGCCTAGTTTTATGTGAATTTGCTTACCTGTGGTGGTATACTGAAGTGGCGTTTTCTCCTTACCTTTAAGCATACTAACTTCGTGAAACTCCAACCCTTTGGCATCCAGTACAACTGTATCAACAGCATAGTAATAAGGCTTAAGAGTTATGGTTGCCTTGCCGTATAAGTACTTCTTCTTCCAGTCGAAGCTAACTTCAAGTTTGGTATGAACTAATTGGTTAATAATGGGAGCAGCAGCCTGATAGTTTTGATTAGCTACTTTAACAGCCGTATCGGGGGTAAC
>Ga0206897_1127_pt1 | contig 12308 bp, 11 predicted proteins | sample Alteio_BWOrgHeat_49_FD_152972 | JGI IMG/M metagenome (GOLD analysis project Ga0206897, IMG submission 152972) | Enriched cells from forest soil in Barre Woods Harvard Forest LTER site, Petersham, Massachusetts, United States -... | ecosystem: Environmental > Terrestrial > Soil > Temperate forest >... | reverse complement strand
TAGAAAATACCACTCCTCCAAAGCTTTCAGTCCCAGCAGGTATCACATTCGAGGCTACATCACTTGACAATAATACAATACCATTAGGCAATGCAACTGCAACTGACATTGAACAAGTCACAATTACAAATGATGCTCCAAAGACATTCCCATTAGGAAAGAGTACAATACTATGGATTGCAACTGACGCATCTGGCAACAAGGCAAATGCAACACAGATAGTTGATGTAGTTCACACAACTCCACCAAAATTGACTGTACCAGCTAATGTCACCTTTGAAGCTACATCACTCAAAGACAATGTAGTACCAATTGGTAATGCAACTGCAACTGACATTCAACAGGTTACAATCACATCCAACGCATCAAAGACTTTCCCACTAGGAAAGAGTACCATATTGTGGATTGCAAAAGATCTCTCTGGGAATACATCTAATGGAACACAAACTGTAGATGTAACTCATACAATTCCACCAAGATTGACAGTACCAGCAAGTATTACTTTTGAGGCCACTTCATTGAATAACAATACTATTTCACTAGGAACTCCAACTGTCTTTGACATTGAGCAAGTGACCATTACAAATGATGCTCCAAAACAATTCCCAATTGGATTGACAACCATAGCATGGACTGTCAAGGATGCATCTGGCAATACATCTAATGCTACTCAAACTGTTTTGGTAAGAAACACAGCTCCTCCACATCTAACCATTCCAGCTAATGTCACCTTTGAGGCTACATCGCTCAAAGACAATGTAGTGCCAATCGGTAATGCAACTGCTACAGATATTCAACAAGTCACAATCACATCCAACGCATCAAAGACATTCCCACTAGGAAAGAGTACCATACTATGGATTGCAAAGGATCTCTCTGGCAATACATCTAACGGTACACAAACTGTAGATGTAGTTGATACCACAGCACCAAAGGTAGCAGCACCTTCTGCAGTTAATGTAATAGCAGAATCAATTTCTGGTAATGTACCAATCGGTAATGCAACTGCAACAGATAATGTAAAGTTGATCTCACTTACAAACAATGCACCACAAACATTCCCATTAGGAAAGAGTACAGTTCTCTGGGTAGCAACAGATGAAGCCGGAAACAAGGCAAATGCAACCCAGATAGTTGACGTAGAAAATACCACTCCTCCAAAGCTTTCAGTCCCAGCAGGTATCACATTCGAGGCTACATCACTTGACAATAATACAATACCATTAGGCAATGCAACTGCAACTGACATTGAACAAGTTACTATAACCAACAATGCTCCAAAACAATTCCCACTAGGAAAGACAACCGTATTGTGGATTGCAACTGACGCATCTGGCAACAAGGCAAATGCAACACAGATAGTAGATGTAGTTCACACCACATCGCCAAAGCTTACAGTTCCAGCTAACGTCACCTTTGATGCCACTTCACTTGACAATAATACAATTTCACTAGCAAAACCTGTAGTGACTGACATTGAACAAGTTACTATAACAAACAATGCTCCTCCAGCATTCCCATTGGGCAAGACAACCGTATTGTGGACAGTAACTGATGCATCTGGCAACAAGGCAAATGCAACCCAGATAGTTGATGTGAAAAATACAGTACCACCACATCTAACCATTCCAGCTAATGTCACCTTTGAAGCTACATCACTCAAAGACAATACAGTACCAATTGGCAACGCAACTGCAACTGACATTCAACAGGTTACAATCACATCCAACGCATCAAAGACATTCCCATTAGGAAAGAGTACCATACTATGGATTGCAAAGGATCTCTCTGGAAATACATCTAATGGAACTCAGATAATTGATGTAGTTGATACCACAGCACCAAAGGTAACGGCACCACATGATGTCATAGTAAACGCCACAAGTTCTACGGGCACTCTTGTGAGCATTGGAAATGTAACATCTAGCGATAATGTACATGTAGAATCAATCACAAACGATGCTCCAACATCATTCCAATTTGGAAATACAACTGTAACCTGGACAGTAAAAGATGAAGCAGGAAACACTGCAACTGCAACACAGGTGATCCAAGTTGTTGATAGATCACCACCACAGTTGACAATTCCTAAGGATGTAATCACAGATGCAACTGCATTTGAAACACCACTTGTGATAGGAGAAGCAAATGGAACAGGAATAATTGACACATCACCCAAGATTGCAAGTAACTCTACTGGAGTATTCCATATTGGTAAGACTGTAATCCAATGGATTGCAACTGACAAGTTTGGAAATGAAAAGACACTAGACCAAACAGTTACTGTACTTGCATGTGGAAAACCATCTTCTGATTATAATCTAGTAATGGGTACAAACGGAACCGAGTCACTAACAGGTTCTGCGGTACCCAACTTGATAATAGGACTAGAAGGCAATGACATAATTCACGAGGGTCCATCTGGTGACTGTGTGATTGCAGGCAATGGAAATAATATCATCTATGCAGGCAATGGAACCAACACCATTTACGCAGGCAATGGAGACAACATTATCAAGGGCGGCAGTGGTAACATGCAAGTCACTGTTGGTACTGGCAGCAACATCATCCAAGGTGGAAGTGGACAGAATACATGTAGCCTTGGAAGTCCAGCAAAAGACACTGTTGTAAACTGTGTAGCAAAGCTTCACTAGGTTTCTAAAAAAATCCTATTTTTCATATAGGTTATAATTACAATTCCTTTATTTTCTATGTAAATGGCAAGCTCCAAGGACCTGTTTACACGTGCCAAAAAAATCATCCCGTCAGGCATAAACAGTCCTGTGCGATATTATACTCCATATCCATTCTTTGTAAAAAAAGCCAAGGGTAGTGTGATGTGGGATGTGGATGGGAAACATTACATTGATTATTGCAACGCATACGGCGCATTACTTCTTGGACACAGGCGAAAAGAAATAATCGTTGATGTGGCTAAACAAATGAGCAAGGGAACACTTTACTGCGCTCCAACAGAAATCGAGGTAAATCTTTCTGAATTGATACATGGAAACTTTCCTTCCATGGAAAAGATACGTCTTGTCAATACTGGCAGCGAGGCTACAATGACTGCAATTAGATTGGCAAGAGGTTTCACCAAAAAGAAAAAAATAATAAAATTTGAAGGATGCTATCACGGTGCACACGATTATGTTTTGGTAAAGGCAGGTTCCGGTGCTGCACACATTGGCATGTCAGTCTCTGAAGGAAGTTTGGATGAAGTATCACAAAACACCCTAGTTGTCCAGTATAACAACTCTGAGGAATTACAATCTTTATTGGAAAAAGAAGATGACATTGCAGCAGTAATTGTAGAGCCAGTTCTTGCAAACATGGGTCTGGTATTGCCAGAAAAGAATTTTCTCAGTGACATGAGAAAAATGACTCTAGAAAAAAACATTGCACTAATTTTCGATGAGGTAGTAACAGGATTTAGAATGTCTCCAGGCGGCGCTCAAAAATATTATTCCATAAAGCCTGATATCACTACGCTTGGAAAAGCACTAGGAAACGGTTTTCCAATTGCAGCAGTTGGAGGAAAAAAAGAGATCATGGACATGTTGTCCCCCGAAGGCAAGGTCTATCAAGCAAGCACATATGCTGGAAACCCAATATCTGTCTCTGCTGGAGTCTCTTCTGTTAGAACAATGAATAAACTCGGGTCAAAATTATATCCAAGGCTTGAAAAGAACTGTGCCAAACTAGTCTCTGCAATACATGATTTGGCATCTGACATGAAAATTCCACACCAGATAAATTCAATCTCGTCAATGTTTCAGATATTTTTTACAGATGAGCCTGTTGTAAATTATTCCTCTGCAAAAAAATCAGACATGGTAAAATTTAAAAAATTATTTGAAGCGTTGCTCAAAAATGAAGTATTTATTGCACCATCACAATTTGAGACAGTCTTTCTGTCATATGCTCACTCTAAAGATGATATCAAAGAAACAATTTCTGCTTATGAAAAAGCACTGCGAGCTGTAAAACAATGAAGTATATCATTGGAACAAGGGGTAGCCTGCTTTCACTTACCCAGACAAACTGGGTGGTAACAGAAATAAAAAACAAATCGCCCCAAACAGAATTTGATATTGTTACCATCAAGACTCAGGGTGACACTGATGCACGACCTCTGTTTACAATAAACCAAAAGGGAATATTTGAAAAAGAGATCGACAGAGCAGTTGCAGAAAAAAAAGTTGATTTTGCAGTGCACAGCCTAAAAGACATACCTGCAGATCTTCCAGATGATCTCATACTTGCATGTGTCCCAAAAAGAGAAGAAGCAAATGACGTCTTCATATCACGTGACGGCAGTACGCTGGACACAATAAAAAAGGGGTCACTTGTTGGGACCAGTAGCTTGAGAAGGGCTGTACAAATTACGCGAGTTAGACCAGATCTTACAGTAAAGCCAATTCGTGGCAACATTGAAACCAGAATAAGAAAGGTCCACGATGGAGAGTTTGATGCAGTGGTCTTGGCACAAGCCGGAATCTCAAGATTGGGTCTTGATGTAAAATTTCAGAGATTATCTATGGATACATTTCCACCATCTCCAGGACAAGGTGCGCTCGGTATCGTATCAAGAAGGGATAACTTTTCCCTAATTGAACTGCTCAAAAAAATTGAAGATCCAGAGGCCCGTTACGCAGTAGAGGCAGAAAGGTCACTTTCCATGTTTGTTGATTCTGGGTGTAGATTCCCAGTTGGCGCATTTGCTCACAGGGATAATGACAGACTAAAATTAAAAGTAATAGTGTATTCAATTGATGGGAGCAAATCTATAATGGTGGAAAAAGATTCGGAAACAAGTATGGCAAATGATCTTGGTAAACAAGTTGCAGCAGAACTCAAGGAGCGAGGGATTGCAGATATCGCAAAGGACTGGAGAGAAAAGGTAGAGGAATGGAATAGCAAATGACAGGCAAAGTTTTCATTGTTGGTGCGGGCCCCGGTGATCCCAAGCTTATCACGCTAAAGGCTGTTGAAGCTATCAAATCTGCAGATATAGTTCTCTATGATAGATTAGTAAGTAAAAAAATAGTTGCCATGATTCCAAAACGGGCAGAAAAAATGTATGTCGGCAGAGATGTTGGTGATGATTACAAGCATCAAGATACTACCAATGACATGATGGTAAAATTTGCGAAAAAAAATAAAACTGTTGTTCGACTAAAGGGAGGAGATCCTTTCATCTTTGGAAGGGGTGGCGAAGAAGCAGAGTTTCTGCGAGCACACAAGGTACAATACGAAATAATTCCTGGCATCACATCTGGCATTGGTTCTGCAGAATATTCAGGAATTCCTCTTACACACAGAGAATATGCATCATCTGTGGTATTTGTAACAGGCCACGAGGATGCCAAGAAAAAAGAAGGAGTGGTTGACTGGAAGAGACTTGCAAAGGCAGTAGATACTATTGTAATCATGATGGGCCTCTCAAGACTTGACATTATATCAAAAAAATTAATCAGTGGAGGGTTGAGCAAGAATACGCCAGTTGCTGTAATTCAAAACGGAACAACTGATGAACACAGGATGATAAAGGGAACGTTATCCAACATATCAAAAAAAGTCATTGCGGCCAAGATCAAGCCTCCGTCTATAGTTATAGTGGGTAAAGTCGTGAACCTTTCTGATAAGATAGGGTGGAGATGATATGATGAAAGGAAAAGTTGTAGCAATTACCAGATCAAAAGAAGATTCTGAAGAGTTTACTAGATTGGTATCTAGTGCAAAAGCCAAAGCGATATCATTGCCAACAATTGAACTTGTTAGCAAGGGCAAAGAGATGGTGGATGAATTCCTTGATGCAGTAAAGAAAGATGATCCCGATTATTCTGTTTTTATGAGTTCCAAGGCAGTCAAGCTCTTGTTTGAGACTGCAAAAAAGATTTCAAAGTATGAAAAACTCCAGCTTGCTGTTGCAAATACGATAGTAATTGCAGTGGGGCCAAAAACAAAGACTGCACTTGAGTCAGAAGGCATTAGGGTGTCACATGTACCAGAAAGGTTCTCATCAGTTGGAGTAGGCGAGGTCTTTACGCTTCTTAACGCAGAAGGAAAGAAAGTAATCGTTCCACGAAGTGGTGCATCAACTCCGTTTCTTGCCCAGTTGCTAAAAAAAATAGGCCTCAAAGTAAAGGAGGTCTATCTGTATGATGTAAAATCGTCTAGTGCTTTATCGTACTGGACAGAATTTAAGAAACTTTTCTCACAAAATAAAGTGGATGGAATCATATTCACAAGTGCTTCATCTGTTAGAGCGTTTTTTGATATCATGTCATTTGATATAGATAAAAAAACCCTGAAGAATCATCTGGAACAAACCACGTCTATTGCTATAGGTCCTTTTACTGCCGATGAACTCAAAAAATTTGGAGTAAAGCCACTTACAGCAGATGTGCATACAGTACAAGGCGCAGTGGATGCCATAAAAAATTACTTTGCCACGTAAGCAATTTTAATAATGGATGGATAACCAGAAATGATAGAAAACAACTTGAGCTCAATACCAAATGAAATCTTGACTAGGACACGTTCTCTTTCTATTGTAATTCCTACATATAATGAATCAAAAAATATTGTAAAAATACTGGACTCACTTCGTGCTGCACTAACACGAGAAATGAATGCAGAAATTATTGTAGTTGATGACAATTCTCCAGATGGTACCAGTCAGACTGTAGAAGAGTATGCAAAAAGTTCTGCAAATTCCGGGTATTCAATCCAGATAATCCGTCGTGAAAATAAACGAGGCCTAAGCTCTGCCATTGTAACTGGTATAGAGCGTGCCAAGGGCGATGCTGTCGTTGTAATGGACAGTGACATGTCTCATCCACCTCAAACCATACCACAGATGGTCGAAGAACTGCAAAGCTCTGACTGTGATATAGTCGTGGCATCAAGATATGTCAAGGGCGGGGGTGTCACAGGATGGCCATTTAAAAGAAAACTTATCAGTAAAGGTGCAACCAAAATTGCACAGCATGGGCTTGGAATAAAGATCAAAGATCCAATGTCTGGATTTTTTGCATTCAAGCGCCACATTGTAAATAATATAAAATTTGATGCAATTGGATACAAGATATTGCTTGAAATCCTTGTTAAAGCCAGAGGGGCCAAAGTCAAGGAGATACCATATACTTTCATCAATCGTACAACAGGTTCAAGCAAGCTTGACTTTTCAGTAGGAGTTGGTTATCTCCAATCAATCTGGAAATTATATCGGTATGGCAAGTCTGTCAAATCAACTGAGAGACGCACATCAGTTCACTTCTTGTCAAAGGCTGGAAGATTCTATACAGTTGGTGCATCAGGTTTACTTGTAAACTATTTTGTATCTTTCATGTTCGGAGCTGTACTCTCTAATCTTTGGTACATCTATGCTACAATGATCGGAATTGTATTTTCAATGAGCTCAAACTTTATCCTAAATAAAATATGGACATTTGAAGACCGAACATTTGAGCCAAGACGAACTCTCATGCAGTATGGACTGTTCCTTGGGTTCAGTGGAATTGGTGCAGTCTTCCAACTGTTGATGGTGTATGGACTAGTTGAGCTAAGACACTTGAATTATTCAATTGCATTATTTCTGGCAGTTGCAATTGCATCAGTAGGGAACTTTCTTCTAAACAAGAAATGGACTTTCCAAGAAAAAGTTTGGAGCTAAATTTCTCATTCTAAAATCTTAGAATATGTTTTCTTAGCTGGACCTAATTGTTTTTGTGAAATTTTTTGTGTTTGATCTCATTTAGCTTGGCCTACTCCGCTGTACATGTGTGAAGCAGGGTGTAACTTTTTTATAACATAACGGGGTTATGTGATGTATGACTTCTGAGAATCTCAATATGGATTACAGCAAGTACGATTTCAAAGACTCTACTGAGATGTATGTATACACCAGTAAAAAGGGTCTGTCAAGAGAAGTAGTAGAAGAGATCAGCAGAATGAAGGACGAACCACAATGGATGCTTGATTTCAGACTTCGTTCATATGACATCTTTATGAAAAAACCAATGCCAAATTGGGGAGGCTCTCTTAGTCAAATCGATTTTAACAATATTTACTATTATGCAAAAGCTTCTGAAAAAACAGAAAAGGATTGGGATAATGTTCCAGCCGAAGTAAAGGCAACATTTGACAAACTAGGAATTCCTGAAGCAGAAAAGAAATTCTTGGCAGGTGTAGGTGCACAATACGAATCCGAAGTTGTATATCACAGTCTAAGAAAAGATCTTGCAGAACAAGGTGTACTATTTTTGGACACTGACACTGCTCTAAAAGAACATCCTGAAGTATTCAAGAAATATTTTGGTAAAGTAATTCCACCGGAGGATAACAAGTTTGCAGCACTTAACAGCGCTGTGTGGAGTGGAGGATCATTCATCTATGTTCCAAAAGGCGTAAAGGTTGATCTACCATTGCAAGCATACTTTAGAATCAACAAAGAAAACATTGGTCAGTTTGAAAGAACATTAATCATTGCAGATGAGGGTGCCGAAGTACATTATATCGAAGGATGTACAGCACCAGTGTATTCATCAGAATCTTTGCACTCTGCAGTTGTAGAATTGATTGCAATGAAGGGTGCAAAATTAAGATACACAACCATACAAAATTGGAGTAATGATGTGTATAATCTAGTTACAAAGAGAGCATATGCATACGAAGGTGCACGTGTAGAATGGATTGACGGAAACATTGGAAGCAAACTCACAATGAAGTATCCTGGAATTTATCTAATGGGACCACGCGCACACGGTGAAACACTTTCTATTGCATTTGCTGGCAAGAACCAACATCAAGACACTGGTGCAAAAATGGTTCACCTTGCTCCAAATACAACATCACGAACAACATCAAAATCAGTTAGCAAAAGTAATGGTAGAACAACATACAGAGGTCTTTTACATGTTGCAAAAGGCGCAACTGATGTCAAAGCATCCGTTAGATGTGATGCTTTGCTGTTAGATGACATATCAAAGACTGACACTTATCCATACATGGAAATTAACCAAGAAGATGCTACAGTAACACACGAAGCAACTGTAGGCAAAATCGGTGACGAACAAATCTTTTATCTAATGACAAGAGGATTTACCGAGGAAGAAGCATTAACACTTATCGTAAACGGATTCATTGAACCATTTACAAAAGAGCTCCCAATGGAATATGCAGTAGAGCTCAACAGACTAATTAAAATGGAAATGGACGGCTCAGTCGGCTAAGCGCCGATTGTATCAATTTGTGATGTAAAATGTCATCTTTTGTTCTCTCTAAACTTGACTCTAACCACATAGAAGAGATCTCTGAGGCAAATAATGATCCGGTATGGTTAAGAGAATATAGAAAGAACGCATTTGTAATTTATCAACAACTTCCTCCAGAGGTATCTCCTCTGTATAACAAGTACAGTGATGCAAACAAGATGGACCCTGATCAGATAACATTCTCTCTGAGCTCTGATAGTACAATTCCAGAATTTGTAAAAGATAGATTATCAGAAATTGGTGACAACCCTAGTATCGTTCAGATTGGCACAAATATTCACAAAATAAACATTCCATCTGATTTACAATCAAAAGGTCTTGTGATATGCTCCATTCAAGATGCTATTAAAAATCACGCTGACAAGATAAAAAAATCATTTGATCAGACAGACTCAAAGAGAGACAAGTACATTGCACTAAACAACGCATTCTTTAATTCTGGAATTTTTATCTACATTCCAAGAAATCTTATTTTGGAAAAACCAATTCATGTGGTATCATCGCTTTCACTAGACCAAACTTCTACCATATCACGAAATGTTCTAGTGGTAGAGGAGAGTAGCAAGGCCTCTATTGTTCAAGAGATCTATGCACCACAGGCAACAAAACAACAAGCATATCTTGAACTGCTAGACGTCTCAATTAGTCCCAACAGCCAATTTGACCTGGTTACATTGCAGGCAATGGACGAGACTGCAGTCAACTTTTCTTCAAGAGTAGCAAGAATAGAGCGCGACGGAAGAATGAACTGGTATCTTGGATTGTTTGGTTCCCATCTCTCACGATACAAGGTAGATAATTTTCTTAATGGTCAGGGTGCAACAGCACAAGACACTGAGGTAGTCTTTGGAAACAAGAACCAGTCATACGATCTTGCTTCAAATCTAATTCATAACGCACCATCTACAATTGGCAGAGTTTTGGAGAAATCTGTTCTCAAGGATACTGCAAAATCACTCTTCAAGGGAATGATACGAATTGAAAAAGATGCACACCATGCAGAATCATATCTTTCAGGACATTCCATATTATTAGACAAGGGAGCAAAATCAGATTCTATTCCAGGACTAGAGATATTTACAAATGATGTCAAGGCAACCCACTCTGCATCAGTTGCACAGATGGATGAAGAACAAATATTCTATCTTGCAACAAGATGCTTGAGCAAATCTGATGCACTTGCCTGACTTATGGCACATCCCTTACCAGTGAATTTTACGTCTGCAACTTTATCATCTTTTATGTTAATGTGCATCTCAAGTTCGTCTCCACATAATGGATTACTGTCTCTCTGAGAGATATCAGGATCTGTTATCTTTCCATAGTTTCTAGGATTTCTGTAATAATCAAGAATTATTTCTCTGTAAATATCTGCACTACTCATAACTTGAACAACTCCTTTGCCCTGTTAAGAGACTTGACAAAAACATCTACCTCTTCTTTTGTATTATAGATATAAAAGCTTGCGCGGGATGTTGCAGATACATCTAATCTTTCCATCAATACTTGTGCACAGTGATGTCCCGAGCGAATAGCAATTCCATCTTCATCAATTATAGTAGCAAGGTCGTGTGGATGAATGTCTCCCAAATTAAAAGATATGACACCGCCTCTTTTGGATACATCTTTTGGACCGTACAGTACGATTCCCTTCATTTGGGAAAGTTTGTCTAGTGCATATTTTGTTAATTCCATCTCATGCTCTCGCACTTTGTCCATTCCTATTTTATCAAGATAATCAAGCGCTGCTGCAAATCCAATAACATCTGCAATGTTTGGAGTTCCAGCTTCAAACTTGTATGGGAGATCATTCCATGTAGTTTCATACTTGTGAACTTCACGTATCATGTCTCCTCCGCCATTGAATGGAACCATATCCTGGAGCAGTTCTTTTCTTGCCCAGAGAACTCCAACTCCCGTAGGGCCAAGCATCTTATGTGCAGAAAAGGCAAAAAAGTCACAGTCAAGTTTTTGCAGGTCTACTTTGAGATGTGGAACAGATTGTGCTCCATCGATTAGCACACGCGCTCCATGTTTTTTGCACCTCTTGACAATTTCTTCAGAATCAGTTATGGTTCCTAAAACATTGGACATTTGGCTAAATGCTACAAGCTTTACTTTTCCTGTCTGTAGATATTTATCCAGATGATCAAGGATTAGCTCACCGTTGTCATCTACTCCAATGTATTCTAGTTTTGCGCCTTTTTCTTTAGCTAAAAGTTGCCATGGAACGATATTGCTGTGATGCTCGTATTCTGTAGTTACTATAACATCGTCTTTGTTGATGTTTTGTCGTCCCCATGCATAAGCAACAAGATTGATTGCTTCAGTTGTACCCCTTACAAAGACAACCTCTTCGCGGTTTTTTGCATTGATGAATTTTGCTATCTTGTCTCTTGTGGTTTCATATGCAAGTGTTGCCTCTTCAGCAAGCTCGTGTACAGCCCTGTGAATGTTAGAGTTGTAAGTCAGGTAATAGTTACTGATTGCCTCTATTACCTGGATTGGCTTTTGTGTAGTTGCTGCATTGTCAAGATAAACAAGTGGTTTGTCCTTGTGTACTTTACGTTTTAGAATTGGAAAATCGTTTCTTATACTTTCAATATTCATGAAACTTGTTTGCAAATCAGTCTACCTCAATGTAGATCTCGTTTTGTTCTATTTTAACATTGTAGATTTTCAGCGGTGTTTCAGCTGGGAGATTCTCTGGCGCTCCAGTCTTGAGATTAAAAGTAGACAAATGTAATGGACATGTGACACCATCTTCTGTTAGTATGCCAGTTGAGAGATCAGCATCTGCATGAGTACAAATTCTGTCTGTTGCATAGACTTTGCCATTGAGGTTTGCAAGCAATATTTTTTTGTCTTCATGATCATAGTCAAGCATCTCGCCTTTTTTTAGATCACTTGATTTGCAAACATTAACCCATTTGGACAAGATATCACCTGTATTTGTAATGACTTTCAAATGTGTCAGTCTCACGATATCTTGTTTCTTCAACTTCAAGCATGGCTTTTAGTTGTTCA
>Ga0206897_1167_pt1 | contig 12323 bp, 14 predicted proteins | sample Alteio_BWOrgHeat_49_FD_152972 | JGI IMG/M metagenome (GOLD analysis project Ga0206897, IMG submission 152972) | Enriched cells from forest soil in Barre Woods Harvard Forest LTER site, Petersham, Massachusetts, United States -... | ecosystem: Environmental > Terrestrial > Soil > Temperate forest >... | reverse complement strand
CGCTGGTCCGAATTCAAAACCCTTACTCAGTAAGGGTTTTGGCGTTTTTGGTGGGCAGGGGGTGCAAAAAAGGGGGTGATTCTTCAAGTTTACATACTTTTGCTGGCACCCTAATACCCAAACCTTAACTATGACGTTTTGAACTGGCCAATAATCTTAAATGTTGCTGCAGTAGCCGTCGGCGCAGCCATTTCCGTCTTCTCGCACTACGATTGGAAGAAAACTGCCACAGTTTTAGGATTATGCGTTTCCTCTATAAACTGCGTCTTGATCTTTGTAAAGCTGAAAGACCGCAGTAGTGGAACTCCCGCAATAACCGCTTCCCCAATTGGACATATAATCAGAATTATTGCAGTAAATCCAACGTCCGCCGTTCCTACCCCCGACCCCGACCGTGATCAGGAGCGGTAATGCTTAAGCACTGTTAAAAAAAAGAGGCCCACGACGCAGACGACGATCACCGTCGAAACGATCAGTACACGGATAAACCGCTTAACCTCCGCTGTTTCGAGCGTTGTCTCCCGGATGTCCTCCTCTTTGACAAAGATCCGCAGCAGCAAAAAGATCACGACCAGCAGGACGGCCCCCACCCACCTCCCATCGATCTTACTGCTATTCGCAAGAAAAAATTTATAAATACCGGGCGAAACGCAAAACGCAATGCCCACAAGAAGCGATAAAACGACCATAATATAGAACGTAGCCATTAGCAGGGCCATCACATAGCTTCCTCCGGCGTATTTGGAAGATTGATCGTTCGCATAAAAAATGCGCAGCAGATTTAAAAAAGATCGCTTCATTATCTTCATTATTTATCGCCAGAAAATTTACCAACGCTATCGTACACTTTGTCGGTCACCCCGGTCATATCCAGGATCGCCAATCCTACACCTACAAAAGGGGTTCAGTTCGGCAAAACCCGCCACTAAAGTTATGGCTAAATTCACAGCTACCTTCAAACCATTGCCAATGCTCGGATGCTCATAGAAATCTTTGCGCGCCTCGATCGCCCCACCCACAGCTGTACCGGTGGAACCTCCGGTCGTCACCGGATTGATCGGTTGCGGCGGTTTATAGCCCACCACTTCCTCTTGAATTCTTCAATATTCACGGTCTTTCCTTCAAGCGTATATTTCTCTCTCTTTTACAACGTATATATATCATTCCAGGGCAGTACCGTAATTCCGTTGCTTCGTTTTTGTATTTGTTCGCCGCCATAAATAACAGTTCCTTCTGTTGCGCCTGTAATTTTATTCCAGAAATCGAAGTTTTTAAAATAGTCCGACGTAACCGTTTTTCCCGATTTAATTTCTATTGGATACAAACTTGTTCCTTTGTCAATTACAATGTCTATCTCATTTCCAGTGCTATCTCGCCAAAAGTATAAATTGTGTGGCTCATTATTATTAAAGCGCTCCTTTACCAGTTCATTTATGACAAAGTTCTCAAACAGGCTTCCTTTTTGAGGATGAAGAGGAATTTGGTCGACATGGGTAATTCCCAATAGAGAGCATACCAGGCCTGTATCGTAGAAGTAAAGTTTTGGCATTTTTACCAGCCTTTTATTAAAGTTCTGATGGTGCGGCTGCAATAAGTATATAATAAAGCTGCTTTGTAATATGCTTAACCAGGAGGCAATTGTTTTGCTATCTACCCCTGCTTCAATCGCAAGGCTGCTCATGTTTAACAGCTGCCCAACGCGACCTGCGCATAGTTTTATAACCTTTTCAAATGTAGCCAGGTCGCTGATATTTTTAATTTGACGGATGTCTCTTTCTACATAGGTGCTTATGTAATTCGGCAGCCACTTGTTGGGCGCTATATTGTTGTCATATATGGCAGGGTACCCCCCTTTGAAAATAGCGTCTTCTAATGTCTGTCTTTTCCCCATAAGCGTCTCCGCTTCTTTATTGGAAAACGGCAGAAGATACATATAGGCAATTCTGCCGGCAAGGCTTTGAGAAATGTTTTCTTGTAGTAAGAAATTGTTTGAGCCGGTTAGAATAAATTGACCTTTCGCCGGATTTTCATCTAATATTTGTTGAAGATAGGAGAATAGTTCCGGGACTCGTTGTGCCTCATCAAAAATGGCGCCTTGCTTGTATATTTCAAGAAATCCCCGTGGATCTTCTGTCATAAATCTCCTGTTATCCGGGTTCTCGAACGATACATACTGTTTCCCTTTAAAAACATCTCTGGCAAGAGTTGTTTTACCAGATTGGCGGGGGCCGACAATAGCGATTGCTTTAAAGCTTTTGCTCAATTCCTTTACCTGTTTTGCCGCAATTCGAGTAATCATGCCACAAAACTACAATTTCGGAATCGAATTCCTAAATTGTAAAAAATCAAATACTTAACTGTAAATCAATAAGATACAAAAAACGAAGGCGACCCCAGGCCACCTGAAGGCGCCCTGATGAAGTCTTAAGCCTCCCCCTTCGGGGATCAGCGGAGGGCGGAGCCCGAGCTAATCCCGAATCAAAACTTATTTTTATTAATAACTTCCATAAAGCGTTCCCTGAACTTTTCACTAACGGGTATGCGTTTATCGGCGATATAGATATGGTTGTCTTCTATTTTACTAAGCTGTTCATAGTTGATGATATAAGAATTGTGCACCCTGATAAACGGAGGCTTTAATTGCTCTTCCATGTCCTTTAGGCGGCGGTATATCAGCATCTGTTCCTGGCCTGTCGCCAGCCTTACGTAATCCTTCTCTCCTTCGAAGTACAGGATGTCCTTTAATAAAATCTTCCTTAATGTTTTTCCGGATTTTACGAAAAAAAATTCCGGACCCTGTTCTGCATTTGGCAGATATTCCGGCCCGGGTTTTAAAAAATGCTGTTCTATTTTTTCGACTGATGCCAGGAAACGTTTTAAAGTGATGGGTTTAAGCAAATAGTCGATGGTCTGAAAAGAATAGCTTTCAACAGCATATTCGGAATAAGCCGTGGTGAAAACAATTTTGGTGCGGGGCGGCAATAAGGTTGCGAGCTCCATGCCTGTAAGCTTTGGCATATTGATGTCCAGATAAATAAAATCAACCTGGTTCATTTTTAAAAACGCCAGCGCTTCCAGTGCATTATAACATTTCGCCTTCAGTACCCAGGTTGTGCTTTGCTTTATCAGCAGTTCCACCAGGTCGACGGCGTCAGGCTCATCATCAATAATTATGCAGCTTAAATTCATTAAAGCGGGATTTTTAAAAACGCAGTGAATAATTCTCCTTCGTCATCAATGGTCAGTTCGAATTTGTCCCCGTATAACATCCTGAGTCTTTTGGTTAAATTAATGATTCCGAATCCGCCTGGTTCATCGCCGACCTCCAGATCTACCTTGCGATTGCGGGTGGTAAAAAACAGATGAGAATTTTGTTGGACCAATGAAATTGTTACCTGGTTTTTTTTTAGCGATTTGTCGATCCCATGCTTGAAAATATTTTCAACAAAGGTCATGAGCAGCATCGGGGGAATACGTAGGTCCGGGTTATATGCTTTCTCGAAATTAACAGCGGCGCCGTGCCGGATACGAATTCTTTCAAGCGCAATATAGTTTTCTATAAATGCTACCTCTGTGGATACCGGCACTACATCCTTTGGGCTTTCATCAACAAAATAACGCATAATATCCGCCAGGCGTTCTATCAGGCCGGCTGCCGGCGGATCAACTTTATAAACCCGGTAGTAAATGCTGTTCAGGGCGTTAAAAAGAAAGTGCGGCTGAACCTGCGATTTAAGCAAATTAAGTTCAGCCTGGCTTTTTTGCAAAAGGATTTCTTCTGTCTGTCGTTTTAAAGTGAAATAGGCAATGGCAATGCGAAAAACGAAGCTAAGGACATAAGTCAGGATACCTTCGGGGACATAAGCAAGTAAAGAAAGCAAATCTACCGGGGCTGTTTTTATAAACCGAAAATACTGATAGAGGAAAATGTTTGTGTAACCTCTTAACATCCCTGTTAAAATTAAAAAGAGTGCTACTGATATACCGTACCATACGAACCTTCTCTTTTGATAAAACACCGGATATAAGAAAAGGATATTCCCATAAATAATGATCGCATCCGATGTTGCGTTGACTACCGCGTAAATGACTGTTTTCAGCAAACCATTCATCGGTAACTGCGAAAAAAACATCAATAACAACACGGCGGTCCATATCAGCAGCTGGAGCTGAACAATATTGGGTGCTTGCCTCCATATCTTCATGTTTAAAAATACCAACCTTTTTATGTTTTCATACACTATTTTATGCCGTTGGGCCACTATTCTCTGCAATTGGGCTAAAAATTCAGACCGTCGGTAAAAAAACCCCTGAAAAACGGGTTCACGGCAATGGTCTAAATAACTAACCACTCCGTCGAAATAATAATTCCCTTTACCGAAGTGATTTTAAGATTGGCTAGTGATGAAATAAATTTAACCACTTAATAAATAGCACAATCATGAAAAAAGTATCACTACTGTCTACCGTCCTGGCATTAATTTGTGTCAGCAGTTCAGTATTCGCCCAATTTACGCAATCGGAAATGGTAAAAGAATGGCAACGGGCAAAATTATATACCAAAGCCTACCTGGATGCTATGCCCGAGGATGGTTACGCTTTTAAGCCAACGCCGGAGATCCGCTCGTTTGCGCAGCAAATGCTTCATATATCGGATGCAAATTATGTGCTTGCTACGGTCGCAAGTGGTAAACCAAATCCTATTGGTGAAACACTTGCCACTGATGGTATGCTTGAAAAAACAGCGTCACAGACGAAGGAGGCTACCACAAAAGCGGTAATGGATAGCTACGATTGGGTAATAAGCGCACTTCAAAATATGACGCCCGATCAATTGCAGGAAACTACAAAGATTGGCAAGCATGAGCTTACAAGAAGTGGATTATTCGGTAAGGCATTTGAACATCAAACCCATCAACGGGGCCAAACCACCATTTACCTGCGCTTAAAAGGCGTAACTCCGCCGGAGGAAGTGCTGTTTTAGTTAAGGTGGCCGAATGTTTGCGCGTAGCGGAAGGACAAGGTGGATGGAGACCTCGCTCAAAGAGAGTAGTTTTCTCATGTGACATGAAATATGTCATAATCGAGGGTCTGTTTCTACAGACCTTCCTTTTTTTATATTCTTGCGACCGGAAAGATAGTCATTCCGATACCGATGACGCGCTGACCATGTCCTCTATCCGGTGGGACAGGCTATTATCCAAACCATTTTGCAAAGCTTTGATTCATAACATATTGGAGGGTGAGTTCAAGTACCTCCCTCTCTGCAGTTTGTTTGTCATATTTTGCTTAAAGCCTGTCAGAGTTAGTGCTGACGGGCTTTTGCTTTTTTGGGGTTTCGTTACCTAACTAACCTTTTCCCCTATTTTTCCAATCTAACCGGACGGATGCAAACTCAATTTATATCTAACCACCAGCCCGGGATGGTGCAATACTATTGCCCAAAGCCCGTTATTACGGTTGATCCTAGGTCCAACGCTTCATTCCTCGCTAGTTATTCAAGACCGCATTTCTTTTATCCTGCTGTACTATTAGTTTCGCACAATCGCTTATCATCTATGGGGCAATCTGACATCCGGCTATAAATACTGGCCTGAGTCAAATTATCAATGCCGGCATTTTCTGTCAGCATACTAGTATATTTTTCATCATTAATAACAATTAAATCTATGAATGTTTTCAAAATTCTTCCCGTGCTATTACTTGTAACGGCACTGGGTTGTAAAAAAAGCGATACCACCAATAATGCCACCGGAAATCCAACAGTTACATCAACATATCCCAATACCAATGTAACCGGGGTCGCACTTAACCAGCCGATCGAATTTACCTTCAGTCAGGCAATGGACTCTTCGACCATTAACAATTCTACCTTTACATTGATGCAGGGTTCAACGAACATTCCGGGCACCGTGACCTATTCAGGCACCACGGCCATATTTACGCCATCTGTGGCCCTCACGGCTGACTTGACTTACACTGCTACCATCACTACCGGGGCAAAAAGTCTTGCCGGACTGGGACTTGTCAAAAATTCCGTCTGGAGCTTTACAACCGGAAGCAGCATATCTACTTTGGCCCTGGTTAATCTGGGTGAGTCAGGGAGTTATGTTATTGTCGCTAAAACAGCCATCAATAACAGTTCCACATCGGCCATTACAGGTAATTTAGGTTTAAGCCCCGCCGCCACTTCCTATATTACCGGGCTTTCCCTGACCAACGCAACCGGGTATGCGACTTCAGCACAGGTCACCGGGAATATATATGCCGCGGATATGGTATCGCCTACTCCCACTAATCTGACTACGGCAGTAAATAATATGGAATCGGCCTATACTGATGCGGCCGGACGCCCGTCACCTGGTTTTTCGGAACTTGGCACCGGTGATATCGGCGGATTAACACTCGTTCCGGGACTCTACAAATGGACGAACACTGTTACCATTCCAACCAATGTAACCATCGCGGGAGGTCCCAACGATGTCTGGATCTTCCAGATCTCCGGCAACCTGACGATGAGTTCCGCAGTGAACATCACCCTGAGCGGCGGTGCGCAGGCCAGCCATATCTTCTGGCAGGTTGCGGGCGATGTGACATTAGGCACCACGTCCCATCTCGAGGGAGTAATTTTGTCGATGACAGGCATTACCCTGCAAACGGGCGCTTCCCTGCATGGCCGGGCGCTCGCACAGACTGCCGTCATTTTGGATGCGAATGCTGTTACCGCACCTTAACAAAAGAGGATATAAATCAACATAGGAGGCCGTCTTAAATATTTTAAGATGGCCCAGGGAGGGCAATAAATCGGGTCATGAAGTATGCAATTTTTGCCAAACCTTTCACAAAAAGGTTCGAAACTTGTCCCCTTCTCTCCGCAAACGCAAACACAGCAGTGCCCGGCTAAAAGCCGGGCATTTTTATGCTCCGGATGTAAAGGAGCGCAGCGAACTTTACGAACGAGGAGGGGCGTGGCGAAGCAGCCCCGACGAAGTTCTGAATTTGCTCGGGCAAGCGGGAGGGCATAAAAAAGGACGCACGTAGTGCGTCACTGATGAACTGTCACCTTGCGGGGATCAGGATAATGGGTACTGCCGAGCAGATCCCATTTCTCTTTCCCGCTTATGACTTTTGTGGGCTTTATCTTTTCTCCATAGATATAGGTTTCCAAAATCACAATCTCATTTTTGATTCCTCGGCCTTCGACAATCTCGAACTTGCTGCTTGGGAATTTATCGTCCTCGTAAAAGTCTTGCCCCCGAATGAAAAGACCCTATTATCCGGCAATTGGAAAAGGTAGAATATCCCTTCATCATCCTGCTCTTTCAAAAGATAGTAAGTCTCTGAATGAACTTGTATCACTGTCACCAAGTTTTTATTTTTCAAATAGGCAATGCTTTTCTGCTTTCTACTTTGCTTCGCACGTTGCTCCGCAACAATCCAAACTCCGATGCCGATGTAGGTTGCCACAGTCAGGAACAGCACAATAGTTTTCTGAGGGTCTATCTTAAAATATGCGATCAAACCGATGATCAGGGCAATGCTAATCCACACCAATTAAAACTTTAATTGGCTTTTCAGTCGAATATTCGATCGATCCAGTTCAAGGTCGAGTATCTTTAGTTCTTTCTCCTGTAGGGGTCTTTCAAATTTCATCAATGGCATTTTTTATGGCAACTTCACCATTATATTCTAAGTTGAAATAAGAAACTCCAAAATAGGGGCATTTATGATGAAAAGGAATTCAACAAAAATTTAAATATAAATCAGCAAATAATAATTATTTCTCCCCGGCCCTTTCATTCAATTCATTATAAGCCAGAACAATTTCAGGCCAATGCTTATTAGACTTATGCACTAGCAAAGAGTTATAAAATCGTCGTGCCTTCAATCACCGCAATCCCATCTTCTTTCAATAAAGATCCATCATTAAATTTCCAGAACCAAAGATCAAACTTTCGTTTCCGGGCCAGATGTCGTTCATCCAGTGTATCGCAGACCTAAACCGCAACGTTTTCGATTTTCGAAAAGAATATCTTAAAAACCTCAACAATGGTCATCCCTATCCGATCATCAGCAATAGATTCATCGGGCTTACCTGAAACCACATCAATATTAAACATGAAAATATTTTGTGAGATTTTGGGATAATCCGAAAACATGTACCCATAATCAAGAAAGTAAATGGCGTACCTTATTCCCTGATCACTCGCAAACTCATATGAGTAGGCATCATTTTCCTGAAGAATGTAAGGGCTTGGCAAATTTATACTGGTCTTTTAGGTCTTCGAGTTTCCCGCCCTTAGAAAGATGTTCATGTATAGCCTTTTTATCTTCAAGCATCTTCTTGAAAATAGCAGCTCCTTTGGAGTTTTCAGCTGATGTTATGGCTGTACTTTTTTGCATACCTTACGAAGATACAAAATTGGCCAGATATATAAAAGCTATCATATTTGCCGGGCAAAAAGATAACTCGGCTTGAGGTTCAAGTGAAATATCAGTCTTCTAGATAGCCGACACCCAAAAGCATCTGGCGGAAAAATCGGTGCCCCCATCGAGCGCACACCAGCCCAATACATTGAAAATAAAGGAGAATGGCGGTCAAGTTCAAATCCCCCCTCTCCGCAAATCAAAGCACAAGAGTGCCTCCGGCTTTGCCGGGGGCATTTTCTATTCCGGGGAGTGTAAAGGAGCGCAGTCTCGATGCGCGCATTTCCCTATTTTGAATAATAAGAAACTGTTTGTATTTTATCGGCCGCTAAACCTTTATCGCTAACCTAAATGCTTACCATGTCCAAATCCTTGTCCCTTGCAGCCGTAGGCTTATCCTGTTTGCTTGCCATACCCCTTTTCTTCTCCTGCCAAAAGTCGAATTCTAACTTAACGGGCTCCAAGACCGATTCTACCGGCAACGATACTACCCCCCCCAAAAAAGTACTATGTCACCACACTCGCCGGCACCGGTCAGGCAGGTTTTGTGAATGGCCCGGATACGCTGGCCCAGTTCAACAATCCTGTGTCGATCGCGGTCGATAACCAGGGCAATATCTTTGTGGGCGACCAGGCAAATTTTTCGATCCGCAAAATCACGGCTGCCGGCGAGGTGAGCACCTTCGCAGGGCCAAGCATCAATACGCAACCCGTCTTCGGCAACCCTTTTGGGCTTGCTACCGATCAGCAGGGCGACCTGTTCGCTCCCGACAGCTATGCCTGGGTCCGGGAGATAACGCCGGCGGGTGTCAACACCGATTTTGCCGGCAAGGATAGTATAGGCTTCCGGGATGGGTCGGACACGAACGCGCTTTTTCACGTCCTCGCTAACATAGCCATCGACCGGCAGAACAACCTGTACCTCGTCGACTATGACCTGAATTTTCTCTTTCATCTCCGCAAAGTCACGCCTGCCGGGGTAGTGACCACTTTATCGCTGCAAGACAACACCGGCATCAATTCCGACGCCGTCTACAACAACCCTGGCGGGGCGGGTTGGAACCCCTGGCTGATCGCCGTTGACACCGTTGGTAATCTCTACGTCTCTGCCGGCGAGCTTCGCTCTTCCATCAAGAAGATCACCCCTGAAGGGATCGTCTCGCTCTATGCGGGACAGGCCACCTATGGCCAGGTGGACGGCGGCAAGGACTCCGCAAAGTTCTATGACATCAGCGGCCTGGCCATAGACCCCTATGGCAATCTCCTGGTGACGGAAGGGGGCGGCAACGATGTGCGAAAGGTGACGCCAAGTGGTACGGTTAGCACGATCGCCGGTATTCCTGGGTATGCCGCGTTTGCAGACGGGGAGGGGAGCAACGCCTGGTTCAACTACCCGAGCGGCATCGCCGTGGACCGCCAGGGTATCATCTATGTAACGGATTATCACAACCAGCGCATCCGGAAGATCGTGTATAGATAGAATTTAATAGTTTATCTACAAAATATCCAGATCACGTGCTGCATAGTAACTTGGCACAAGCGGCCTGAAGCCGGTCTTGTTTCTGAGTTTTGAAATATCCATTATACCCTCAAATGGCTTGGCTAATGGACCTTCTGTGAGGTCGAATGTATCAGCTGCCAGCCGAAAAGAATCAACAAGCTCATACAAGCTAATAGGTGCATCATCTGCCACATTGAATATTTCACCATTTAGCCCGTCTGTATGAAGCAGTATAGTTAAAGCCTGGGCGACATCTAAATGATGTACCATATGCATTCTATACCCGGAATGACGTTTCCATTTTTTCATTATGGGTATTATCTCTTCTATATGAGGGTCTCTATCACCATAAACAAAACCTAAACGCAGTATACGTACATCGAGGCCTGTACTTTTATGAAGCGTGAGGAGTTCATTCTCTGCCGCAATTTTGCTGGACGAATATGCCCTGGGGTCGTTAATATCAAGCAAATCATCTTCCTTTGAAGGCCGTCGGTTGTTTGAGCCATATACATTGCCGGTACTCGTGAAAATAAATCTTTTAACACCTGCAGCAATCGATGCATTGGCAAGCGCTACGGTTCCTGCATGATTTGTCTTTATAATGCCTTCATTGTCAGTAAAGCTACGGAAGAACGCAGCTATATGTATAACCGCGTCGATATCTTTTACGGCGGGGGGTAAAGTGTCTGCGCTATTTAAATCCCCGATAACAACCTTAGCGCCGAGTTCAACCAATGCCGATGCTTTTGCAGCATCACGCACTAAAATGCGAACGTCATAACCCTTCGCTAAAATGCGTGAAACAAATCTGCTGCCTACTTTTCCGGTAGCGCCTGTTACTAAAATTTTCATACTTGTTTTGAAGTTTATGATACAAAGTTCCATATAAAATGGAGCTCCATCCTAACGAGAATCAAACTATAAGGTATGATTTTCAAACCTTCGGTTTCCGGAGAGATTGGGGAGTAACACCGGTTACCCGTTTAAAGTAGTTGTTGAAATAGGTTGGATATTTAAAGCCCAGGCCATAGGCAATGTCTGCCACACTCCAATCGGTATATAGTAAAAGCGCTTTCGCTTCTGCGGCAATACGTTCTGCTATGTGTACGGAGGTTGATTTGCCGGTGACCTCCTTTACTGAACGGCTAAGGTAGTTGGTATGCACGGAAAGACTCCCGGCAAAGTCCTGTGCCGTTCTTAGCCTGAGCGGCTGTTTTATGTTATCTATGGGGAATTGCCTTTCTAATAATTCCATAAACAACCAGGCGATCCTTGTGGCCGCGTTTTTGTGTTGCGGTCCATTTTTGTGGCGGCTGAATTCTCAAGGCTTCGTGAATAATGACTGCTATACAGTTCTTGAGTAATTCGTCCTTATGATTATAATTACTGCTGTGTACGGAGAGCATCTCTTCAAAAAGTCCGGTCATAAATGCAGCCTGTTCTTTGTTGAGTTGGATTACGGGCGTTCCATCAGACCTGAATAACGGGGAATTTTGCAAGATCTCTGTTCGCTCTCTGCTTGCAATAAAGGCTTCGGTAAAAAGACATGCATAACCTTTTCTCTTTTTAGAATTACGCACAATAGAATGAGGAATATTGGGATTGACAAAAAACAGCACGGTATCATTTATTTCCAATAACTTATCACCATAGTAAATAGTCATGTTGCCGGTTACCAAGCCCATTTTATAAAAATCGCGCCGGCCATGGGCAACTGATCGATTTGCGGCTTCTGCCAATGGGTGTATCTTAAATACCGTTGCCATTTCGCAAAACTATGAAAATCAAACCATTTACCCGCTGATATTCTTCGCGAAGAGGGCCATAAGCTCTTTGTGGCATTCGCCGGCGGCCCAAATACAGGAACGGACCCACGAACTGCATATTTACCCTGCAATCGGTTGTCCACCCTCTCTACCATGTCGACCGTTGATTAAATGCCCTTCCCATGTCGGATTAAAATATATTGAGTTGTTTGTCCGGCAAACCGGGTCACAATCATCAACCAAAACTACATTTTATGAAACCTGTTAAAATACATACCTATGGTACAACATTTGATCCGGCCGGTAAAACGACTGTTCGAAGAAAAGACCGGCTGGGGTGACAGCGATCTGTGGAACAACCAGGATTTTTTAGAGCTGAGCGTAATGATTTATGAAAAAACCGGAACCACGTTGAGTCATGTCACCTTGAAACGCATCTGGGGAAAGGTGCGGTATGAGAGCCTGCCGCACACAAGCACGCTGAATACGCTGGTGCAGTTCCTGGGATACAAGAACTGGCGGGAGTTCCGTGTGAGCAATGCGGAGACGCGGCCTCGATGAAGAGGCCTTTGCCCGGGGACGGCCGTCGACCGTCCCGACTTTGATTATTTCCCCGAATTAGGATA
>Ga0206897_1159_pt2 | contig 12487 bp, 10 predicted proteins | sample Alteio_BWOrgHeat_49_FD_152972 | JGI IMG/M metagenome (GOLD analysis project Ga0206897, IMG submission 152972) | Enriched cells from forest soil in Barre Woods Harvard Forest LTER site, Petersham, Massachusetts, United States -... | ecosystem: Environmental > Terrestrial > Soil > Temperate forest >... | reverse complement strand
GCGGATTTCGTCGCACTTGCTGGGGATTGGCGTCTATGGCATGGATGCCGGCGCATGGACGGTGTTCATGTACACGTTTACACAGCGTGAAAAACTTTACACGCTTTTTGAGGAACTCACGGGCGCGCGATTTACGACGAGTTATACGCGCATTGGCGGTGTGGCGCGGGACATGCCGGAAGGTTGGCTGGGGCGCGTGAACAAATTCTGCAATGAAGTGCTGCCCGTGATTGATGAGGTGGACAAGCTGCTGGCGCGAAACAAGATTTTCATCCAGCGCACCGAGGGGATAGGGACAATTTCAAAGCAGGACGCGCTGTCGTATGGGATTACTGGCGCTAATCTGCGCGCGTGCGGAATTGAGGCGGATTTACGCAAGGACAATCCCTATTGCGGTTACGAGCAATATGACTTTGAAGTGCCGATCGGCACGAAGGGCGATTGCTATGACAGGTATCTGGTGCGCATTGAGGAATTGCGGCAGAGTGTGCGCATCGTGCGGCAAGTGATAGATAAAATGCCGGAAGGTTTGTGGTATGCGGACAAAGCGAAGAAGATTTTTGCTCCACCAAAGGATAAGGTGCTCACGAAGATGGAGGAATTGATCCAGAATTTCATGATTGTAACCGAAGGGCCGCAAATGCCGCCGGGCGAGGTCTATTTCGAGGCGGAAAATCCAAAGGGCGCACTGGGTTTTTATATTGTGTCCAAGGGCGGGGGAGTGCCTTACCGGATGCACATCAAGGGGCCGAGTTTCGTGTCGCTGGGGATTTTGCCGAAGATTGTGCCGGGACACATGCTGACGGATATCACCTGCATACTGGGAAGCCTCGACTTTGTGCTCGGCGAATGCGATCGGTAAATTATTGAAGCAACTTTTTGCATGAAGCTTTCCACAGAAACTCAAAATCGCATTGACGCGATGATACCGCGCTATCCGCTGAAGCGCAGTGCGATGCTGATGGTGCTGCACGCGATTCAGGAGGAAACCGGGTATATTTCGAAGGAAGCCGTGGAATGGACTGCGCAGAAGCTGGAAGTAGCGCCGATCGCGGTTTTTGAAGTATTAACGTTTTATCCGATGTTCCGTCAGGCACCAATCGGGCGCCGGCATGTGAAAGTATGCCGCACGCTTTCGTGCGCGCTCCGTGGAGCTTACAAGGTGTGCGATACACTCCAGGAAGAACTCAAGTGCGGGCTTGGGAAGACATCGGAGGACGGCAATTTCACGGTGGAATTTGTGGAGTGCATCGCCGCCTGCGGTTCTGCCCCGGTGGTACAGGTGGACACGCAGTTGATCGAAAACGTATCGCCAGAAAAGGCGCACGACCTGGCGGCACGGCTCAAGGCCGAGACGACGTCCACGATGCAGCCCTCGCGCTATTAACCCACGCATTTAAATTTTCATGCCCATTCAGGAAAAACGCATCATCTACCGCCATGTGGACGAGCATGGTTACACGACCGACATGGCGTGTTATCAGCGTCACGGCGGCTACGAGGTGCTCCGCAAAATCATATCGCGCAAGCCTGAGGAGCTTTGCCAGGAGGTGCAGGATTCGGGGCTGCGCGGGCGCGGCGGAGCGGGTTTTCCGACGGGAATGAAGTGGAAGTTTCTCGATCGCAAGTCCGGCAAACCGGTCTATTTGATTTGCAACGCCGACGAGTCGGAGCCGGGCACCTTCAAGGATCGGCAGATCATTTACAAAGACCCGCACCAATTGATAGAGGGATTGCTGTGCTCGGCGTATGCGATACAGGCGAAACTTGCTTTCATATATATAAGAGGCGAGATGCATGAAGGGGCTAAAATTCTGGAGCGCGCGATTGAGGAAGCACGGGCAGCCAATTTTGCAGGCAACAATATTTTGGGAAGCAGTTATTCGGTCGAGGTTATCGTGCATCGCGGCGCAGGATGTTATATTTGTGGCGAGGAAACCGGGCTTATCGAATCGCTTGAAGGCAAACGCGGCTATCCGCGCATCAAGCCGCCTTATTTCCCAGCGGTGCTGGGCCTTTATAACTGCCCGACCATTGTTAATAATGTCGAGACACTCGCGCAGGTGAAGCACGTGCTGGACATGGGCGGAAAAGAATTTGCAAAGATTGGCGCATCTGGTGACAGCGGTACGCACATCTGGGGCGTGAGTGGTCATGTGGTAAAACAGGGCTATTGGGAAATCGAGGCGGGCAAGGCGACGATTCGCGATTTGCTTTATGATTTTTGCGGCGGACCGCCGCCGGGGAGGACATTCAAGGCGATCATTCCCGGTGGTTCTTCGACAAAAGTTCTGCGCATTGGTGAGAAGTTTAAAATCAAGCTGCCGGATGGATCGCCCGGCGAATGGGGCGTGCTGGATATTCCGCTGGATTCAAACAGTTTTGCGCAATGCGGAACGGGGCTTGGCACGGGCGGCATGATCGTCATGGACGACACAACGGACATGGTTGAGGTGCTTGCGAATCTGAATGCCTTTTATGCGCATGAAAGTTGCGGACAGTGCACGCCATGTCGCGAGGGATCCCTCTGGCTGAAGCGCATCACGACGCGCGTGTGTGACGGTGGCGGCCGGCTGGAGGATGTTGATCTCGTGAAGAACATCGCCGACCAGGTGGCCGGACGCACGATTTGCGCGCACGGTGAAGCGGTGGCGTGGCCCTGCCAGAGCAACGTGCCGAAATTCCGTGACGAGTGGGAGGCGAAAATCCGCGCGCAGATGCAGGCCCGCGAACACGACGACAAGAGCACAAACGGAAGGAAAGGGCTGAGACTTGTCTGAAATTTTCAATTCCCTTTATTTTATTCCTCATTTTTCATTCCCAATTTTCTGATGTCAGCACCAACACCAGCGCCAGTAACCATCAATGTGGACGGCAAGGAACTCCAGGTTCCCGCCGGAATGAATCTCATTGACGCGCTCGAACGCCACGGGATCGAAATACCCCACTATTGCTACCATCCTCGCCTGACTGTGGCAGGAAACTGCAGGATGTGTCTCGTTGAAACGGGAATGCCGATGCGCGACCGGCAGACGAACCAGCCGGTGCTCGAAGCCGACGGAAAGCCGAAAATTGGCTGGGGGCCGAAACCTGCGGTGGCCTGTACGACAAATTGCACGCCCGGTCTGCATGTGCGCACGAAGACGCCAATGGTGAAGGACTGTCAGGAAGGTGTGATGGAATTTTTGCTTGTGAATCATCCCCTCGACTGCCCGATTTGCGATCAGGCGGGTGAATGCAAGCTGCAGGAGTTCGCGACAGATTATGGACGCGGCTACAGTCGTTTTGTTGAGGAAAAGAACGTCAAACCCAAGCGTACACGCCTCGGGCCGCGTGTAACTTTGGACGACGAGCGATGCATCCTGTGTTCGCGATGCGTGCGTTTTTGCTCTGAGATAGCAAAGGATGACGTGCTGGGCTTCATTGAACGCGGCAGCCATTCGACACTGACGTGCTATCCCGGACGCGAGCTGAACAACAACTATTCGTTGAACACGGTGGACATTTGCCCCGTGGGGGCGCTGACGAGCACGGATTTCCGCTTCAAGATGCGTGTATGGTTCCTGAAGTCCGTACCAAGTATCTGCACTGAAAGCAGTGTCGGTGTGAACACCCTCGTCTGGAGTCGCGAAGGAAAGATTTACCGCATCACGCCGCGCGACAACGGGGCGGTGAACGATAGCTGGATGTCTGACAGCGGACGCGAGATTTTCAAACAAGTCGAAGCGCCGAACCGGATTGATTTTTTTGCCGTGGATAACCGGAAGTGCCCGGCCAACGATGCGCTCGCACGTGTGGCGACGCTTTTGAAAGGTGGAAGGGTGGCTTATATTGCTTCGGCGCAATCGAGTCTTGAAGAGCAATTTTTATTGAGGCAGATCGTTGAAATCGAGCCCGGGCCTGTTTCGCTGGTCAGCCGGGCGCGCAATGGTGACGGATTGCTGATTTCGAATGACGCGACACCGAATTTGCGCGGGGCGTTTTTAGCGGGACTCGCGCGCGAGTTACCGGGAACAAATCTGAAGAAGCTTCACGGACAATTGGAAACCGGCGAGATTGGAACCATTTTCGCAGTCAACGAGGATTTGTCGGCGCTCGGCTTTTCGGATGATTTGCTGCGGCGTGCTAATGTCATCTATCTTGGCACCCATGCCAACAAGACGAGTGACCTCGCGCAGGTTGTGTTGCCAGGACTGACAGTGTTTGAAAAGACCGGCAGCTTTGTAAACCAGCAATGGCGCGCGCAAAGGTTTTTTCAGGTTGTGCCCGGCCCGGCGGGAACGGTGCCGGATATTCAGGTGCTCGCGCAGTTGCTTGCGCGCATTTCCGGCAGCAATGCGGCGCCATCTACACCTGATGCCGTATGGCAATTGCTTTCCGCGCGTGTGCCACAGCTTGCAGGTTGGACATGGGAAAGCCTTGGCGCGCAGGGCAAGGTGCTGGATGCGTCGGCATGGGCTCACCTTACGTTTTCTGAAGGTAAATCGCTTCATTACGATCCGGCCGCGCTCACCGCCGTAAAGACAGGCTGAGTATACATGAACGCATTCATCCAAAGTCCTTTTGGGAGCTTTTTGCTCTACATCGTACTGCACACGATTTACGCGCTCGTGGTCATCGTGGTGTTGATGACATTTTGCGCGTACGCGGTGCTTGCGGAACGCAAAATCAGCGGATGGATTCAAAACCGCCCGGGACCGAACCGCACGCAACTGCCGATTCTCGCGTATATTCCCGTGCTCGGAAATGTTTTGAAGCGGATTGGATTTTCGCAACCTCTGGCAGATGGTTTGAAGTTTCTTTTCAAGGAAAACGTGATGCCGGGACACGTGAAGAAGTTTTACTATATTCTTGCGCCGTGCATGTCGCTGATCCCCGCGCTCACGACATGCACCGTGTTGCCGTTTGGCGTCTGGTGGGCGAACGGTGGTGCGAGCCAACCGCTTGTACTTGCGAATCTGGACATCGGGCTTTTGTTTATTCTGGCGGTGAGTTCGCTGGGTGTTTACGGACTTGTGCTGGCCGGTTGGGCGTCGAACAGCAAGTATCCGTTCCTCGGCGGCATCCGGGCATCGGCACAGCTCATCTCTTATGAACTGGCGATGGGCGTCTCACTGTTGCCGGTGTTTTTGTGGTCGGCTGCGCCTGGCGAGACAAGTCCGCTGAATCTGTTTACCATCGTGCAATCGCAGCAGACGCTTTGGCTTGTTTTCTGGCAGCCGATTTCAGCGCTCATTTTTCTAGTCTCGCTGTTTGCAGAGACGAACCGCCTGCCATTTGACATGGCGGAATCGGAGACGGATCTGGTGGGCGGTTTTCACACGGAATACGGCAGCTTCAAGTTTGGTTTCTTTTTCATTGCGGAATACGCGCACATGATCGTGGGTTCGGCGGTGTTCGTGGTGTTATTCATGGGCGGATGGAACTTTCTGCCGGGCATGGCAGATCCATGGCCTCACAACGCCATAGGGTCGGTGCTGTCGGTGGTGTGGTTCCTCGTTAAAGTGCTGGGTTTCGTTCTGTTTTTCATCTGGATACGCTGGACGCTGCCGCGTTTCCGCTATGACCACGTCATGAAGCTCGGCTGGAATGTGCTGCTCCCGCTCGCAGTGGCCAACCTGATTGCGTACCTTGTGCTTTTTGCATTCTTCCCGACGTTCTGATTATTACATCTTCAAACCTTTAACCTTTCAACAACCATGGCCAAAGTCATCGAACGCCGCCCGCTCACCTTTTGGGAACGCACCTACCTGCCGCAGATTCTCGGCGGGCTGGTGGTGACCTTTAGAAGCATATTCCGGCGGCATGAGACCCTTGAGTATCCGGAGCAACGGCCAACCATTCCGACCGGTTATCGCGGAGCACCGACGCTCGTAAAAGATCCCCATGGTCGCGAGAAGTGCGTCTCGTGCCAGTTATGCGAATTTGTGTGTCCCCCAAAGGCTATCCGCATAACGCCGGGGGAAATCCCTTACACTGACCCTGAGGCGCACGTGGAAAAGGCGCCGAAGGAATTTGAGATCAATATGCTGCGCTGTATTTATTGCGGATTATGCGAGGAGGTCTGCCCCGAGGAGGCGATCTGGCTGCAGGACATTTATTCGCTGAGCGCAACGAGCCGCGGTGCATTGGTGCACAACAAGCAAAAGCTTTACGAACTTGGTGGAACGCGGCCGGATTCGCATTTCAAGTGGGATAAAAAACTGGCCGCTGAAAAAGCGGCGGAACACGGGGACGGACACTAGGTTCGCCGCCCTGCGTAACGACATCATTTTCCTTTCCATCTTCATGCCCGCATTCGCATTTTATCTCTTCGCAGGAGTGACGATCCTTTCAGCGCTGTTCGTGGTGCTGAACAGGGATGCCGTCAACAGCGCGATGTGCATGATCGTGGCATTGGCGGGTGTCGCGGTGCTCTTCGGGTTGCTCAACGCCTACGTGCTGGCGGGTTTCCAAATCATCGTTTACGCGGGCGCGGTGATGGTGCTGTTTTTGTTCATCATCATGCTGCTTGATCCGGGGACGCGATTAAGACCGGTATTCACCCCCAAGACTCTTTTAAATATCGGCGTTGTAGGTATCATTCTTGTCGCCTCTGCATTGTGGCTTGCCCACCAGTTTCCGCAGTCCATCGAACTTCCTGCTGCGCCACAATTGCCTCCGCAAGAGAACCCGATGGCGTTTGCCACTGCGGTCAAGGCATTGGGCATGGAGTTGTTTACGCGTTACCTGCTCCCGTTCGAGGTTGCCGGGTTCATGCTCCTCGTAGCGATGCTGGGTGTGATCGTATTGAGCAAACGCACACCGGCGGAACCGCAGAAATCGAAGACGTCAACGGACACCCGCTAAAATTCTCCACATCTTTTCAAAAAACCACATGCATCCCGGACTCCAAGCCTATCTGACAGTTGCTGTCATACTTTTTGCCATTGGCTTTGGCGGGGTATTGGTGCGCCGCAACACGCTGGTCATTTACATGTGCCTGGAATTGATGCTGAGCGCGGCAACGCTAGCGCTGACGGCATTCTCGCGCTACAACAACATGATGGACGGTGTGTTGTTTGTTTTCTTCATCATCACGGTGGCAGCGGCGGAAGTTGCAGTGGGCCTGGCGATAATCGTGGCGCTTTACCGACGCAGAGGCAGCGTTGTTGTGGATGATCTGAATCATCTCAAAGACTAAAATGAGCATTACTGAAATACTTGCCGTCATTCTGCTGATGCCGCTGGCATCTGCGGTGCTCATTGCCGTCTTTTTAAGGAAATACGGCAAAGCGGCTGCAGCGCTGTCCACAGTCGTGGGATTCGCAATCATGGGGCTATCGCTGTATGCCATTCTAACGTGGGATGGTGTGACATTGCATCCAAGCTGGGAATGGCTGCGGTTCGGTGGATATGCCTACAGCATGGGTTTTTATTTCAACAGCCAGACGGCGTTGATGCTGCTCGTCGTTTCGTTTGTCGCGGCATGGATCCAGTTTTTCAGCATTGGCTACATGAATGATGACGATGGACAGGGGCGTTTCTTTGGCGGTCTTTCGATTTTCATGTTTTCGATTCTCGGCATTGTGCTGGCGGACAACCTTGTCATGCTTTTTGTGTTTTGGGAACTGGTGGGGTTCAGTTCCTACATGCTGATCGCGCATTATTTTACGACGGACTTTGCGAACATGGCGTCGAAAAAGGCGTTTATTGTAAACCGGATTGGCGATTTTGGATTTCTCCTCGGTATTGCCTGGTGCTGGCAGCATTACGGAACGGTGGATCTCGCGCAACTGGGCGCCATCGCCGCGAAAAATCCAGGACTGATAACAGGAAGCGCGGCTGTGGGCATCGGGTTGCTCTTGATGTGTGGTTTTGTGGGCAAGAGCGCGCAGTTTCCATTGCAAGTGTGGTTGACGGACGCGATGGCCGGCCCGACGCCTGTTTCGGCGCTCATCCACGCAGCGACGATGGTCGCCGCAGGCATTTATTTCATGGCGCGCGTTTTCTTTTTGCTGCCGCCCTACACACAGCACTGGATGATGTGGAGCGGTGCGGCGATGACAGCGTTTGCGGGGCTGTGTGCGCTCGGGCAGACGGATATCAAAAAGAGCCTGGCCTATTCCACGCTATCGCACCTTGGCTATATGGCGACCGCGCTTGGGTTGGGATATCCCGGGCTGGCGCTCTTCCACATGGCAATGCACGCGTGTTTCAAAGCGACTCTGTTCCTAGGCTCCGGCTCGGTCATTCACGCGTGTCACCACGAGCAGGATATTTATAAGATGGGTGGACTGTTTAAGAAAATGCCGGTTACCGGGCTGACGTTTGCCATGGCTTCGCTGTCCATCGCCGCGGTTCCGTTTTTCTCGGGGTCGTATTCGAAAGACACGATTATTTCAGCGGCGTTCATGAAAGGCATGAACGAAGGGTCGGTCTATTATGGCGTTTACGCGTTGGTGCTCTTTGGCGCGCTTTGCACGGCGTTGTATATGGGCAGGTTGTTCTTTGTCGTTTTTCTTGGAAAGCCGCGGAGTGAACACGCGGAACATGCACACGAAAGCAATGCGTTTATGACAGCGCCGCTGGTGGTGCTTGGTTTTCTTTCGCTGACAGCCGGGTGGGTTGTTTACGGCTGGAACTGGGCGGGCGGAAAAATGGATTGGGTGATGCCAGCAGTCACCGTTCAACCATTCATGGCAGCGTTTACTGAAGTCACGGAGAGTGTCGAGAAGGCCGGCGTGGGGCATGTGCTGGATATCGTGAGCGTAGTACTGGCGCTAGCGGGAATGATTTTCACCTATTTCTTTTACGGCAAAGCTGGCGAAAAAGATCCAGTCGCGGCGCGGATGCCCGGTGTGTTCCATGTGCTGGAACGACACGGCTGGTTTGACGACGTATATGACTGGTATGTGGCGAAAGTGCAGGAACGCGTGTGTGATGTGCTGGCCATATTCGATAGAATTTTTATCAAATTTGTGTGTGTACGCGGCTCCGGTGGCGCGGCAGGACTAGCGGGAGCGCTCTTGCGGCGCACCCAGGTGGGCAACATTCACGCGTATGTTTACTGGTTCCTCGCAGGCGTGCTGCTTTACTGGGCCTTCGCCACCGGCAAAATTTAATCTTAAAAATTTCCAACGTAATGAACAATGATGCCTATTTGCTTCCACTAGCCGTAGCCGTGCCGTTCATGGCCGGACTGGTGCTGCTGTTGGGAGGGCACAGGCTCATCCCTGCATTTTCAAAGGTATTAGGATGGCTGGGTTTTCTGCTGCCTGCCGTGGTCGCCATTTACATGTGGGATTTTTATTTTGCGGAGGACGCGGGAGTCTCGGGCTATAAATTCTACAGCACGTATGAGACCGGATTGGGCGCATTTGGCATTCACCTGGCATTCGGACTGAACGGAATTTCGATGCCGCTATTTGCGCTGGCTGGTTTGGTGGGGCTGGCTGCGGGCATCCATGCGATGAATTCGAATGTTGAGCGCAAGGAAGCCTATACGGGGCTGTTGCTGTTCATTGTTTCAGGCGTGATGGGTGTATTTTGCACGACAGACATCTTCTACCTTTATTTTTTCCACGAATTTGCGTTGATACCGACGTTTATACTTATCGGGTGGTGGGGCAGGGGAACGGGCGCGCGTTCGGCCGCAATGGAAATGGCGATTTACCTGACGCTGGGCGCGATGCTCTCACTGCTGGGGCTTATCGCACTTTACAGGCAGGGAGGTTCGCAGTCTTTTGATATTCCGACGTTACAGATGACCCTGGCGCACATGACGATAGCCGACTGGAGGCAGGACAGGATTTTCGCGCTGCTAATGTTCGGTTTCGGCATTCTAGTCTCGCTGTGGCCGTTCCATTCCTGGGCGCCTGATGGTTATGCCGCCGCGCCGACACCTGCGGCGATGCTTCATGCGGGTGTTTTGAAAAAGTTCGGACTTTACGCATTGTTACAGATTGCGGTACCGCTTCTCCCGGAAGGCATGGGCTATTGGAGCAGCACACTCGCATGGCTGGCATTGGGCAATGTGGTCATCATTGGCGCTGTGACGATTGCGCAGAGGGATTTGAAGATGATGCTCGGCTACAGCTCGGTGATGCACATGGGCTATATTTTTCTCGGGATCGTTTGCCTGAACGCACTTGGCGCAGGCGGCGCGGTATTGCTGATGTTCGCCCACGGCCTGTCGGTGGCGGCTCTCTTCCTTTTATGCGACGCTGTGCGCGAGCGCACCGGCACCCATGACATGTTTGCTATGGGCGGCCTTTGCCAGAAGGCACCTGTGTTATCCGGCTTTTTTGTCGCCGCAACGCTTGCGGCTGCGGGACTGCCGGGGTTTGCGAATTTCTGGGGCGAGTTCTCGATTTTTATGGCGCTATGGAGACACTCGCCATTGATGAGCGCCCTCGCCGCGTTTGGTATCATCATTTCGGCGATTTACGGACTGCGCGCCGCGTCGCGCATATTTTTCGGTGAGCCGACGACATCTTTTCAGCCGCTTTTTGATGGTTCGGTGAAGGATATCCAGCCGCACGAGCGCTGGCCCGCCATATTGCTTCTGGGTGCGCTCATGTTTGTTGGCTTCTGCCCTTCCTCCATTTCAAGCGGCATCAATGAATCACTCCCTGTAATTTACAACCCTTCCATGATTTCCACGAAGACAGTACAGACTATTCCAGCAAAGAAACCGGAAGCGATTGTCTCCATAACACGATGAACCCGTTCCAGGCCTACCAAAACATCGCCGAAACGAACCAATGGCTCTTGATCTGGCCCGAGGTTGCGCTGGGCGTGCTTGCGCTTGGTCTGCTGGTGATGGACTTACTATTGCATAAAGAGCACCATGTGCTCATTGCGCGCGCGGCCATTGTCGGACAGGTCTTCGTGCTGATGGGCCTGCTAAGCACGTTTGTCAGTGAATCCAACTCCTTTTCAAATCCCACCGGGACACCAATTTTTGGCGGCATGCTGGCGCTAACAACGATGGGGCAGGCGGCGCGCGTGTTTATCGTTGTGACCTCCCTTCTGGTTTGCCATCTGGCGCAATTGTATTTCAAGGACAGGGCACTGCCAAAGACGGAGTTTTACCATATTGTGCTGGTCATCGCTGCAGCGATGATGCTGCTCGTACAGAGCGCGAATTTCGTGATGCTTTTTGTCGCGCTTGAAACGGTGACCGTGGGTTTTTATGTTCTCGTGGCGTATTGCAGACCCAGTCCACTGTCGCTTGAAGCAGGGCTCAAATACCTGATTCTTGGCGCGCTGAGTTCGGCTATTTTGCTTTTTGGAATCGTGCTTCTTTACGGCGTGGCGGGTGATCCTGCGATGAAGGCCCATGCCGTGGATGCTATGAGTTTTTCGGATCTCGGACATTTTATTGCCTCGAATCCTGCGAATCCGCTGATTGAGACCGGTGTGGCGCTGGTGCTGTGCGGGGTGTCTTTTAAGATCGGTCTCGTGCCGTTCCAAATTTGGATACCGGATGTCTATCAAGGTGCACCGACGCCGACGGCGGCATTTTTGGCGGTAGGTTCGAAAGCAGCCGGATTTTTTGTGCTACTGAATCTCGTCAGCGGCCCCTTTGCAGCACCTGAGCTCGCGCAGCGTGTGTTAGTCCCGTTGCTGTCAACACTGGCGGCATTGAGCATTCTCTACGGCAACCTGGCAGCGTTGACACAGCGCAATGTGAAACGCGTCATGGGGCTTTCAGGGATCGCGCACGCGGGTTATATCATGCTTGGCGTCGTGGCTGGCATCAAGGGAGTGCCCTGGGCACCCGGCGCGGTTTTGTTTTATCTCGTCACCTACATGCTCGCATCTATGGCGGTGTTTGGCGTGATGGCCCATGTGGCTGGGCCAGCAGATGAAGCGCAGGAGATTGAACATTATGCGGAACTTGGCAAACGCCAGCCTTTCCTTGGAGGTGTACTGGCCATGGGGCTTGGTTCGCTGGCTGGGATTCCGCCGTTGGCGGGATTCATTGGGAAACTGCTTCTATTTTTCGCAGCTTTTCAAGCAGGCATGCACAAGCTGCTTGCAGTGGCCATTGTCGGCGTGGTGATTTCGATTTACTATTACTTTGGATGGATGCGCGAGGCCTTGTTCCACACGGCGGGGATTCCAGGCATGCCTGTGGCTGCCGAAAATGACGGACCACGCGCACCCACACCATGGAGTCGCATCACCCTGGGCCTCCTCGCAGCGGCGACGTTGCTTGTAGGGCTTTATCAGGGATTCCTCAACGCGGCCTGGCTGTAGTATATTGTTTTGAAGGCAAGAAACCATCCCAGCCAGGCATGGCGCTGGATGCCACGTGTGCGGCCCAATTTCGAGAGGGGTCCTGCCGGCCCGATTATAAAACAATAGATTACCAAGGTCGTCGCAGGCTTGACCTCGGGCCGCCGCAGCACAATACTCCCTCACGTTGTTTGCCAGTGTGCATCTCCAAAAATTGGTGTCCCGGTGGGATTTGAAAAGGAGTTGGATTCACTGACAAACG
>Ga0206897_1163_pt1 | contig 12641 bp, 18 predicted proteins | sample Alteio_BWOrgHeat_49_FD_152972 | JGI IMG/M metagenome (GOLD analysis project Ga0206897, IMG submission 152972) | Enriched cells from forest soil in Barre Woods Harvard Forest LTER site, Petersham, Massachusetts, United States -... | ecosystem: Environmental > Terrestrial > Soil > Temperate forest >... | reverse complement strand
CGATGAAAGCAATAACAGCTGGCCCACCGTTTCCACCGAAAGCCGCTTCGAGGTCTTCAAAGCCAAACAGCAGCTTCTCCGTTCCATCCCGCAAACAAACAACCCGATGCAGCTAACGGGCAAAGACAAAAAAGCATTCTAAGGCATCTACGCCTCCAATAAAAAAAGCCCCTGGTCTTTCTTCCAGGGGCTTTTCGTTTAATTCCCGACCTCGTCGGGGTTTTCTCTTTTTTTTACAGTCGTAACACCGCCCCATCCGGATGCTTGGGGTTCGGCACCAGTTCCTGCCTCCTCATGTCAATAAAAATATCCATCTCTTCCATCGGTATAGCTCCCAACAATGGTTCGCTATTTCCTGGCAGGACTACCATCCTGCCATCGGTATGCACTTGACCCATAAAAATTATTTTTAAAATCAAAAAAAATTGTTTCTTACCCGCAGCACTATGCGACGCCTCAGGCCCTATAACAAATCTAATTTTTAAAAATTCCTGGAAAAATAATAATCTCCACTACGGCTTTTTGGACTATTTTCAATATATGAAAATGCTTATCCCTTTCCTTCTCCTGGTAAGCGCCCGCACCTTCGCCAGCCAGACAGACACCGTCCTGGTCCACAGCGCCGCCATGAACAAAGACATCAAATGCGTCGTCATCCAACCCGCTAAAACCGCCGGCTCTCCCGAGCATTGGTCCGTCGTCTACCTCCTTCACGGCCATGGCGGCAACTACGCCCAATGGCCTTCCACGGCCCCGCAATTGAAACAGGAGGCCGATGCCCTCGGCATCCTCTTCGTCTGCCCGGACGGCGGTTTCGACAGCTGGTATTTCGACAGCCCCGTCGATCCCGAGGTTCGCTATGAGACCTTCGTCACCAAAGAACTGATCGCCTATGTCGATAGGCATTACCCCACTTTGGCTAACCGCGCCCACCGCGCCATCACCGGCCTGAGCATGGGCGGACACGGCGCCCTCTATCTCGCCATGCATCATAAAGACCTCTTTGGTGCCGCCGGCGCCACCAGCGGCGGCGTCGACTTCCGCCCCTTTCCCGAAAACTGGGGCATCAAAAAGGACCTCGGCAACTACGACGCCAACCGCTCCGTCTGGGATACGCATACCGTGCTCTATGCCGCCGATAGCCTCAGGGACGGCGACCTGAAGCTCATCTTCGATTGCGGCGTCGATGACTTCTTCCTGACCGTCAACCGCGCACTGCACCAAAAATTACTGGAAAAAAAGATTGCCCACGACTATACAGAACGCCCCGGCGGCCACAACGACGCCTACTGGCACAACAGCATCGACTACCAGGTCCTGTTCTTCCACAAATATTTTTCGGGGAATTAGCCGGCCCTCACGCCAAGCCTTTCACCAGAAGCCCGATGAGAATAGCTAAACCGATGCTCAGCAACGTCCCGATCAGGACGTATTCCGTTTTCGCCTCCTGCCGGTCTTTCTCATTAAATCGGAGAATACTTTTAGCCGCAATAACGAGGCCAATGGCTGAATATTGATTCAATATTACCAGGACAAGCACGATGACACGCTCGAGAATCCCGATCCACTTCCCTGCATTGGCCAGGCTGTTCTCCGGGTCATCGATCTTTTTGCTCCATCCACTCGTCAATTGGCCGATCAAAATGCCCGCCGGTGTGGTCACAAAAACAAATGCCATGAGCACGATCCAGCTATGCATATCTGTATTGATCCGTCTGCGCAGATCACCCCAAAAGCCCCAGTCCTGAAACGTAACGAACCAACATCCCGCAATGACAACTAAATGCAGGGCCTGATCGAGCAGGAAATACCGGATGCGCTGCGGCCGATAAGACTTCCATACATCAATAAAAAAATGCGTAACCAGTATAACAAGCGCTACCAGCCAGTACCGCCATCCGATAAAGATGTAGGCCAATGTAGCCGTAACAAATGCATGCAGATAAAGCTTTCCGGAAGTGAAATGCTTCCGGTTCCGTTCCCCCACCCAGGAAGATGGCTGCAGGACAAAATCCGTTAGTAAATGAGATACGATCAACTTGGTCAGCCAGATAGCACCGGGTATCATAAGGATGGAAATAGTTTTTCGATTATGGTCTTATATTGTTGCAACAGCTTTTCGATCTCCGGCCATCTCCCCGCGGCAGCCAGTTGAGAGACCGTGCTCTTCGACTTGTTAAGCGTAATGGACATCTGCTGTTGGGTAATACCTTGCAATAGCGCTGTGATTAGCTCTGCTTGTTTGGCCGTCATTCCCTGGTATATATTATCCAGGTAGTCCGCAATGACCGCTAACCCTATATCCGCGATCTCGTTACCACAACTGATGGCTAATCGCCTGGTATCCCCAAGATCGTCGAAATTCCGGCCGGAAAGAAGAAAAGCGTCCCCCTTGGCGATACTCAGACTTTTGATCGGTAGATTTACCTCGCCAATTCCAATACTGATCCGGACATCATATCTTTCATCTTTCTCAGTCAATTGGATAGCCAAACTTCTGCACACCAACGCTATGTGGAGAGCGTGCCTGGGATCGTCGATATAGATTTGGAAACTGTCGCCGCGAAAAAATTCGTATTTGTGTTTTGCTGCAGCTGCCACCCGCTTTAATAGTTCAAAAAGCTGCTTCTCTTGCAGCGGGGACAGTTTGGTGGAATTGACGACATCGCCCGTTATGATCGCCGCAATGGAGGCTTTGTATTTCATACCTTCGTTCGCCATTTTGAGCGAACTTATCAAAAGTAAGCCTTTTTATACGAACTTTAAAATAATTCGTACAATTATACGAACCGTCGAAAAGTTCGGCAATTAATACGTACTCCCATCCTGCACCTTCTTACCCTTCTTGCCGGCCTTCTTTTCGAACTCAAGCACCTCTTTAGGCTTGGCAGCAGTCTGCGGCGCCGCGGCCGTGGTCGTCGAAGAAGCGCCTGGCTTCTCCAATTTCCCCAATGTATAGGTCTCGGTGCGGGCCACCGTGCCCGTGGAAGGATCATAGAACTTCCAGGTGCCATCCCTAACGGCAGCGCCCTCGTTTTTCACGACCACGGTCTTATAGGAATCTAATTTATCCACCTCCGCTACCTGCACCGTATCATACAGTTTATCCGGGTTCAATGCCCGCCAGCTCTCCTCACGCAACAGGCTTCCATTCATGCCGAAGTACTGGCAAACGCCGTCTTTCATCCCCCACTTGTAATACTCCACGCCGATGAGGTCTCCCTGGAGACTATAAAGCCGCCAGGTCCCCTCCTTCCGGTTATCTTTATAGACACCCTCCTCTTCATAACCCGGCTCACCCCGGACCTCATCAAAATGGTTGACCCATCGTCCCTGTTTCAGCTCCTTGTTGTCCACACAATTCAAGGTATCGCCCTTGGGACCGACGATATAACTCTTCCACTGGGAATAGCCACGGAGACCGATCAGCTGCAAACCCACCAACACTGTGAGGATGAATATTCGCCGCATAGAAAAATGTTTGAAAAAAGAAATGAAAGCATCCTTGTAAAACTAACGAAAATCATTCCAAATTATTACTTTCAAACCCCAGGCATAACTACTTAAAGATCAATGTTGAGGAGGGTAACCAATGACCAGGATATCAGGCCTTGGCCCCGCCGGCGCCGGCGGGTGGATATAGTTGACGGCAAATTGATACACCACCCGCATTTTGACCCGCGAGATCACCGGCTTCCCCCCGATCCTGCTCGGCGTGATCCTATACACACTGTTCATTTTATTCGTTACCCATAACACCTCGTGCGCAATCTCCGGTTCACTCACCGTCGTATCACAATAGCTGCTCGTACATATCCCCTGTTTATCGATCACGAACCAGACGATCGCTATCCCGGAGACCATTGTATCCCTATGATAAACGCCCCGAAGATTCTTGTTGAAATACCGCTCGAAATAAGATTTAGACTCCGGCCAGGTCGCCGACGGCGGATTCATATACAGATAGCTCGTATCCCCCGCTTTTCTGCCGATCAGCCGGAATGGAAGGTCCAGCGTATCGCGGCCCGCAGGTTCCTGTGCGGCGGCCGACGTCTCCGCCCAAAGCGTAAGAAAGCAAAATAAAAAAGCCCATTTGGTCATAAGTCCTCGTTTGTATGTATTTTGATGAGCATTAGCAGGGAAATACATATGAACAGACACCTTTTTTTGGCATTTCTTCTCGTACTCACCACACAGTTCACAACAGCGCAGCAGACGACGCCGGTATCCGTACCGACCACCATTCCCAAGATCAAAGCGGCATTGGAACAATCCCCCAACCCCATCCTCTACACCAAACAGATCCTCCAAAAACGGTTTAGGATCGATACCATTATCGTGGGCAAGACCCGGCATTTCGACGGACTCGCCGATAGCCTGGCCTACAACGGAAAAGAAAAAAAGGTCTATGGCCCCTATGGCCCTCCCGGCGGAAAATTCCTCGTACAGCTGCTGAGCAAGGCCCCGAACCAGTTCTATCATGTCGGCCAGATCTTCATCGATACATCCATCTTCCGGAAACGTCTTGCCGATTCCATTGGCAACGTGATCGTCCAAAAGATCCGGGACAGCACTGCTACGTTTGAACAGCTGGCGCAGACCTATTCCATGGGCGGCGAAGCCCCGCTAAAAGGCGACCTGGGCTGGATCGCCCGGGGCATGCTGATGCCGACGATCGAACACGAAATGCTGGTCCATAAAAAAGGGGATGTTTTCAAAGTCTGGACACGCGCCGGCCTGCATATTATAAAGAAATTGGACGACCCCAAACAGGATACGGGCTTCGCCCTGATGTTGCAGGTATTCTTATAGCCGCCGGATGGGCGCCGTGCGGGGCTAGACGCCCAGAAAATAGCGTACCGCTAATTCATATCCCCTAAGCCCAAGTCCGGCAATAGTACCTCTGGCCTTGGCCGAGACATGCGAAAGCCGGCGAAACTCTTCCCGCGCCTGCACATTGCTGATATGCACTTCGATCACCGGCGTCTTGACGGCGGCAATAGCGTCCCCGATAGCCACCGAGGTATGCGTATAGCCGCCGGGATTGATGATGATCCCATCGAACGAAAACCCCACCCGCTGCAACTCATTGATCAGTTCCCCTTCCACATTGCTCTGAAAATAGCTGAACTCCACCAAAGGGAAAAGCACCTTCAGCGCATCGAAATACTGCTCAAAAGTCGTGCTCCCGTATACTTCCGGCTCCCGGGTGCCTAAAAGATTGAGATTGGGCCCATTGATAATGGCAATTCGCATTTAATTATGTTTACGGATCAGTTCGAGGAATTCGTCGAAAAGATAACGGCTGTCATGTGGACCGGGCGTAGCCTCGGGGTGATATTGTACCGAGAACGCCGGCCGGTCCTTTAACCGGATGCCCTCGATCGAGTCGTCATTCAGGTTCACGTGCGTCACCTCGATATTCGTCGCCTTTCTCACCGCTTCCGGATCGACGCCAAACCCATGGTTCTGCGTCGTGATCTCACAACGGCCCGTAACCAGGTTCTTCACGGGATGGTTGAGCCCGCGATGGCCATGGTGCATCTTGAAGGTGGGGATATCGTTGGCCAGGGCTAACAGCTGATGCCCCAAACAGATACCAAATAACGGCTTCTTTTCCCTGAGGATCTCTTTTACCACGGGAATGGCATATTCCATCGGAGCGGGATCTCCGGGACCATTGGATAGGAAATAACCGCTGGGCTCAAAGGCCTTCAGCCGCTCCAGCGAGGTCTTGGCCGGGAAGACCCGCACATAAGCACCCCGGTCCACCATGCACTGCAGGATATGTTTCTTTACCCCAAAATCAAGTACGGCCACCCGCAAAGGCGAGTCTGGATCGCCCAATTCGTATTCCTTTTCCGTACTCACCACCGACGCCAGCTCCAGGCCATCCATATTCGGCGTTTTTGTCAATACCGCCTTGAGCTCGTTCACATCGGTGATCTCCGAGGAGATCACACAATTCATGGCCCCCTTTACCCGTACATGCGCAACCAGCGAGCGCGTGTCCACCCCCTCGATACAAACGATATTGTTGGCCTTGAGATAATCATCCAGCGACCCCTTGGCCATCAGCCGCGAGAACTGCTCCTCCAGGTTGCGGGCGACCAGGCCCCGGATCTTTACCGTGTCGGATTCGATATCGCTGTCCTTGACCCCGTAATTGCCGATATGCACGCTGTTCATGATCAGGATCTGTCCATAATAGCTGGGGTCGGTAAATACTTCCTGGTAACCCGTCATGCCGGTATTGAAACAGATCTCGCCGGCTGCCGTGCCTTTCTTACCAAATGCCTGACCATGATGAACAGTGCCGTCCTCGAGTAACAGGACAGCCGGGGAAAAGGAAGTAGTGTGGGACATGTAAACTAAAAATTTGGCAAAAGTACTAAAAAAGAAGACCCGGCGCACGCGCCGGGTCCCAAAAATATCTGATGAACAACTTACTTAGCGGGTTTTGCCTCTGCCGTTGCTTCGGGTGAAGCGGGAGCATTGGATTCATCGGCCTGTGCGGCAGCACCGGCAGCCTTCTTACGGCTACCACCTGCGCGGCGCGTCTTTTTACCTGCCGCTTCTTTTGCCTCGCCTTTGCCTTTTCCGTAGATCTCGTTGAAGTCTACCAGTTCGATCAGGGCCGTTTCGGCGTTGTCACCCACCCGGGCGCCCAATTTGATAATACGGGTATAACCGCCGGGGCGACCGGCTACTTTCGCAGCGATCTTGTCGAACAGCTCGGTGATGGCTTCCTTATCCTGCAGATAGCTGAACACTACCCGGCGCTGATGCGTGGTGTTGTCCTTGGCTTTCGTGATCAGGGGCTCCACATACGTCCGCAGCGCCTTGGCCTTGGCCAGCGTGGTAACGATCTTTTTGTGGGTGATCAGCTGAATGGCCAGATTGCTCAACAGCGCTTTGCGGTGCGAAGCGGTGCGGCTTAAATTGTTGATTTTGTCTCCGTGACGCATGACTATTTGATTTTAAAGCCTTACACCGTGTCAGGAATTGTAAGACTGTGTTTACTTTCTTTTTATTCATCATCAACTTTGAGCTTGCCAAGGTCCATACCGAAGTGCAGACCACGCTCACCCAGCACCTGCTCGATCTCCGCCAGGGATTTCTGACCGAAATTGCGGAACTTCATCAGGTCTTCCTGCTCGTAGGTCACCAGTTCGCTCAAACTGTTGATCTTGGCGGCTTTCAGACAGTTGAAGGCGCGCACGGAAAGATCCAGGTCCTCCAGCGGGGTCTTCAGGATCTTACGCAGCTGCAAGGTCTGCTCATCGACCAGGTCTTCCTTCTTTTCTTCTTTATTGTCAAAGGTGATGTTCTCGTCCGTAATGATCATCAGGTGCTGGATCAGGATACGGGAAGCCTGCTTAACGGCTTCCTCCGGATGGATCGTACCGTCCGTGGAGACTTCCATGATCAGCTTTTCGAAGTCGGTGCGCTGTTCCACACGCGTATTCTCGATGGAATATTTCACGTTCTTGATGGGCGTGAAGATCGCATCGGTCGGGATATAACCAAACGGTGCATCCTTGGGCTTGTTGTCCTCTGCAGGTACATACCCACGGCCCTTGCCGATGGTGATCTCGATGTCCAGTTTGGCGGAACTGTCCAGCGTGCAGATCAGCAGGCTGGGGTTCATCACCTCGAACGAGGGAGTAGCCTCACCCAGGGTGCCGGCAGTGAATTCCGTTCTATTTTTCAGACTCAAAGTGATCTTCTCCTGAGCCACTTCATGTTCAACCTTCTTCTTGAAGCGAACCTGCTTCAGATTGAGAATAATTTCCACCACGTCTTCCGTCACGCCTTTCAGGGTAGCAAACTCATGGTCCGCCCCCTCGATCTTGACGCCGATGATCGCATATCCTTCCAGCGAGCTCAGCAATACCCGGCGAAGGGCATTCCCAATGGTAACACCATAACCCGGCTCTAAAGGGCGAAATTCGAATTGAGCTTCAAAATCGGTCGCCTTTTGAAGAATGATCTTATCTGGTTTCTGGAAATTTAAAATGGCCATATTTAAATTTACGATTTAACTGTTTTAAACCCGAACGGCCACCAACCGGCGGCCTGTCCTATCTGGGTTACTTCGAATACAACTCAACAATCAACTGCTCCTTAATGTTCTCGGGAACACTCTCCCGCTCAGGAAGCGCGATAAACGTACCCTGGAATTCGGCTTCCGACCAGTCCAGCCAGTTGATCTTGGCATTCTTGCCGCGGATCTGGCTCGTGATTCCCGTGTTCCCCTGAGCGGATTCCTTCAGCCCGATGACATCTCCGGGACGAAGTTCGAAAGAAGGCACATTCACCACTACTCCATTTACCATAATATGCTTGTGCGTGACCAGCTGACGGGCAGCAGGACGCGAAGGCGCAATGCCAAGACGATAAACCGTATTGTCCAGCCGGGCTTCCAGCAATTTGATGAGATTTTCACCGGTTACGCCTTTACGACGGTTGGCTTCATCAAACGTGTTGCGGAACTGGCGCTCCAATACCCCATAGGTGTATTTGGCCTTCTGCTTTTCCTTCAGCTGTAGCGCATACTCGCCCGGAGCCTTACGCTTCTTGGTGCCGCCATGCTGACCGGGAGGATTGCTGTTCTTGGTAAGATACTTGCCATTGCCTAAGATAGGCTCGCCGAAAATGCGACAAATTCTGGTCTTTGGACCCGTGTAACGTGCCATAATTTACTTTGTTAGATTTTTTAGTTCCCGGATAAGATTATTAAAAAATCTTAAAAATGAATCTTACCCAGCTTATCGAAATCGATGTCTGTCCTTGCGGACAGCTGCCTCTCGGCAGCTATGATATACATATAGCTCCCCAATGGGGAGCATATACCTTACCTCGTACTATACGCGACGTTTTTTAGGCGGACGGCAACCATTGTGGGGCTGCGGGGTCACATCCTTGATCATCACCACCTCAATGCCATTGTTGGACAAAGAGCGGATAGCACTCTCACGACCGGAACCGGGCCCCTTTACATACACATCCACTTTTTTCAGCCCGGCGTCAACAGCAGTCTTTGCGGCATCCGCAGAGGCCATCTGGGCGGCATAGGGCGTATTCTTCTTGGAACCCTTGAAACCCATCTTACCGGCGCTGCTCCAGGAAATAACCTGGCCATTCTTGTTGGTGAGGCTGATGATGATGTTGTTGAAGCTGGCAACGATATGTGCGTCACCATAAACATCAACTTTTACGATCCTTTTCTTTGCAGCGGCTTTTGCGCTGTTTGCTTGTGCTTTTGCCATACGCTTTTCAGGTAGTCTTTTGTCGCGGCGCCGTTTTTTTATTACGCCGCCTGTTTTTGATTAACCCCGGAACCCATCTCTTTGATGCCGCCCCGGGACCGGATCAGCCCTCCACCTGCACCAGGTATCCGTAACCGATCCGAATGTTTTGCGTCCCATAAATGGTCCGCTTTGGTGCATATATGCAACATGAACCAGCCCTGCCGAACCAAAAAAATCATCGGCGACTGCTAGCTCATGTGTGTCAACTATTTCTTAGCGACCTTCTTCTTACCGGCAACCGTCTTACGCTTGCCTTTACGCGTACGGCTGTTGGTACGGGTACGCTGACCGCGAACCGGCAGACCCTTACGATGACGCAATCCACGATAGCAGGCAATATCCAGCAAACGCTTGATATTCATCTGAACTTCCGACCGAAGCGCACCCTCCACCTTGAACTCGTTCGTAATGATGTTACGGATGGCGTTCAATTCTTCGTCATTCCACTGGTTCACTTTCTTGTCGAAATCGATCCCTGCTTTAGTCAGGATATACTGAGCAGTAGAACGGCCAATACCGAAGATATAGGTAAGTCCGATCTCCCCTCTTTTATTTTTTGGTAAGTCTACACCGGCAATACGAGCCATATTCTAAATTTACTTTTTTACAATGGTATTAACCCTGACGTTGCTTAAAACGAGGGTTCTTCTTGTTGATGACATACAGCTTCCCCTTCCTTCTCACGATCTTACAATCGGCGCTGCGCTTTTTAATGGATGCACGTACTTTCATGATGAGTTATTTGTCTTTTATTGGTATCATGGAATTCGCCAAGGCTCATTTCATGATAATAACTATTTGTATCTGAATATTATTCTTCCCCTCGACAGGTCATAAGCGCTCATCTCCACACCCACCTTATCGCCCGGCAGGATCCGTATATAATTCATCCTCATTTTCCCCGAGATAGTCGCCAGGATCTCATGCCCGTTTTCCAGCTTCACTCTGAAGTTTGCATTCGATAAGGCTTCCAGAATGATACCATCTTGTTTAATGAGTGCTTGTTTCGCCATACAGTTTTTGGGAGCGCAAAGATAGGAATTAATTGAATTACATCAAAAAATTGGTATAAATATAATTTTTCCGGCCGGACCCACACCGAACCACAGGGTCCGGTCGCCAAAGGCGCAAACCGGTTCCGGGCCGAAACCTGAAAATTACGGCAAGAAATTCATTTTTTAGGAAAAAAGAAGGACTTTTCCGCTAAAAATCAACCTTTAATGCGTCTTAACCTCCCGCACCAGGTCGACCTTGGTCATCTGGTGATAGTGGTTCTGCAGCTGATGCACACTCAAAGGTTGCTGAATATGCCGGCGATCTTCCCGGTACCATATCTCGAAATCGGAAAAATTCCCCGGACGGGACAGCAGGATGCGGAACGGCCCCTTGAGGTATTTGACGGATCCATCCGGCTGTGCCTGCTTCTCAAAACCGAACTCCATCAATTGATTTTCATCTAAGGGAATGGGATACAGATCGTTAGGGCTGTACCAAAAGGCCTGGACAGCAGTTTCAACGGATACTAGATGGTCCCCCTCACTCTTTCCGGTTACTTCCCCTTCTGTCCGCTGGCCTCCAAATTCGACCAGCACGATATCGCCGACGCGTAGTTCATGAAACTGGATCATATGACAATGTTTTAGTCAATATACGAATTTTTGATCACTCCAAGGGCAATCCCGCCAGGCAACGGTCGATGAAAGCCACGTCCTCGGCCGATAACCGCACCTCGGCCGCCTCCGCATTCTCGATCGCCTGCCGGGCATCCCTCGCCCCTACCAATGCAACCGTAATGCCGGGACGCTGCAAGGTCCACCGGATGACCAGCTGACTCAACGTGGCCTTCCTCGCGGCCGCCAGCGGCCGCAACTCATCCAGGAAAGCATTGATCCGGTTCAGATTATTGCCCTGGTAATATTTGCTGTCCCCCCGGTTGTCCCCTTCATTAAAGACATGCCCCGGCTTGATCTTCCCCGTCAATACCCCCCGCTGCAAAGGGCTATACGCCAGGATCGCCTTTTGGTTCGCGATACAATACGGTACCAGCTCGGCCTCGATATCCCGGCGCACCATGCTGTACGGCACCTGGTCCGCCGCCAGCCTGATCGTCTGCCCGGCTTCTTTCATCTGCGCCGTATCATAGTTGCACACACCCGCCGCCCGTACCTTGCCCGCCTTCACCAGGATCTCCAACGCCTCCATGGTCTCGGAAATGGAGGTCGAAGCATCCGGCCAGTGCTGCTGGTAGAGATCGATATAATCCGTTCGCAACCGGCGCAAACTGTCCTCACATTCTTTGATGACACTCTCCTTGCCCCCGTATTTGTAAATGTCCAGTTCCCGGCCGTCGTTATCCTTGCTCTTAAAAGCAAAACTACCACGAGCGAGATCCCAGCGCATCCCAAACTTCGTCATGATCTGCACCTTGTCCCGCGGGATCCCCGCCAGCGCCTCCCCCACGATCTCCTCGCTTGCTCCCATGCCATACACGGCCGCCGTATCGATCGAAGTCACCCCCTGGTCGTAAGAAGCCCGGATAGCCGCGATCGCATCCTTCCGGTCACTGCCTCCCCACATCCATCCCCCGATGGCCCAGGCCCCAAATGTAACGGCCGAAACAGCCAGACCCGATTCACCCAGTTGTCTGTATTCCATATGTCTTTTTTTAGACCGAAATTACAGGCAACCAGCCAAAAAGGGCCTGGCTAACTTTATTTTGAGCATCCATTGGGATCACCGGACCCGCCATCGCCGGCCAGCTGCCGGCTAACTACGTCAGCCGGATACCGCAATGCCAGCGCTCTGATCTCGTAACTAAACCGTTCGAACGTCTCCTGCCATAACCGCGCCTCTCCGGGCGCGTAAGAATAAAAACCATGTTCATTTGCGACACCCCGCCCGCCATCCTTTACGATCCCGTCGATCAGCGCGGGGACTTCCGTCCTGTTGCAAAGTGTAGGGAACAGCTCTTTCATGACCGTATGATAGGCCGCTACACCGGTAAGATCCATCCAGCGAAAAATACCTGCCAGCGTCATCCAATAGCCGGCATTGTTGCGACAGGCCCTGTCTACATCCTCGATAGTGGCAAAGCCGTTCTCGACAAGATAAAAGGCCTCCCGGTATAAAGCATACATCAGCCTGTTCGTGATAAACCCGCGGATGTCCTTACGGACCAGCGTAGGCTCCTTGCCCCAGCAATGCGCAAGCCGGTACAGCCACTCCCCCTTCTGCCATTCACTGCCCTCACCGCAAATGATCTCCAGAAAACGGGTAGTATGCGAAGGCTCGGCCCAATGCAACCCGAAGAATCTCCCCTGATGCCGG
>Ga0206897_1162_pt1 | contig 12665 bp, 10 predicted proteins | sample Alteio_BWOrgHeat_49_FD_152972 | JGI IMG/M metagenome (GOLD analysis project Ga0206897, IMG submission 152972) | Enriched cells from forest soil in Barre Woods Harvard Forest LTER site, Petersham, Massachusetts, United States -... | ecosystem: Environmental > Terrestrial > Soil > Temperate forest >... | reverse complement strand
GAACGAAAAAAGCTGCTGGTGGAGCTGGAGCTCAACGGCGGCGAAGTCCTCGAGCTCAATGGCCGCCGGTTCACAAAAAACGAGATCATCGACTATTTCGAGGAATTGCAACGCGAAGACATCGCGGCCTACCACCTGGCCATAAGCGAAGATCCCGCCCTGCTAAACTTTTTGCAGACCGCGTCCATCGCCCAGGCCGCAGCCCCAAAAACAGCAGCCCCCCAAGCCGCGGCCCCAAAAACAGCAGCCACATTCAACAACACCCCCCTCTACGACGACCCCGGCTTCCTCACGTGGATAAGCCCCTATTTCCAGTGGGCCTTTACCAAATTCGCCGCCCACTGTTTCGAGCACACGGACGCTGCCGGCATGCGGACGATCCTCGACAATAAATTACTGATGACCCCGGACGCGAAGGAGAAGTCGTGGCAATTCATCGCCGGCATCCTGGAGAAGAACATCGCCCTTTTCGATCATTACCGCAACCGCGGCCAGAAAAATTCTCCAAGGCCCATGCCCATCACGCGGGTAGCCGCTTTTCTGGGGTACAACTATATACAGGTGATCAAGCAGCTGCCGGACAACCGGTTCGCCCGGTTAAAAGACAATTATGCCCACAACATGCAGCACCCGGCAATCTCCACGTTCAATCGGGATCCGCGCAATCGTCCCCTCGCCGTGATCTGGGTGGAAAATGCACTCGACCTGAGCAAATCGCCGCCCGTGATAGAACGCATCCAGGAAAAGCTCGACGAGCTCAACAAGCTGCAGCGAAAACGGCGAAGAAGAAAGATCATCCGCATCATCTATATCATCGTGGCATCGCTGGGGATGCTCATGGCCATGTTAGGCAAATAAGCGCCCAGGCATCACCGCCCCTGCGACCGGGCGACCCATCACCCCCTCAATCCCGTACCTTTTATCGTCTCCCCATCGTTCTTGTCGATCAGCAGCTCATACATGCGGTAGACGATGGTCAGGATCTCGTCGACATTTTTCCGGGTAAGCGCCTCATCCCCCCGCGCCCGAAGCGCCTTTATCTCCTTGGGATTATGGAAGGCCTCCAATGGTTTCATGGCATAGACGGTATACAACCACGTTACATAGTGGATATCTTTTTTACGGACCTCCCATGTGAGCCGGTCCATCTCCTTGATCCGCACCCTAAGGAACTGCGTGCTCGCGGTGTTGATCCACTCATTCTCCTCCGCGCTCATCTGATCGAACTTTTTGAGGATCTCGGGCTGATTCGAAGCGACGAGCAGTTCGCGGTAGTATTCTTTTTTCTCGAAATATTCTTCCCGGAGATGGTTCTGCGTCTCTCCTTTGGCCACCGACTCGATGATCTGTGCGATCTTTCTTTTTTGATCGTCCAGCTGGAATTTGACGTCGGTGACGTCTGTGGGGCTCAGCGAACGCAGCTTCTTTTGCATGGCGTCCAGGTCCTCGATGGCCTGCTGCACCGCCGCGCTCTCTTCATAACGTTCGCCCGTAACCAATCGGTTCAGTTCACCATTTGCCGAGCGGCGTAAAAAATCGACCTCCTCTTTCAGCCGGGTCAGGTTGACGGCCCGGACGCTGGGATTGAATACTTCCTTATATTCCTGGTCGATCATCGGGATATAGGCCGTCACGGTGATATCCCGGCTTTCGCTGATCTCGAAGCTCAGTTCGATGTCGCACCCTTTGACGAGGTCCGTCTTGAGCGCCGCGCCGCTGATGCTGATGATGCCAATCGGGAGATTAGTCTGAGGCGCCCCGTATCTGCTACCTTCCAGCACGTTGATCAGTAGCTGGTCGTCGCTGCCCCGGGCGATCGTCCGGCTGAGCACCTTGGTCACGTTCTTCCTCAGCGGCAGGATGGCATTGCGCTCGAAGATCACCTCGAGCTGCGTAACCTTGCTATGGACGTCGTCTACTTCCAGACAGATATCGTTCGGCAACGGCTGGCCATGAATCGAGAACTTACCCTGCAGGATGGTGATCTCCGGCCACTCGCCGGGAATCGTATTGCCCCGGGCGTCGAAAAGCCGGAGCCGAAAAACATTCAGCGTGTTCGGCAGCAGGACCAGCATTTCGCTGATCCGCGCGGCCAGGGGCTTCAAGCCGCTGTCAAAACCGCCATCCGACCGGACGATCCGGTAATGGCTCCCTTCCGGCGTTTGCCCCACGGCCGCCGCAAAATATTCCTCGCTGTCCTTGCTATTCCGCGAATAGGCCCTCTTGATCTCGATCGCCGAAGCAGCCCCGGCAACGACCACAGGCTTTTCGCTCTCAGTAGCGGCCACGGCCCCACCCGCCAGGCTACTACTCCGGCTTCCCGCATACCAGGCCGCCCCCTCAACGACAGCCGTCGTCGGATCGATCGTCGCATTCACCGGTATCCCCAGCTCCTGTCTCAACAGCTCCCTGACGAGTGGAATATACGTGCTCCCGCCCACCAGCACCGTCTCCGTGATGGCAGCAGCTGCGAGCTGATTGCGTTCGAGCAGCAGCCGGATAAAGCGGATAGACGCCATGATCCGCTCCCGGATACAGTCCTCGAATTGGCTGCGCGTGACCGTGAGATATTCTTCATGAGCCTGGCCGGTCTCATCGGTAAAATCGAATTCCATCTCCGCGGAGCCGTGCGAGCTGAGCGCGATCTTTATCTCTTCCGCCTTATAGAGCAGCTGAAAATACAGCTTGTTGAACCCGCCATCGGAGCTGCGCATCTTGACGAGCAGGTCTGCGATGCCATACTTCGCCGCGAGATAAGGAACGACGATCTCGGAGACGATCAGGTTATCGAAATCGACCCCGCCGAAATAGTTGTCGCCTTCGTGATCGATCACCTTCATCTCATCGTTCTCGATCTTGACCAGCGCCACGTCGAAGGTGCCCCCGCCGAGGTCATAGACCAGCCATTGACCTTTGAGATCGTCCTTGCCCTCTTTATTGGCAAAGGCCAGGCTGGCGGCGATGGGCTCCTGCAGCAGCAGCACTTCCCTGAACCCCGCCGCATAGCCCGCTTCTTTGGTCGCATTGCTCTGAATGGTATCGAAACTAGCCGGGATCGTGATCACCGCCGACTCCGGCATTTCCCCCGTAAAAATGAAATTCTTCAGCTCCTGCAGGATGATGCTGCTGAGTTCGATGGGGGTCTTGAAGGAGGCCAGGTTCGGTACGAAGAAGGTTTCCCTGGCCTTATCGCCGATGAGTATCCGATCTTTCCGGAAGGCGACCACGCTGGGCAGCGTCACCTTCATGCCGGCGGGGTTCTTGAAAATATCCACCGCCCCGCCGCCGCTTTTGGCGATCAGGGAGTTCGTCGTTCCGAGGTCTATTGCGAAATTGATCGTCTGCGCCATAATAAAAATAAATGTAATTTAAGCCTTGGATGCCACGATCACCACCCCTTTTTGCAAAAGCGTCTGCAGGCGCGCCGTGCCCTGCTGCTCCTGTGCGTAGAGCACGGGTTTGATCACGTCTACGACATAGAGCGCGCCCTTCGCTGGGGAGACCGGGGAGACGATATTGGCTTCCAGGTCCGTCCGCGTCTCCGCATAGGGCTCGCCCAGCGGGTTCAGGATCAATATACCCGCCTCGTCCAGCGTATCCTTCATGCGCGCGACGGTCCGCCTGACACCAGGCGATTCGTTATCGGCTAATTTCTTTTCCAGTTCAAAAACGAGGTTGGCCATTCGGGTCCAAAGTTGCTGGGACATCCGCTAATTTATAACAAAGCACATTCCCGGCCAACTATTGCCTGGGGCCCTGGTCCGTCCGTAATAACGTAATAAAAGGGGGTGGGGGACGGGCATTCGTCCATCGATGTGGCCGCCGTTGCGACGCTTATATCTTTGTTTTTCAAAATAATCAATCAACTTTGAAGGAAGGAGGTTTGCGACGCTGGTAATCAATACCGTAATGGAGTATCTCCTCTTTCAAGTTGAGTTCGGGGTATAACTTGGTACCGATACCGCATTTTATAAGCTTGAACGATGCTTGATTATTTTTTAAAAACAAAATATGGGCAATTACGGCTTTTTAGGCATTGACATCAGCAAGGGCTATGCAGATCTATTCATCACTGGGTCTGCCAAGCAGCCCCTGGAACCAACTTTCCGGCTTTATGATCTCCCGGAGAGTCACCGCCAGCTCGGCGAACTTATTGACAAATGGCTTTCCCAGGAAAAATTCGATACCCTGTTCTGCGGGGTAGAAAGTACCGGCGGCTATGAGAACAATTGGGTAAACTATTTACAGGACCTTTCGGCCAACAAGCCTATTAAGGTGACCCGGCTTAACGCACAAGGAGTAAAATCTCTCAGCGACGCGGCCCTCAAAAGGACCATTACCGATAGCGTCAGTGCTGAGAACATCGCCATGTATCTCATCGATTTCCATCATAAGATACATTGGTTGGAGGCCTCACAATCCACCCAGGCCTATAAGGATGGCCGGCGGCATAACACCTTCATCCGGATGCTTAAAAAACAGCGCATCCAGTTGAGCAATCAGTTGGAGAAGCTCCTTTACCAGGAGTTTAGCCCCCTGCTTTGTTATTGCCGCCACGGAATACCCGGCTGGTTCCTGTCCCTTTTGCAAAAGTATCCCACCCAACAAGCCATTAAAAAAGCCGGCCCCACCAAACTGGCCAAGATCACCGGGATCACCCTTGATAAAGCCCTCGCCCTCAGCAAAAAGATCGAGTCCGATCTACGGCCCACTTCCAGCCATATGGCTGACGTTATAAAGAGTACCGCCGCTCAGATCCTATCGCTGGAAGCAACTATAAAGGCCCAGAAAGCCGCCCTCATTAAAAGATTTAAAGGGCTGCAGGATGTTGAACTGTTGACATCCATTACTGGTATCGGAGAACAAAGCGCCGTTGAGATCCTATTAGAGATCGAGGATATTAACCGGTTTAATGACGCCAAAAAATTGAGCGCCTATTTTGGGCTCCACCCTGTCTTCAAGCAAAGCGGAGATGGAAAATGGGGCAACCACATGAGCAAAAAGGGGCGATCCGACATCAGAGCCGTCCTTTTTATGAGCAGCCTGACGGCCATCCGTTATAGCGAGTTGTTCAAACACATCTATGCCAATGCCCGGGCCAAAGGAAAAAATCACTATAACGCCATGGGCGTCGTCATGCACAAACTGCTTAGAGTGATTTTTGGAGTACTGAAGCATAGGCTCCCATTCGATACAGGAATGGATGCCGCCAACCAGCATAAGGCTAAAGAAAAGCAAAAACAAAAAGAAGTCGAAACCAAACATTCCAAAAAAGAACAGGCAACCAAATTAGAACGATACAACCAGGCCGACCTCGCTGAGTCTCCAATATCCAAACGCCACGCAAATAGAAGAAAAAAAGAAGCGGCGCCCTAAACTTCAGTATCGAAGCATATACAGGGTCATCCGCCTCAGTATCGTAGAATAGTATCTTATTTTAGTCCGGTCTCCCGGCAGGATTGCTAGTGCCCAAAAGTACCAAAAAACAAACATATAAAAATCGTTTCCCTAACCGTTGGAAGTATACGGTATAACTCCGTTCAAAGGCAGGATGCCGATGGTACAGAGGGCGGCTTCCTAAATGGTTTACTTAATCTTATCATCCAACCAAACATCCTGCCCCTCTTGTGAATAAAAAAACCGAAAGCCAAATGGCAACGCCAAATATTTCACAATGTCTTTGCGTTTAGCATAAACGTGATAAGCGTGGACAATCAAAAGAGACTTAATATCGCCATTGTACAGGTCAGTCGAAAGCCACCATCCGGACATATGTGCTGGGGAGGGATATCGAACACCTTCTAACGGCAGACCTTCGTATACGCCTTCAGAGATCACAATTTTTTGATTTAAAGTTGGAAAGTGAGGCGCTGCGTTATGCAATCTGCACATACTTTCTTGTTCCTGAGCTGCTTTTATCGCATGATCGACTCCCCGGCGGTAGTCCCCCGTCTGAACATCAGCTTCATACATCACAAGCTTACTATCATCTTCCGCAATGAACTTAAGGACCCACGATTTAAAACTTATCGTCTGATCCGGCTTTATAACAGGCTTTTCCGAAACTATATAGTCGATCAGGTATTTGCATACACTCACATATTCCTGTTCTTCTCTCTCTTCTCTGGGCAATTCGATTTCTCTGCCAATTAATCCCATGAGACCGCTGGTCGAAATATTGCGCTTATTAGAGCGAATTTCAATTCCTTTAAACATGTTCTCACCAATTTATCCAGTTGATCTGATCTTGTAAGACCCGTGATTTATCGAAAACCTGCCAATTTGACCCACGGCCACACCCTAATCAAACATTTTCGGGTCAAATTGTTTCACAAGATGCATTATATACGCATAGCTATCGTGATCTATCTTTTGCTCTTTCTTTTCCCGATCTACAAATTCTATTATCTTTTGCTGCTTTTTATCTCGCTCTTTGGTGCCTGACAAATAACTGCTCATTGACTCAATTATAAGTCTTTCAATGGCCGGAGAAGAAGTCCTTCTTTTACATAAATAATTAGCAACCAACGAAAGGTCTTGGTAAAACAACTTGACTCCAATTTCCATCAAGTAGTCACTAACATAGCCATCTGAATTTTTTGCTATGGAATCCAGGGCAATTAAAAAATTGACACCCTTTGTCCTTGTCAAATTGGAATAAACAGAATCTATGAGGGCAAGAACACAATCATCTTGACCCACCAGTATTTTTCTTGCATTGTGTTCGATAATTGCACAATCCAAAGGTCTTTTTAAAAGATAACAAGGGTCCGTTTTGTTAATATTTTTTTGCGCAACGGCGGTGTTACTCAACAGTAAAATCATAAAACAAATTCTACCCATATTTGGCTATTTTTTCGCTGTTCACGGGCCTTATCGCAAATCCCCCGCCCATCTGGAGGAATATTCTTTACCTCTTCTGTTCTTATATTTTCCTAATTCAAAAATATAGACTTTTTTTTGTAACTACACTTACTATCTTTACACTTACAAAAATAAGGACAAAGATGAAATTGGGCAGTGAATTTAAATTCGGGAACAAAGAAGACAGCCCCGACTTCCTATTGTGGCAAGTATACAGCCAATGGCAAAAGGGGAAAAGGAAAGTGCTGGAGAAGTTTGACCTCACTTCACCACAACTCACATTATTGACCAGTGTTTATTGGCTCAAACAGCAAAAGCAGGAAGTAACTCAAATTCTGCTTTCCAACACCGCTAATATTGACCGTATGACAACTTCGACAGTTTTAAGGACACTTCAAGCCAAAGGATTTGTAACAAGAATTGAACATCCCATAGACACAAGAGCAAAAACGGTTGACTTATCTGCCAAAGGACAAAAAATTACTGTTTTAGCCTTAACAGAAGTAAGCAAATACAACAAAAAATATTTTTCAGCTTTAGGCACTACGGTAAAACATTTCAATAAATCATTACTAACCCTTTTCTCGAAAAACGACTTCAATGACTACGATTGAAAAGCAGATAACAGAGACTTGGTTCATCAATCACCGGACTAATTTAATGCTCATCAATTCCCTGACAGAAGAAGCATTAGATTATACTACCTCAAAGCGTGGCGGTGGAACTATCGGCCACCAGCTTGCCCACATTTACAATGTGAGATTTTGGAAACTTGAGAAGTATGACAAATCATTGATTGCCGGCCTTACAACAATTGCGGCAGAGGACACCAAAACAATTTCAATGCTTAAAGACTGCCACAAAGTTTCAGCAGAACTTATTGGTAAACTTTTAGAGGACGGAATTAAGAAAAATGGAGAGATAAAAGGTTTTAAACGGGGTGTTGTTCCTTTGCTTGGTTATTTTATTTCCCACGAAGGACATCACAGAGGCAACATTTTATTGACATTAAAAAATTGTGGCTTTAAAATACCTGACGAACTTAAATATGGTATTTGGGAATGGAACAAAATATAAAACCACAGCCGCAATTCGTCAACCTCGAAACTGGCTTTAGATCTGCTAATTTGACCCACTATCCAAATCTATACCCTACCCAGCTACCAAATTATCTTTTCTGCAATCCGACTCGGACAGGTAAGCACAATTGAATTCACCGATGGAAAATATTCGGGGTGATTTTGTCTTATATATTTTCCAATCTCAATCTCAATCTCTCTATTTTTTTGGGGCTCGATTGGATGGGAAAAACTCGGATAAGGTGTCTCTTCGTTCGGTTCGTTGTATAAGCCAAACTCCAGTTTATCATCCTGAATAAGAATGATAATGCTGCCATTAGGAATAAAAGGGTTCGGCCACCCAAAATATTTATCTGTTACCAGAAACTCAATTAAAGACAACTCTTCCATAGCATTTTATTCGTCCAACCACGTCTAAGTTGGATGGGAAATCCAGTAGGTATAATCAACAGTTTAAAATCTTAATTCATTTCCTCGATTAACCGACCTTTTATAGTATCACTGCTGCTTTCAAGCCTGCTCATTTTTAGCGAGATAATGCCACAATCTAGTAAGTTAACGTTTGTAGATCGTCTACCACTGAAGACGTTAATTAACAGATTTATATCCTTGCTGGAAAGAGAATCGTACAATCCCTTCGAAAATTTGATCCCTTCAAATTTGGCTTTGCGCGATTCAGTCAGTTCTATTTTGCGGGAAGTAACGAAAATTTCCCCGTTATCCCTGTACTCCCTTGTAGTAGTATCCTTGGGCTCACCCGTAAAAAAGGCAGCCACAATAACTGTTTCTTTGTCTTCCTTAAGCTTTTCCTCTGCCTTAGGGCTTAGGCTTACATCAATCTCGAATGGCCGAATTTCGATTGAATCCCCCACAATCTGAAGATAGTTGGAATCTTTTGAACTTGCGGCTTTTATGAAAGTACCCAATGCGCTGTCTGTTCGACTCATGACAACATTTGCCGGCGAGTGCCCATCATGAGATGCACATGAAAATAGTACGGTCAACGGTAATAAGGTTAGATAGGTTTTCACGATTATGAGAGGTTTAATAGCTCAAAAGATAAACAATTAATGCTGAAAATATGTCAGAGTCAGCAATTATCGGTACTCCCTGTTTATTCGCTTCCATTTGTCAGGTAGCATATTTCTTAACTGACTGGTTCTAGTTCCAGGCATATTTGATCTTCGTAGCCGCTGTGACGGCCAGTGGGCTGCTCTGCCCCGCCGACCCTTCACCACGGCGCGGCTGGTACATGGGTGATCACTCAGCAACGGAACAAAGGTGTACAGTGCCACGAGCAGCAGTAGTGCCTTGATCTCCCGCCCGTGTAAGGCCGCTTGGGCTCGGGTGCGGCCGGTTACTTCCCGCAGTAGCTACACTCCATTTTATTAATTTGCTAATTTAGGCCACTACCCACTACCCATATCTTCGATCATTTCCAGCAATCCCTCGATGTCCTTATACTTTTCGTTTTCTTTGCCGGTAGAAGACAAATAATCCATCACACGTTTAACGCAAATAATCTGATCGCTTAACTTTATAGGCGTTTTAATTTCCTCAATAACACTAATCGCTTCAACATACGCCGAATCGTCAAGTTCAATTGCTAGATTTACAAAAAATTCGACCCATTCCGAACAGTCATATTCAGAACAAGCATATATGAGCGTTGTTATATGCCTTGAATACTTAATCTCATCTATTTTATTAACTAAGATTGGTACCAGATCCTTATCACGCAAATCAGCAAAAATCAACGCAATTTTATCCCTAACTCTCGCATCTTCGGTAATATTAAAAACCGCAATTAGTTGGTCTTTGACAATATTAGAAATCGGGGTAGTAATAGATAGCAATTCATTATAAAGGGCATCATCTCCACCTTCTTCAAAAACTTTGTTATTCAAATAAAATTTCATTACATCGTTATTAAACCGTTCCAAAAAAAGACTATTGTTGAGCAGGGGGGTCCGGGGGGAGGAGCAGCCCGGGAATTTGGCCAGGGATAGAATCTGTACCTTCTTTGGGTTTATTCTCGGGTTTGGGATGCTCTGCTTTCCATTCCTCGTATAGCTCTTCCAATTCTTCTTTAGTAGCATCTGGGTCTCCTGGCTCTTTATATTCCCTATGGTACCACCTTTGAAATTCCTTTGGATAACGTTTGATAGAAGCATCTCGCTGATTTTGCTTTCCCCCTCTTAAGTAGTCGCCTTTATCCTGCGCAAAATTTATATTGGGGATATATGGCTTAGGGACCCCAATAGAAATATCCCCACTAGGAACATTCGTAGGTACTGGAGTTGTCTTTGGCCAAGCCCATTTCCCCAATCCATAAATAATCGCGCCACCCACTACAATAGGAATGCTCTCTGTACCTGTGATGGTAATTTCCGCCGCCTCTCCTAACGTTCCCAAAACCAAGAGAACGGCACTTGAAGATGATGATGATGAAGCATTAGCGCTCCCAATTTGCGTAAAACCAACCGTCGCTTCCGTTGGATCACTCTCAATTGGGCTAGTAGCACTTTCAGGAGCAGGCCCAGCAGTTATTTCCGATACTGCCCCTTTTGTATTAGCTAGACCAACTCCATTCCTATTATTGCCTGGAGTAACAACTGCTTCCTGCATGCAACCTGGGCATGTCGTATCTCCCGAAGGATCGTTAAGGCTAATAGGATTGTTGTCAGCAAAAGAATATGGACTTACGCTTGCATCAAGATCAGCAAAAGGGTCTAATTGTTGGAATCTGCCGATTTGAGGGTCATACATCCTATCCATGGCGTCATACACCTCTAATCCCGAACCGTCACTAAACTCTTTATTCTGCAATTCGCTGCCACCATTGAACCGGTATTTGTTCTCTCGATAGTTACTCTTCACCGCCTTATCACTTATCCCCGCCATCGTCAACCCAAATGGATAATAATGGTCCTCTTCAACGAGCGGCCCGCTATAGTGCTTAATACTCAGGTTATCAAAGAACACGTCCCAACCCTGTGTAGAGTTACTGACGTAAATATACAAATATCCTGACTTCGAGATAGGTAAGCCTTTAAAGCACAGTGGCGGCTGCAAAGCCCCATTGGATTGGGTACCCGCGCTGCCCACCTGCATGGCCCCGCTCTGGTTGTTACCTCCTACATAGTTGAACTGATCGTCCAGCAACACCCAGTTCAGATAAGCTTGCGGTTTGTTGGGTTCGACACTGTTCTGACTGTCGATCGACGACGTTAGCGCCGCCAGCAGCGGACTGCTGCTGGTATTGCTCAGCGTGGCCATCGAGGCCTCGGCCGGGCCGGAAAGGGCCCCCAGACCCGATGCCAATGAGTTCAACAGGTTCTGGGCGCTAAGCGGCGGGCCACTGCTGACCGTATTCGAATTATAATAATACTGCACCCCGATGTCCACTTTGTCCCCGCTCATCACCTTGAGAATAATGGCCGGCCCCACCTTGGGCCCATTGCCGTTGAGCCGCGACACACTGTCATTGGGATTAGTCACCGAAACATCGTCCGGATACCCGGGAACATTGGCACGGGCATAAGAAGTGGAATCGATCCCGTAGAACAAGGCATTCTCCGTCGCCCGGTTGGCCGCCTCCATCGTCGCCACATACTGCGCCGTATCCTTTTCCTGTGACAGCAAGACCCGAGTATTCCCCAGATGATCCCTCTCGACAAAATCATACTGCCAGCTATAAGCCGAATCTCCATTTAAAAATTTCTGAAAAGCCCATCTCGCCCGGCCTTCTTCATGCCCCACAAACTGCAGCGTATCCACACCACCGGTAGTGTTGGTCAGGGTCGTCCGCCGCTGATACTGGAACCCATCCAGGTAAAGGGTGGTCGTCGCCATCCCGGCCATACTGTCAATGGTCTGTTTGACCAGCTTTGCGCCCGTCGCATCGTAAGTATAGAAAATATTCCCTTTCCCCTTCATATGCACCCGCTGCGGCAAGTTCAAGTAGTTGTATACGATCGTATCGATCGCCTTGTTGTTGTCCAGGTTCAGACTGCCGTTGCCATCATAGCGGTAGTCGGAAGTGGAATCCGTCTTGACGCCTTTGTAATGGAAGTCCCCCAGCACGCTGGCTGTATCATTCGCCCCGTCATGGACCTGCAGTAGCTTATTGCTATTGACCGTGTAGGTATAGGTCAGCGAATCGATCATACCCGTCGGGTTGCCGATCTTGAAGCCCTTCTGGATCATGGAAAGGATATTCCCATTCGCGTCATAGGTGAGCCCGCTCACCGAATAGTTCATGGCAGAGGAGTCCCAGCCGTTGCCGCTATGATTATCCTTGTAGGCTGCGCCCATAAGCCGGTTGACATCGTCATAAGAAAAATCAAACTTCCTGTCAACCCCATCGCCCGCACTCTTCCAGATCGTCCCGGCGATATTGCCGTTGAAGGTAGGCGTGGAATAGCTGGTCCCGGCGGCGCTGATTGGGTTATCATAGCCCAGCTCCATTCCAAAATAATGCTGAGCAGAACCGGCGACATAGTTTTTGTTGATCCCCGTGACCCAACCGCGAACATTATAGTCATAAACCAGGCTATCCAGCGCCATGCCCGTCACCGCATCTTTGCCCAGGTATTTAGCGCGAAGCTGGCCCAACTCGTTGTACTGCATACTATCGATGAGCTGATCCGAAGCCGCCCCATCGATATTCTTGTACACACTCGTCACCCGGAAATTCGGATCATAATTGGTCTTGGTCAA
>Ga0206897_1160_pt1 | contig 12703 bp, 11 predicted proteins | sample Alteio_BWOrgHeat_49_FD_152972 | JGI IMG/M metagenome (GOLD analysis project Ga0206897, IMG submission 152972) | Enriched cells from forest soil in Barre Woods Harvard Forest LTER site, Petersham, Massachusetts, United States -... | ecosystem: Environmental > Terrestrial > Soil > Temperate forest >... | reverse complement strand
CATTTCGTGCATGTCCGGGACGTTTTCATCGGCATAGATCACGCCGGTCAGGACTTCGTCAGGATGGGAGCGGATGTAGCTGAACGCGCCTTCGCGGTCGCTGGGGTCGTAATGGTCGGGCAGACGGGTGAAACGCATGATGCTGCCATCGTGCATGGTCACGTTGGTAGTGCCGCTCTTCGCAATTTCGGCGACGATTTCGCTGGCATGGGGGACGAAATCGGTTTCGGTCATGTGACGGATGTGCTTGCGGGTGAAGGCGTAGCTCTTGGTGGAACCTTCGTGGTCGTTGAAGGTGACGCAGGGGGAGATGACGTCCACCAGAGCGAACCCGCGATGGGAGAAGGCTGCTTTGAGGATAGGGACCAGCTGTTCTTTATCCCCGGAGAAGGCGCGGGCGATGAAAGTGGCGCCGAGGCTGAGGCCGAGCAACGCGGGGTCGATGGGCGTCATTTTGTTGGCTTCGCCTTTTTTGGATTTTGATCCGACGTCGGAGGAGGCGGAGAACTGGCCTTTGGTGAGCCCATAGACGCCGTTGTTTTCGATAACGTACACCATGCGGAGATTGCGGCGAATGGCATGGCACATGTGCCCAAGGCCGATGGAGAGTGAATCGCCATCACCGGAGACGCCGATGTACATCATTTCGCGATTGGCGGCGACTGCGCCGGTGGCGATGGCGGGCATGCGGCCGTGGCAGGAGTTGAAGCCGTGCGCGCCATTGACGAAGTAGGCCGGGGTTTTGGAAGAGCAGCCGATGCCGGAGAGCTTGCCGATCATGTGCGGAGGTGCGGAGATTTCCCACAGAGCGCGGACGATGGCGGCGGTGATGGAATCGTGTCCGCAGCCGGCGCACAGGGTTGACATTGTCCCTTCGTAGTCGCGGACGGTGAGACCGAGATCGTTATGAGCGAGGCTCGGGTGCGCGACGCGCGGCTTAACGATTGACGGCATGAATAACCTCCGGCCGGGATTGATTGGTTTGGGGGAGCACCGCGTTCAGCACATGTTTGGCGCTGAGGGGGAAGCCAGCGTAGTAGAGGATTGGTTTCAGATTTTCTTTCGGCACGGGGGTTTCAAGAGTGAGCAGAGTGGTTAACTGCGCGTCACGGTTTTGTTCGACGACGTAGCAGAAATCGTGAGTGGCGAGGAAGTCTTCGACTTCGGGGCCGAAGGGGAAGGCACGGATGCGCATATAGTCGACGGCCTGGCCGGAGCCCGCGAGGATGCCGACAGCTTCACGGACGGCCTGATCGCAGCCGCCGACGGTAATCATGCCGATGCGCGAGCCATGCTTTTCGATAATTGCCGGCGGGACATGAGTTGCCGCTTCCTTATGTTTGCGCAGCAAACGGTCCATGACCTCCTGATATTCTTCCGGCACTTCGGTATAGCCGCCGAATTTGTTGTGGCCGGAACCGCGGGTGAAATAAGCACCTTTGGGATGGACGCCGGGGAGAGTACGCGGAGCGACCGCGCTGCCGTTCTCCGGCATGTAACGGAAAAACTTCGTCATGCCCTCCAGTTGTTCGGCAGTTAGAACTTTGCCGCGATCGGGCTGCGCTTTGTCGTCCCACTTAAATTCAGGCGTTACCCAGTCGTTCATGCCGATATCGAGATCGGAGAGCATCATGACCGGCGTTTGGAAGTGCTCGGCGAGGTCGAAGCATTTTGCAGCGAAGTCGAAACACTCGGTGGGGTTGGCAGGAAACAGGAGAATATGGCGCGTATCGCCGTGGGAGGCGTAGGCGCACTCCAGGATATCAGCCTGCTGGGTGCGGGTAGGCATGCCGGTGGAAGGGCCGACGCGCTGCACGTCGATGAGGACGGCGGGGATTTCGGTGAAATAGGCGAAGCCGAGCAGTTCGTTCATCAGCGAGACGCCGGGACCGGCGGTTGAAGTAAACGAACGCGCGCCGTTCCAGCTTGCGCCCAGCACCATGGCGATGGCGCCGAGTTCGTCTTCGGCCTGGAGAATGATGTAGTTGTTGACGCCGGTGTCTTTGTCTTTGCGGTACTGATCGCAGAAGGTTTTGAAGGAATCCATCACGGAAGTCGCAGGTGTGATGGGATACCAGGCCGCGACGGTTGCCCCGGCATAGAGGCAACCCAGCGCGGTGGCAGTGTTGCCATCGACCAGGATCTTGCCCTCATTGCCGTTCATTTTTTCCAGATGGAATGGGAGCGGAAAGGTGTAGTTTTCGCGGATGTAGTCGGCGCCGAGTTTGATTGCTTTGTGGTTGGAACCCAGGAGTGCTTTCTTGCGGCCGTACTTTTCTTCCAGAAGGGCTCCGAGAATTGCTTCATCGAAGTTGAGCAGCGCGATCATGGCCCTGGCGACTGCGATGTTCTTCATCAGCGTGCGTTCGCGGGATTCGTTGAAATTTTCGTTGCAGAGGCGGGCAAAGGGGACGCCGATGAAGGTGACGTCTGTGCGGGTGAGCGCTTCATCGAGCGGCCAGGAAGAGTCGTACAAGAGATACCCGCCGGAACGGACCTCTTTTACGTCGCGTGCGTAGGTTTGCGCGTTCATGGCGACCATGAGGTCGTAATCGAGCGCGCGGGCGGTGTGGCCGTCTTTGTTCACGCGGATCTCGTACCAGGTGGGGAGGCCCTGGATGTTGGACGGAAACAGGTTCTTGCCCGAGACCGGGATGCCCATGCGGAAAATAGCCTGCATGAGGAGGCCATTCGCACTGGCGGAACCGGAACCGTTGACGTTGCCAAGCTTAATTGCGAAATCGTTGATGCTGCTGGGCATGTTTACCTTTATGCGGCTACCAGAGCCGGGGCCGGGGAACCGGCATAGATGATATTGAGTTCAAACTTTTGCATGTCCCACGCCGCGGTGGGGCAGCGTTCTGCGCAGAGGCCGCAGTGGACGCAGAGGTCTTCGTCCTTCAGCATCAGGCGGCCGGTTTGCGGCAAAGCTTTCGACGCGTAGAGCGCCTGATCGGGATGGATGGCGGGCGCGGAGAGTTTGGCGCGCAGCACATCTTCGGGCGCGTCGGGCGCGATGGTGAGGCAGGAGAGCGGGCAGATGTCGATGCAGGCATCGCACTCGATGCATTTGGCGGCAGTGAAGACGGTCTGGATGTCGCAATTGAGGCAACGCTCGACTTCGCGCGCGGTCTGCACATGGTCGAAGCCGAGTTCGACTTCCAGAGACAGTTCTTTGAATCGTTTTTCCAGATCGACATGCGTCATCTTCTGGCGCGCGACCGGGTTGTAGTCGTTGCTGTAGCTCCACTCGCTCAGGCCCATCTTCTGGCTAAGCAGGTTCATGCCGGCGGCCGGCCGCTCAGTGACTGGAAGTTGCTGACAGTGGTTGTCAATCGAGATAGCGGCCTGGTGGCCATGTTCAACGGCCCAGATGATGTTCTTCGGTCCCCACGCGGAGTCGCCACCGAAGAAGACGCCGGGACGGGAACTCTGGAATGTCGTTTCGTCGACTTTCGGCATTTCCCATTTGTCGAATTCAATGCCAAGGCCCGGCTCGATCCAGGGGAAGGCGTTTTCCTGGCCGATTGCAAGGATAACGTCGTCGCAGGGGAGGATGACGGTGTCGATGGTGCGGGACTTCTTTGCTTCCTCATCCCATTCCAGGCGTTCGAATTCCATGCCGGTGAGCTTGCCGTTTTCAATGACGAAGCGTTTGGGGGCATGATTGATGACTATGTCGATGCCTTCTTCCTCGGCGTCGTCCAGTTCCCACGGCGAGGCTTTGAAGAAGCCGCGTGGGCGGCGGGCCATGACTTTAACGCTTTTGCCGCCAAGGCGGCGCGAGGTGCGGCAGCAGTCCATGGCGGTGTTGCCGACGCCGATGATAAGCACCTTCTCACCGATTTTATCGGTGTGGCCAAAAGCGACGGAGCCGAGCCAGTCAATGCCGATGTGGATACGGTCTGTTTCGTAGCGGCCGGGGAGTTCGAGATTCTTGCCACGGGGGGCGCCGGAGCCGATGAAAACCGCGTCGAAGCCTTCGTCGAGCAAAGCCTTCATGCTGGTGACCGGCGAGTTGTAGCGGATATCGACACCCATGTTGAGGATGTAGTCGATCTCGTCGGTAAGGACTTGCTCGGGGAGGCGGAACGATGGGATGTTGGTGCGCATCAAGCCGCCGGGCTGGTCGTATTTTTCGAAAATGGTGATGTGATAGCCGTGCGGCGCAAGGTCGTTGGCGACGGTGAGAGATGCAGGGCCTGCGCCGATGCAGGCAATGCGCTTGCCGTTGGGCGGATCGACTTGCGGAAGGCGATCGCCGATGTCTCCGCGAAGATCGGCGGCGACGCGTTTCAGGCGGCAGATGGCGACTGGTTTGGAGTCCAGGCGTCCCCGGCGGCAGGCTGGCTCGCAGGGCCGGTCGCAGGTTCGGCCGAGGATAGCCGGGAAAACGTTGGAATGCCGATTGAGCATATAGGCATCTGCGTATTTTCCCTGGGCGATGAGCCGGATGTATTCCGGGACGTTGGTGTGGGCGGGACAGGCCCACTGGCAATCCACTACTTTGTGGAAGTAGTTCGGATTGGCGATATCGGTCGGATGCATTCGGGGCGGATCTCCTAACCTCAGCTACCTATGTGCTCTGAACTACCGGACATTGTAACAATGGCGTCGCGAGAAGGCCGTTTAAAGGGCGCTGTTAGAATGTTCGTACTTTGGAGGTGCATTGCCCGTCACCGTAGGAGTACCCCGTGAAACGTACCCAGGCGAGCGCAGAGTCGCGATCACGCCCCGCGCCGCTGAGACGCTGATAAAAGCGAACGTGAGCGTGGTGGTGGAGAGGTCGGCGGGGTTGAGCGCCGGGTTCACCGATGAAGAATATACAAAGCGCGGAGTGCGGCTGGCATCGCGATCAGAAGTGTTTCAGTCGGCCGATGTGATTGCGCAGGCGCGGTCGCTGGGCGCGAACCCGGTTGCGGGCCGCGGCGATGTGAGCGCGATGAAGCCGGGGCAACTGGTGATCGGCTTCGGAGAGCCCCTGACGGCGGCGGCGGAGAATGCCGCGCTGGCGGCGGCCGGGGTCACATTTATTTCGATGGAACTGGTGCCTCGCATTACGCGCGCGCAGAGTATGGATGCGTTGTCGTCGATGGCGAGTATCGCCGGGTACGAAGCGGTCATTATGGCTGCGGGCGCTCTGCCCAAGATGTTCCCAATGATGTCGACGGCGGCAGGGACGATTGCGCCAGCGAAACTGCTGGTGCTGGGCGCGGGTGTTGCCGGGCTGCAGGCGATTGCGACGGCGCGGCGGTTGGGCGCTGTCGTGATGGGTTACGACATTCGAGCGGCGGTGCGGGAACAGATCGAGAGCCTGGGCGCGAAGTTTGTTGTGCTTGATCTGGATGCCTCGGCCGGGGAAGGCACCGGCGGCTATGCCAAGGCGATGGACGAAGCCTTTTATAAGAAACAGCGCGAACTGCTGGGCGCGGTGATTCGCGAGCAGGATGTGGTGATCACGACCGCCGCGGTTCCCGGTCGCAAGGCACCCATTCTGGTGACGGCGGAGATGACCAATGGGATGCAGCCGGGATCGGTGATTGTCGACATCGCGGCGGAGCGCGGCGGAAATTGCGAACTGACGCGGGCGGGGGAGACCGTGGTGCACAACGGGATCAACGTGATCGGGCCGGTGAATATTCCGTCGCTGGCGCCAACGCACGCAAGCCAGATGTACGCGAACAATGTCGTCAACCTGCTGAAGCTGATGCTCACCAAAGAAGGCGAGTTGAAGATCGATTTGGCAGACGAAGTAATTCGAGAGTCAATGGTTTGCCGGGACGGCAAAATCAGTAACCCGCGCCTGCAGCCTGCGTCATAAAAAATTTCCAGGACAAGAACATGAACTACGAATTTGGAATCTACGTGTTCATGCTGGCTGCCTTCCTTGGCTTCCAGCTGATCCGCCGCGTGTCGCCGCTGCTGCACACGCCTTTAATGTCGCTGACGAATGCAATTGCTGCGATATCGGTGGTTGGCGCCATCATCATCAGCGGCGAGGCGGAAGTATCGACTCTCAGCCGCGTATTGGGCTTCATCGCAGTAGTTTCGGCCACGGTGAACCTGGTTAGCGGATATCTGATTACGGACCGCATGCTGAAGATGTTCAAGAAGAAGCCGGGGAGTAAATAGATGGAACTCTACCAGGCGATGTACATTCTCGCGGCGGCCGGGTTCATCCTGGCGCTGATGTGGATGGGGCATCCGGCGACCGGGCGGCGCGGGGTTTTCGCGGGCGAGATCGGCATGCTTCTGGCGGTGGTCGGAACGCTAATGCGCCATGAGGTGGTGAGTTACGAGTGGATCATCGGCGGCATGCTGGTGGGCACGGCGATCGGCATTCCCATCGCATTGTTGATGCCGATGACAGCGGTGCCGCAGCGAACGGCAATCTCGCAGGCGTGTGGCGCGCTGGCATCGGCACTGATCGGGACCGCGGAGTTTTATCACCGAAAGCCGACGGGTGTGACGATGGCGGCGTTGATGCTGGAAATGCTGCTGGGATTCTTGACCACTACGGCGAGTGTGATGGCGTGGGGCAAGCTGCAGGAAGTGTTGCCGGGGCGGCCGATTGTCTTCAAGGGTCAGCTGATTCTCAATTTCGGCGTTCTGGGCGGGGCGCTGCTGATCGCCATCATGATGGTGGTGAATCCGGACGCAACGTTGTGGCTGTTTCCGTTATTCGTGATATTGGCGCTGACGTTCGGTGTGCTGCTGATCATCCCAATTGGTGGCGCGGATATGCCAACCGTTATTGCGCTACTGAATTCGTATGCGGGACTGTCGGCCAGCGCGATGGGTTTTGCGCTGGATAACAAGCTGCTGATTATTGCCGGTGCGCTGGATGGTTCGTCGGGATTGATCCTGTCGATCATTATGTGCAAGGCGATGAACCGTTCGTTTGCCAATGTGCTGTTCGGCGGATTCGGACAGTTGCAGACGTCGGCGGCTGGCGGAGCGGAAGCCAAGCCGGTGCGGTCGGCGTCGCCGGAAGAGGCTGCGCAAATTCTGGAGGCGGCTTCGACGGTCGTCATTATTCCCGGATACGGGATGGCGGTGGCGCAGGCGCAGCATAAGATCCGGGAGTTGTACGACGTGCTGACGAAGAAGGGAATCGATGTGAAATTTGCGATTCATCCGGTGGCGGGCCGAATGCCGGGGCACATGAATGTGTTGCTGGCGGAGGCGGATGTGCCGTACGACAAGCTCATCGAGATGGAAGATATCAATTCGGAGTTGCCCAACACGGATGTGGCGCTGATTGTTGGCGCGAATGACATCGTAAACCCCGCGGATCGGCCAGTGCGATGTCCAGCGTTCCGTTGCGCGCCGCCAGCGGCACGAAGTTATAGCGGAACATCAGGTCCACCGGGATGGTACGGAACAGGTCATGGTCAATCGACACGTCCCTCAAATCCACAAAATCACACCGGTAGCGCAAAGCAGCAGCCCTGGCAGCCGCGGTATCTTCGGTTGCAGTCAGGGGTATTGCAGTCAGGGCCGAGGCCGGGGACAGGCTCACACATATATGACGCGCGACGCTGAGGACCGTGGAAGCTTTTTAAGTCCCCTGTTTTCAACGAATTGTATCGGCCAGGGAGAAGATGGGCAAATACAGTGCAATCAGGACAAATGCGACGAAAATGCCCATCACGATCATAATGGCCGGCTCGATCAGCGATAGCACCGCCGTCATTCGCGTGCTGACATCGTCCTCATAGAACTCCGCGACACTGGAAAGCATCGCCGGCAACGCGCCGGTAGATTCGCCAACCTCAATCATGTCCACCGCAAGGCCAGGAAAAACCCCGGTGACCGCCAGCGACGAAGACAACGATTGCCCTTCGCGCACCGACTGCCCGGCCTTCTCCAGCAACTTCCGCAGCAACGGCGTCCCGAGAGAATCCGCGGCTGTCTCAAGCGCCTGCATCAGCGGAATTCCACCCGTCAGCAGCGTCCCCAGTACGCGCGCGAACTGCGCCACCTGATACTTGATCCAGATCTCGCCCACAATCGGCGTCTTCACCTTAACCCGGTCGATCTTCTCCTGCGCCGCCTCGCCCCGCGACCAGAAATAGCCCAGAACACCCACGGCAACCGCAATCCCCGCCGCCAGCCAAACGTACTTCTGCGCGGTGGTGCCGATTGCAATCAGATAGACCGTAATCGCAGGCAACTGCGCCGACATGCTCGAATACAAAGTCGCGAACGTTGGCACAACGTAAGTAACCAGAAAAACCACCAACGAGGCCACCAACAGAATCAGCATCGTCGGATAGATCAGCGAAACCACAACTTTCTTCCGCACTGCCAGCGCGATCTTCTGATACCCGATGTACCGCTCCAGCACCTCCACCAGGCTGCCCGATTTCTCGCCCGCCATCACCGACGTGACAAAAATCCGCGGAAATACCGGTTGCGCCCGAAATGCCTCCGACAGCAGCGACCCCTTGCGAACGTCGTCCCGCACCGCATTCACATAAGGCATCAGCTTGGCGTCAGTCAGCCGTTCCGCTAGTAAATCCAGCGACTTCAAAATCGGCAGCCCGGCTCGAACCAGCGTGACGAACTGCTGGTTGAAGATCAGAAACTTCTCCATGTTGAGCCGTTTCCGGCCCAGCGGCGTGCTTCCCGTAGCGAGCGACAAGCCGCGCGCTTTCACGGAATAAACCAGGAATCCCTGACGCGTGAACCGCTCGCGGACTTCCTGTTCGGTCGCGCCCTCGGCGGTCTGGTTGTGCACTGCGCCCTTCGGATCGGCGTATTTGAGAACGAACTCCGCCATTAGCGCTCCGCCTCCACAATCGGCACGCCCGCCGGAAGCTTGAGCACGAACATACCGGTATTTACCGGGGCATTCAATTGCTCATTGGAAAACACAAATTCGATTTTCGATTGATCCTGGCCAGTCACCCGCAACCGCGCAATGCGCCCGTCGCGATAAGCCACAAACTCCACCCGCGTGTAGTAAAGATCCTTCGATTTCGGTTTCGCGATAACGTTCGTCGCGTCGCCTTCCGGGCGCATTTCAAACGATTCGAATTCTTTGTCAAACTCCAGCTTTCCCAGCAGAAACGCGAGCGGCGCGCGCAGGTCGTCCGATTCCTTCAATTTCGATTTCTCCGCCCGCCGCTCCTCCGGCAAATACAGATAGACATCCTTGCCATCGGACAGAAACAGCTTCCCCGGGGGCGTCGAATACTCCCATCGCATCCGCCCCGGTTTTCGCAGATAAAGCGTACCCGCATCCCGCTGTGACGGCCGCCCAGCAGTCACGTAAGTCTCTGAAAAGTCAAGACGAAGCGATTGTGCGTGGTTATAGCGTGCCTCTACCGCCTGAAGCAGCGGTGGCGCACCCACCGCCGGCAATGCCAGCCATAACGCAATAATCCCGCCCAGTCTCACTAAGCTTTTGACGCTCAAAACACCCAAACCGTGCACCTACTCTGAACCCATCCCGAACAAAGCACGATACTTCTCGGGCAGTCTGGTCGGCCGAAACTCACGATTCAGAAAGATATGCCGCGTCCGTCCGGTGGCCACCTTCCGCCTGTCGCACGTCATCACATAGTGGAAAGTCACAGCGCGCGGACCAGCGTCGGACAGCCGCGTCTCAATCGTCACCGTGTCGTCGTACCGCGCCGGTGTCAGATGGCGGCAGGAAGACTCGGTCACCGCCAGCAAAATCCCGTCCTCGGCTTCCATCGTCTTATAACGAATGCCGACCGCTTCACAAAACTCGACCCGAGCCACCTCCATCCAGACGTAATAATTCGCGTAATAGACAACCGCCATTTGATCGGTTTCCGCATATCGAACTCTCAATGTGGTGGTGGAACTGAATACTTTGGGCGGGGTGATCACGGACTTCGATTCTAGCGCCCCGTTCCCGGGCAGGACATTCAGTGCGTCATCGAATAGACGACGTAATTCACTCCCAGCCGCATCGCGAAACCAGCCTGTTTTTCCGGATACCACGGGTCGTCGGCATATTCCCATGCATCCCCAATATCGGAGTTGTACGAAATAGCAATCATGACCCGGCCCTTGTCGTCGTAAATTCCCTGCCAGTGCGCGCCGCGGCCTCCGTCGAAACAGTTTTTACAGCCCTCGCGCAGGTGTGCCTCTCCTGCCACCTGAACCCGTTCTCCCAGGTCGTAAACGGTGTGAAAAATAGCTTCGGCATCCGGCATTTCCACGATCGGTCTGTCCGGAAATACCAGTTTCATGGCGTCTTCGAAAACCTTTTTCTCCACCGATCCGTGGAAATCGTCGGCCATGAAAAACCCGCCGCGCAGCAGAAATTCGCGCATCTCTTTGCCCTGTTTCGGCGTCAGGCCCCATTCGCCCACCTGCACTGCGTAGAGCCAGGGAAAGTCGAACTCTTCGTCTTCATCCAGATTGATCGGCTGTTCGGTTGACCGCACATGGACCCGCGAGAGCCGCTTCAGAGCCTCGGAAAAATGCCGGTCCGCGCGCGGATAATCCTGCGTCCACAGTGAAAGCCCCTGCCGCCAGTCGCCATCGAAACGCCCACGGTAGCCGTCATTCCACCCTGGCGGAAACATCAACCGCGCGAAGGCGAATTCGGTCTTCTCATTGGGGTCTGGCGGAACGTTGAACCGCATGTATTCCACCCCCGGGTACTGGCGGAATGGTTTCTGAAAGGCCCAAAGCGTGCCGATGCACAGCATTGAGGCGGCGGCGATCAACCATCCCTGGCGCGCGGACATGGGCAGTCTGCACCCAGGATAGCGCACTGACTAGTAACCTGTACCCATGCGACTTTGGTGGTTTGCGATTCCCATCGCACTCGCGGCCGCGACAGGCATCGAGCAGCAATCTCCGGGAACCCGCGCGCCTGTCGCGATGCTGGTTAACTTTGATGGCCTCGGCGTCGGCTTCCCAGGCGACCAGCCCATGGGTCCCGGCCGCAACCCGTCCGACAACAGCCTTGCCATCGGCCCCAATCACATTGTCCAGATTGTAAATTCCCGTATGGCCGTCTTTGACAAGGCTGGCAAACTCCTCTACGGCGCTGTCCCCACCAACATGGTTTTCAAAGGCTTCGGCGGCATCTGCGAAACACGCAATAACGGCGATGCGGTCGTCCGTTACGACCAGTTAGCCGGACGCTGGCTCTATGTGATGCCCATCTTCGGCAAGATTCCGGATCGCCCCGATGAGCCGTACTCCATGTGTTACGCGCTCTCCGCCGGCCCCGATCCGCTCGGTCCTTTTCACCGCTACGAATTCCACCGCAAGCTCTTCCCCGACTATCCCCGCCCTGCCGTCTGGCCCGATGGCTACTACGTTCCCACCAGCACAGGGGACGAAGTGATTCAAAAGCATGTCTGCATCGCCGACCGCGCCAAAATGCTCGCCGGCGGCCCCGCCACCGAGCAATGCATCGTAATCGATGGCGTGAACTTCCTCAACAACGCCGATATCGATGGTCCCGGCCTTCCGCCCCCTGGTGCCCCCAACATCATGCTGGCCGCGGGTGGAACCCAGCTCAAACAAATCTTCGAAGACGACGGCATCTATGCATGGAAAGTACACGTTGACTGGAAAGACCCTGCAAAAACCAAAGCCGATGGTCCGGTGAAAATCGCCGTCGCGCCCTATCATTACCTCTGCAACGGCCAACTCACCAACTGCGTCCCGCAACCCGGCACAACGCGTGGCCTCGACGCCCAGGGCGACAAAATTATGCAGCGCCTCGTTTACCGCAACATCGGCGGCGTTGAATCGCTGGTGGCCGTCCATTCCGTGAATAGCGCGGCAGGCGGAGGCGGGGTGCGCTGGTACGAATTCCGCGTCGGCAAAAAGAATCGGGAAGTGTCCCTTCACCAGCAGGGCACGTACGCCCCGGACGGCTTTTATCGCTGGATGCCCAGCCCAGGCATAGACCGAAAAGGCAACATCGGCATCGGCTATTCTTTCGGAGGCAAACCCAACTTTGCCGGCCAGCGCTTCGCCGCTCGCCTCGGAACCGACCCGCCCGGCGTCCTCTCGTTCCGCGAAACCATCACGGTAGAAGGAGAAGCATCTCAGGAAGCCACTCTCCGCTGGGAGGACTACGCTTCAACGGCAATGGACCCGTCCGACGACTGCACTTTCTGGTACGTCGGAGACTACCTGAAGAAGGGCGCCACGAGTTACTCGACGAAGATCAGTTCGTTCCGCATTCCCGGCTGCCGGTAAAGTTACGCCTTATCCCGGTCCCTGCCCGCTCATTTGCGCTTCGGGGGGCCGTCATAGACATAGATAAAGTGGCACTCCTCCGGGCATCCATAATCAAACCGATTCAGGTACCATTTTCCCTGCTGGTACCGGAATTCAACGTCCGCCAGTATGGGACCGGCGCCTCTCGACGGATCCAGGTAGACAAACGTGAATTTCCCGGTTGAGGCGAAGTTCATTGAACCCTTCGCGTGGAACAAGCTCTCGACCTTCACCAGCCGCGCATAAAGATTGAACTTCGGCTCCCGCGAAATGATATCCGTCGCCTCAGTTTCCGATAGATCCGGGATGTTGGCGCGGCAGGCAAGAGCCGTGATCAAAGCGGCAGTCACCAGCGCGCCGGAAACCCACCGGCGAAGCATACTACTATTACGTCACCCGGCGTGTCCTAAGTTACCCCGCGTGTCCCAGTTCCTTCACCAGCCCTGCCGTAAACGCCTTCGCATCGCCAAACAGC
>Ga0206897_1138_pt1 | contig 12831 bp, 8 predicted proteins | sample Alteio_BWOrgHeat_49_FD_152972 | JGI IMG/M metagenome (GOLD analysis project Ga0206897, IMG submission 152972) | Enriched cells from forest soil in Barre Woods Harvard Forest LTER site, Petersham, Massachusetts, United States -... | ecosystem: Environmental > Terrestrial > Soil > Temperate forest > O... | reverse complement strand
GTGTTCCCAGCGATGGGTGACGACATTGGAGGTGCCGTTGGGGATCGTATTGGAGTTACTGTCGATGTTCCCTTTGACATCGCGAACGACAAACTGGTTCCAACTTATGGTAGCCTGGTCGGGCAGTTGCTGTTTGGCAATGGAATAGGCACCGGTCCAATTCATGTTGACGCGGTTGCTGAGCTGGTGATCGCCCTGCAGGGTGGCGTTGTAGATATTCTGGATCTGCCAGGTGGAGCGGTATTCGGGATTGATCGTGGTTGCCGTGGCAGTGGAGTTCAAGCCGGCACTGCTGCTGTCCGGCGTAAACCGGGTCTCGTAGGCGTCCTGGTGGACGTACATGTTGAACAGGGAGAGCTTGTTCCTGCTGTTGATGACATAGTCGATCTTATTCTGCAGACCGAAGCGTTGCGTTTGGGTATTGAACTGCCGGACATAAGAATAGGCGGGGTTCAAGCTATTGGGTCCCGGGGTAACCTGGGGTTGTGCATCGGGGATGAGGCGGTCGGAAATGGTGCCTTTGAAAAGGCTCTGGTAGCTGCCGGAGAGGATGATCCCCAGCTTTCCGCCGGCGAAGCGATCGCCGACCGTGACGCCATAGGTACTGTTTACAGGATGGGATCTATTATAGTATGTCAGGTTGCTGGTGGTGAAGTCCGAAGGCTGAGCCTCATATGTATTTCCGTGAATCTCGGCGGGCGACTGTTTGTTGATCCCGGAATGGATAAAAGCCGTGAAGGGGCGATCCGAGAAGATCGTGGAGTAGCCGCCCGAGACGTTGCCTGTCAGCAGGAAATGGTCGGGGGCGTTCTTCATCACGAGGTTCATGGTGCCGCCGATGGCATCGCCTTCCATGCTGGGCGTGAGGGCCTTGATGACTTCGAGGCGCTCGAGCATTTCGGAGGGGAAGAGGCTCATCGGCACGAAACGGTAGACGTCGTCGGGGCTGGGGATCTTGATGCCGTTGACGAGAACATTGTTATACCGCTGGTCCATGCCGCGGATAATGGCATAGCGACCGTCGCCGCTGTTGTCGCGGGCGATGGTGACGCCGCTGACACGTTGCAGCGCGTTGGCCACGGTAATATCGGGTGAGAGCTCGATGGTGCGGGCACTCAGCAGGTTCTCCACCATCGCGGCATTTTGTTCGAGCCGCCGGGCATGGTTATCGGAACCGCCGCCGCCCAATGTGGAGACCTGGACCTCCTGCATGGTGACGGCGCTCGATTGCATGCTGATGGAGATCTCCTGGTCACGTCCGCCGGCCTCTACGTCCACCGGTTTCGAGGGCTGATAACCAATGGTAGAAACCACCAGGGTGTATTTTCCCGGAGCTACATGTTTAAAGGTGAAGGAACCGTCGAGCTGAACGGACGTCGTGTATTGCGTATGTTGCAGCGTGACGTTGGCGCCGATGAGCGGTTCGCCGGTGTGGCTATCGAAGACCTTGCCCCTGATGGTTTGGGCGAAGACCGGCGATAGAAAAAAAGAAAGAAGAATAGGAAGAACAATCCTGGTTAAGCAGGCATGGGTTCTCAATTGCATAGCGTTTTGATTTGTTTCGATGCGCAAAGATGCCTGAAAAAGACGCCAAAGCGGATGCGCTTAGCAAACCTTAGCGATTCCGTAACCGTATGGTAATGGATAGTTTACGCGAAATCCAGATGGCATCCAGAATTCGGACAGCCTTGGCACAAACTGCGGTCTAAGGGAGTGGATTTTGGCCCATTCCCGTGGAATTATCCAGTTTTTGTACAGAATTTAGTCTTTGCCGGGGAAAGCAAGGCTTGAAACCGGAGTGCGCCTTTTTTAGCGTTTTAGAGCACCGGAGCGGTTTTGTCCAATTCCGATCCCGCGGGTGCGGAAATGGGTTCAGTAACCAGCTGGAATTTGAGCTGTTCATTTTTTTTCAGGGCGATGATCACTCCCTGAAAGGAAGGATATTTGGATGCCTGATCACCCTTCACCATCAAATGCATGGTCTTGCCCTGGAAGGCATCGACAGCCACCTTTACCCAATCGATGAGCTCGTTGTCCGTACTGTCCTTACAAGGGATACCTTGCATCTTCACATTCCTGAGCTGTTCCGCATCCTTATCCAGCAGCCCCTTGAGATAACTAAACGGTACGCCGATATAGGCAGCCGGGTTAGCATAGAAATGCTTCATTTCCGCATCCGTGAGATGCAGACCTTTGGCCGTGCTGATGGCGCTGATGATCGCCTTTTTTTCGGAAACGTTGAGATCGGATACGCTAAAGTATACTTTAGCATCCTTATCGATGGTGATCAGCACCACATCCTTCTCCGGCTGGGGCGTGGAAGACACAGAGCTTGGAGTGATTACATTCAGGTCTTGCGCGGGTTTGTACCTGGCCACTAAAATAAAAAAGGACAATAAGAGGAATGCCACATCACACATGGCCGTCATGTCGACAGCTGTGCTCTTGCGGGGGAGCTTTGCTCTTCGCATATAGATACTATTTATGGTTGGCTGAAGTCTGTGGTTTAAAAGATGCCGGGCTGGTGAAATTCCATACGAGTGACCGTATCTTATTCGGTCCTAAGTGTGCCCGCGAGACCTGCGCGTGTTACCTGCTTTGCCTTTGCGCCGACGATCAGGAGGGCCAGCGAGATCGCTACCAGCGGCGCGGTAACGAATATCCACGGTTGCAGCTGCGTCCGATAGGCAAATCCCTGTAGCCAGCTATGCATCGCCCAGGCGCCTGCGGGTAAGGCGATAACAATGGCCAAACCGATCGGCAAGCCATAGTCCTTTAACAACAGCAGGCCAAGATGGATGAGCCGCGCACCTAAGACCCGCCGGATGCCCAGCTCTTTGGTACGTTGTTCGGTTGCGGCCGCGACCAGTCCGAACATGCCCATGCCCGCTATGAAAATGGCGAGGATGGAAAAGATCGTAAAGAGATTGCCTGTTCTTTGGTCCGCCAGATAGAGGCGGTTAAAATCATCGTCGAGGAAGGAATAGACGAAGGGTTGGCCATTCGCTACTTCGTCGTACGCGCTCCGAATGGCCTTTAGCGTACCCGCGATATTCCCGGGGGAGATGCGAAGCAGGACGAAATTTCCATCGTCCACCAACCGGAACACTACCGGGTCCACAGGATCGCGCAGCGAACCGACGTTGAAGTCCCTGACGACGCCGATTATCCGGTAGCCCGAGGCCGAATCGTAGGCCGAGGACGTACCGCCGGCGGTATAGATCTTTGCTCCCAAAGGGTGGGCATAGCCGAGAACGCGTGCGGCAGTCTCGTTGATAATCGCACAATTCGAATCGGTAGGCAGCTGGGGAGAGAAATTCCTACCTGCCGTCAATTTCATATCCATTGTGGGAAGAAAATCGGCATCTATATGCCAATCCGCCAACAACGCCGTTGCGGTCTCTGTGCCACTGCGATCTTTAAAGAATCCCCGGAAGACCACTTTTTGATCGAACGGGGTCCCGGAGACGGTTACGTTTTTGACTCCGGGCAACTTCCTTGCCTCGCCCGCAAAGGTCCATACCCGATCCCCCAGTGAGCTGGTATTTTTAACCGTCACGACCTGTTCGCGGGTGTAACCCAGGTCGCGATGACGGATATACGACAGCTGGGAATAAATAACCGCTGTGCCGATGATCAGGATCATGGCCATGCTGAATTGGAAAACGAGGAGGATGGTACGCAGTACGCCTGTGCGGAATCCTACCGCCAGCTCCCCGCGAAGGATCTTCAAGGGTTGAACACCCGACAGTAAGAAGGCAGGATAGCTGCCGGATAGCAGGCCTATTGTGAGCGTGGCCAGCACGAGGCCGGGCATCGTCCAACGGGACAGCAGGAAGGAGGCTTCGAACGGTTTGCCGGTAAGCCGGTCAAACCAGGGAAGCAGGACCAACACCAAGCCAAGCGCCAATCCCATGGCGATAGCGGTCATGAGCGTCGATTCCACGAGGAATTGCCCGATGAGGAGCCGTCGGTTCGAGCCCATGATCTTCCGCACTCCTATTTCTTTTAAACGACGCAGGCTGCGGGCGGTGGTAAGGTTGACAAAATTGATACCGGCGATGAGCAGGATCAGTGTGGCGATGCCTATAAAAAGAACGACATACCCGATGTGGCCATTGGCCTCGAATTCGTGGGCCAGATTGGAGTATAAGTGAATACGGGTCAGCGGCATGGAGTAAAAGCGAAAGTGATCTCCACGTCTGCTGAGATCGGCGGCGCTGGTGTGCAGCTCTTCCCTGATGCGGGGGTTGATGTATCTATCGACCGTCGCGGCCAGCATTTTATCGACATCCGTGGGTGTGACACCGGGACGGACAAGGATATAAGTAGCCGAGAAGAAATTGATCCATCCTTCCCGTGCCCGTCGCAAGGGCTTTACGAGGTTGAAATGGACATGGGACTGCGGGGGCATATCCTGCATGACCGCGGTGACCATATACACCGTGGTATCATTGTCGAGTTTTAAGATCTTTCCCACGGCATCGGTGGTGTTAAAATATCTTTTTGCGGCTGTCGACGAGAGGACGAGTGCGTTGGGCGACGAAAGAGCGGTATGGGGATCGCCGGCGATCAATGGAAGGGTAAAAATCTCAAAAAGCGTAGAATCGACGCGTGCGGCGCCCGGTTCGAGAAAGACTTTATCCCCGATGTGGACGACCACGTTCTGCCGGTCGGACCGGATACGAACCACATTCTCAACTGCGGGGAAATCCTTTTTCAGCGCGGCTGCCATGGATGGCGGTGTGAAGATATCGTTGATCGTTCCGCCATTGATCTGCAGGTCGGCGTCAATCCGAAAGATGCGGTCGGCCTTTGTGTTGTACCGGTCATAGGAAAGCTCATCGACGACATAAATGGTGATGAAGATACAGGCGGCCAGGCCGAGGGCAAGTCCGAAAATATTGATGGCGGAAAAGCCTTTTTCCCAGCGTAAATGACGCCAGGCGGTGCGCAAATGGTTTTTCAGCATGTGCGTGAGATGCGAATGGGTTGAAATTCCATAAAGGAATTTCCGCTATTCGTTCCGCAGATTTTTGGTGGGGTTCTCGGTGGCGGTCCGGAAACCCTGCAGCCCGACCGTCGCCAGGGCGATGAGGAGGGTGATCGCCCCAGCCGCTGCGAAAACGGTCCAGCTCAACGTGATCCGATAGGCAAGGTTGTCCAGCAATAGCCGCAGGGTCCAGGCGGCGACGGGGACGGCCAGGAGGAAGGCGATCAACACCGGCCGCAGGAAATCCCTGGATAACAGGAGCAGGAGCTGGCGGACGGAGGCTCCAAAAACTTTTCGGATACTCATCTCTTTAGACCGACGTTCCGCCACGAAGGCTGCCAGGCCGAGCAGTCCGAGGCAGGAGATAAACACGGCCATACCCCCGAAGATCGTCGCCAGCGTTCCGTCGTTGTTGAGCTCTTCGAAACGCTGTTGATAATCCTCCCTGGTAAAGGAATACTCGAACGGATGCCGGGGGTCCAGCTTCTTTACGACCGCCCCGATACCCGAGATCGTCCGGCGCCATTGCGCGTCGCCCGCGATCCTCACGAAGAAATGGCTATTGCCGCCGGGCGCCCCTCGGTATAAATAGATCGCCATGGGTGCAATGATGCCCGAGGGGTTGTTGTATACGAAGTCGTGTACCACGCCGATGATGGTGCTGCCGCCGAGTTTCTGTCCCAGCACAGGCTCGCGCAGGCCCAGTGCTTTCACTGTAGCCTCATTCACCAGACAGGCGGAGGTGTCGGTGCCGAAAGCCGGGTCGAAATCGCGGCCCAGGGCCAGTGCGAGTCCGGCGGTTTTTACCCAATGATAGCCTACGGTGGTAACGACGATCGAGATCTCGTGTCCCGGGATCTTTCCGGGCCAGTCCATACCCGTGACCGCGCCGCCGAATTGCAGGAGATTACCGTCTCCCGCCGACACGCTCCTAACGCCGGCCATTTTGTTCAACAGATCCACGAACACCGGGAATTTTGCGCCGAGGTCGGCAGAGGCATGCACATCGACCAGGTTCTCCTGATCATAGCCAAGGGGACGGTCCCTTATATAATTGATCTCCTGCCAGACGACGATGGTCGCTATGATGAACAGGCTGGCGATCCAGAATTGTGATGTGACCAGTGCGCGGCGGAGCAAGGTTCTTTTCGAACCGGAGGTCACCACTCCCTTGAGGACTTTTGCGGGAAGGAACCGGCTCAAAAACAACGCGGGATAGCTGCCGGCGATCAATCCTGTCAAAAGGCCTACGCCTGCGATACCGGTCCAGATGCGCCAGTCGAACAAACTAAACCGGATATGCGCATTCATGTACCGGTTGAAGACCGGGGTCAGGCTACGGGACGCCAAAATGCCTAACAGCAGGGCAAAAAAAGTAATGGTCAGCGCCTCGCAGAAGAATTGCAGCATCACCTGTTTACGGGTAGCGCCCATGACCTTTCTCACGCCGACCTCCCGTGCGCGGATCTCGGACCGGGCGGTGGCAATATTCATGAAATTGATACACGCGATGATCAGCACGAAGAAACCCAGGATCGCCATCAACACGACCAGGTATATTTTACCGCCGGATTGTTTTCCATTGTTAAATCCGGAATATAGCCGCAGTTTGGCCATTGGCATGGCAAAGGTCGTGACGGTCGTATCGTTGCTCCTGGTTTGCAGCAATTGGGTGGCTTTCCGGTTGAACGCGGCCAGGTCTGCCCCCGGTTTGAGCTGCAGCCAGGTGAGAATGCGGTTATCATCCCATTTTTTTAACCAGGCATTTTGTCTTTCAAAAACGGCAAAAGGCCGGAGATATTCAAATTTGATCGTGCTGGTTACCGGGGCATCACGCAGGATGGCGGTCACGCGTACCGGCGTAGTATCGTCGACTATAAAGATCTGTCCCATGGCTTTACCGTCGCCGAAGAGTTTTTTTGCGGCGCTCTCGGTAAGGATCACGCTGTTAGCGTCGTGGAGGGCTTGACGGGGGTCGCCCGCGACCGCCGGGAAGCTCATCATATCGAAAAAAGCGGTATCGGTGAAGAGGCCGTTGATGGAAACCTCCTTGTCACCGATATGGGCGATCGTACTCGCTCCGGCCTGGCGCGCCGCATGCTCCACTTCCGGCAGCCCGGATTGTAAGGCGCCGGCCATCGGTCCGGCGCTGGTTCTGTCCGTACGCACCCCGTCCGCCTGCTGTTGGTTTTTCATCAGGAGGTACAGATCGGCGATATTATGGTGGAACTTGTCGAAGCTGAGCTCATCCAATGAGAATAGCAGGACCAGGATGCTGGTCGTCAATCCCAGGGCAAGCCCCCCGATATTGATCATGGCCGAAGTCTTATGTTTCCGGAGATTTCGCCAGGCGAGAAGGAAATAGCTTTTTATCATTGCGGGGAGCTTTAGTGCGTGTCTTTTACGAGCGAAACGTATGCCAGAACCATAACCTTCTGATTTTCATTTTAATTTTAAAAACTGGCCGATTCATATTGTTCGAATTCGATACGGTGACTGCACGTCTCCGTTTTTTCCACAGAATCGTGTTTTATCATTACGATCAAGAAAAACACCATTTTATGACCATTTATTTTTTTGGCCTTACCGGCCTGTTGCTTTTTGCGTTCTCCTTTTCCGCCGATGCGCAAAAGCTGAAGAAAGCGGACGTACCGTCGGCCGCGCAGAATGCCCTGACCCACCACTACCCTACTGCCGCGCATGTGGTGTGGGAAAAGGAAAAGGGGAACTATGAAGCGAATTGGGGCGGCCGGTCGGGCGAAGACAGCTCGGTGATCTTCACGCCGGCGGGGCAATTGGTGGAAATGGCCGTTGCTATCCAAGTGTCCGATCTACCTGCCGGCGTCGCGGCCTATGTCAAAAAGAATTATCCGGGTGTGCGGATAACCGAGGCCGGCAGGGTCAAGGATGCCAATGGAAAGATCAGCTATGAAGCCGAGGTAAAAGGGAAAGACCTTCTTTTCGACGAGGCTGGTGTTTTCATAAAAAAAGATTAACTTCTGGAAAATTAAACCTACTATGTTACGGCACCATCTCCAAAACGCCTGGCGGACGATCCGTCATCATAAATTATATACCGTCATCAATGTTCTCGGGCTGTCGATAGGCATTTGCGCATGTATCGTGATCTACCTGATCGCGCGGTATGACCTCGGGTTCGATACTTTCCATCCCGATGCGGACAGGATCTATCGCATTGTAGGCGATGTACAGCTACCGGATGGAAATACGCTTTTTCTCAATACTCCTTTCGACAAGGTCGCCGGTGTCGAGCATGCGATACCTGGGTTTCAGCAGCAGGTGGGTTTTCACACTCTTGCGCTGGGCATTACCGTCCCGGCGGGCAATGGTAAACCCGCGACCGATTTCGACGGTCGACAAGAGGGCAGCTATGCCAATTCGACGATCCTAACGGGGCCGTCGTTTTTCGATCTTTTCCCGCATTCGTGGCTGGCGGGTAATGCGTCTGTCCTGCGCGAACCCAATAGGGTTGTATTAACGGCGAACGCGGCGCAAAGATATTTCGGCGCGCTCCCGCCGGACAAATATATCGGCAAGACCCTGATCTATGGAGACAGTCTGCCGGTGACGGTAGCGGGGATCGTCAAGGACTGGAGCGGGTTGACCGATGTGGGGTATACGTCTTTTATCTCGATAAGTACGGCGCCGAACAGCTGGCTCAAAAGCCGGTTTCCCACTACGGACTGGTCCAGCCTCCAGCCGCATCAATCGCAGGCCTTCGTCAAGCTCGCTCCGGGAATCCAGCCGGCGCAGGTCGATGCCGCGCTTGCGGATTTTGTCCGGAAGACACATGCCAATTTTTTTCCCGGCACCACCAACCTGCGTTTGTATTTGCAACCGCTGACCAAAATGCACTACACGCCGGATTTTCATCTAACCGACAGAGGCGATGATTTTCGGCAGGCCTATTTACGCGTTGATCGGCGTCGCGCTTTTTATCCTGATACTCGCTATCATTAATTTCGTCAATCTGTCCACGGCGCAAAGTCTGCAGCGGATCAAAGAAGTGGGTATCCGCAAGGTGATGGGCAGCGGGCGTAGAAGGCTGGTGGGGCAATTCCTTACGGAGACTTTGCTCATCACGGGGGTGGCCGTGGTCCTTAGCGCCTTGCTTGTCCGTCCGGCCATCGCGTTATTCCATGACTATATACCCGAGGGGGTGCACTTTTCTTTCGACCTGGGCAGCTTTGGGTTTTTGCTGTGTATCCTCGTGTTTACCACGCTGGCGGCGGGTTTGTATCCGGCGCTTCTGTTGTCGGCGCATCTGCCTGTGCTAAGCCTGAAGGGCTTGCTTAGCAAGACGGGGATCAGTGGCGGCGGCCGGTTGCGGAAAGCGTTGATCGTCTTTCAATTTGCGACCTCGCTGATCTTTATCATCGGCTCGCTGGTCATCGGCCGGCAGATCCATTATATGCGCAATGCCGATAAAGGCTTCAGCACCGATGCGATCTGTACGATCAACGCCTGGCGTGCAAAGCCTGAAGAAATGCAGCTGCTCGCGCAGAAGATCCGCGGGCTGGCCGGGGTACGGGATATCGTCCTGCAGGGTAATGCCCCCATGGGGTTTGCGCATGGGGGTGGGAATCTTCTCTATAGAGGTCCGGACCTAAAAAATAGGATGGTCATGTTCCAACTGGCAGATGCCGGTTTCCTACCCTTCTATGGGATGAAGCTGCTCGCCGGGCGAAACTTCCGGCAGGGCGATAGTGCGCGGGAAATGGTGATCAACGAGACCTATTCAAAAGCCCTTGGTTTTGACAGTCCGGCCGATGCCGTAGGCCGGATGCTTTACCGCGATTCCACGAAGGCCTACGCGATCACGGGGGTGGTGGCGGATTTCCACCAGCAATCGTTTCATGAGACGATACAGCCCGAAGCTATCTTCGATTTCCCCCGGGGCGAGCAGAGTATCGGCGTCAAGCTGGCCGTGCAGGGACAGCAGGGCGCTTCGGCTAAAGCCATTGTCGCATCCATTGAAACGGAATGGAAAAAGGTCTTCCCGAAGACACCAATGAATTTTAGTTTTTTAAACGAGTCGATCACCTGGCTCTATGGGCAGGAAACGAATACCGCGTTCCTGATGGAATCCGCGACGGTGATCACCATCCTGATCTCGTGTCTGGGTCTTTTCGGACTGGCGTTGTTCACGGCAAGCCGGCGGGAAAAAGAGGTCGGCATCCGTAAGGTGCTGGGGGCGACTGTCGCCAATGTGGCGGTGTTGCTAAGCCGTGAATTTGTGTTGTTGGTGGTCATCTCCTTAGCCATTGCTTCGCCGGTGGCCTGGTATTTTGCGGATGCGTGGCTCAAGGATTTCGCCTACCGGACCACGATGAATGCGTGGGTGCTGCTCGAGGCAGGAGGAGCGGCGGTTGTGCTGGCGTTGCTAACGGTGGGTTTCCTCGCCTTGCGGGCGGCGCGGCAGAATCCGGCGACGGTACTAAGACGGGAATAGTTTTATAATTCATCACATCCCCTTACCTTTGCCGAAAGTTTTGCCGACGCATGCTCCGTCAATGCACTGCCCTCTTTATGCTGCTGGCCTTTGCGGCCTCCTCCTTCAGCAAGGCGGTCATCGTCGTCGATTTCTACGCTCACCGGGATTATATCGCCAGGAACCTCTGCGAGAACCGGGACAAGCCCATGCTACGTTGCTGTGGCCGTTGTCAGCTTCATAAACGGCTCGCCCGCGAAGCCGACCAGGATAAAGACAATCCCGAACGAAAGGCCGAGAACAAACAGGAAGTCCTGTTTCCCGGCGACATCACCCAACTCACGACATCGCCCGTTCGCACCTGCGTTCTTCAATGTTACGCAATCCTTCCCGTAGCGTCGGCCATCGACCGCTCGCTGGACATTTTCCATCCCCCGGCGTAAAGCTCCGCACTACCACGACATTCATTCCAATCACCAACAAGCGGCTTCGCCAAACAGCCGTTCTATTTATTTATTCCGCAAGAATGGAACAGACCCATAAAAAAACGGGTATGCCCCTGCATGCCGTATATTTACTTCTACTTCTGCTTTTTTCCGTGCTGGGCGCCGGGGCCCAGGGTTTGAGCGGTCACATCACCGATTCCGCCACGCACCTGCCTGTCGAAGGCGCCATGGTATATATCCCGCAGCTGAAGACCTGCGCTTTCACCGACAAACAAGGCTTTTACGACTTCGGCGGATTACCGAGGGGCGACTATGATGTATCGGTACAATCGATGGGCCATGCCACCCTTTTCCGGCAAGTGAAGATAAACAGCAAAGTCGTCCTCGACCTCGCCGCCAGCGTGTCTTACAGTTCCCTGAAACCGCTGGTTGTGACCAGCCTCGGGAATGTCACCAATACCCAGCGTTCTCCCCTTCCTGTATCCGTGGTTACGCATCGGATGATCCTGGAAGGTGCCGCCAATACCGCGATCGACCTGATCGCCTCCGAACCGGGTGTAAGCGAAACTACCGAAGGCGTCGGAACCACCAAGCCGCAAATCAATGGGCTGGGCTTCGACCGCGTCCTGGTACTCACCGACGGACTACCCCAACAGGACTTCCAATGGGGTGACGACCATGGCATCCTGATCGACCCCTACGCCGTCTACGACGCCGAAGTCATCCGGGGTCCGGCATCCCTTCAATACGGCGCCAGCGCGGAAGCGGGCGTCGTCAATTTTAAATCGACCCCCTTTGTCCCGAACGGAACATTCCAAGGTAGCTGGCAGTCCGAATACCACGCCAACAACGGCTATATCGGCAACTCCCTCCACCTCGGCGGCAACCACGAAGGCTTCGTATATGACCTCCGGGCCAGCGGCGAGCTGGCGCACAGCTACTGGAATCCCAAGGACGGATATGTATGGGGGTCGGCCTGGAACCAGGGCAACGCCCGTCTGACACTCGGCCTCGACAAGTCTTGGGGCTACTCACGTTTAACCCTGAACGCACTTTATCGCCGAATCCAGGTCCCCGATGGCAACAGGGACAGCGCCACGGGGCGGTTTGTCTTCGACAATCCCATAGGTGAAAAGGCTGCCCCCACCCTCAGCAATTTCCTCTCCTATAATGCCACCATTGCCAGTGACAAGATCCTCGACGAATACCAGGCCTGGTGGCAGAACAGTTTGCGGACCGGCAAGGGCAGCATCGGCATCGACCTCGGGTTCACGGCCAGCGTACACCATGACATCGACTCCGGCACGGAAGGCAAGAACAACATGGTGGTTTACGACATCCCGTATTCCCTGAAGTACCAGCTTACCGACGCCGCCAGGCATCTCAAGCTCACTACGGGAATCAACGGCACCTACGAGTTCATGCACAACCTTCCGCCACCACCCGCACCCTATGCGCCGGATTACGAGATCCCGAACTATCGCAACTTCGAGGCCGGCGGATTCGCCATCCTGGAAAAAGACATCCACGCGCTTACGCTCAGCGGCGGTCTGCGTTATGACGTTACCCACTTTACGGGCGATGCGATGTCGCTCGACGCATCCGGCTACATCGTTCCCGAAGGGACACCCGGTGCATCGGTCCAGTTTACCGGTTTCGACAACACCTACTCCGGCTGGTCTGGAAGCATCGGCGCCTCCTATCAACTGCCGCACGATCAATATGTCAAATTCAACGTGGCCAAAAGCTTCCGGGCTCCCGCCATCAACGAGTTCACCAGCAATGGACTGAACATCGGCTCCAACGCCTTCCAGCTAGGCAATAGCAATCTGAAAGCGGAACAGGGGTATCAGGCGGACCTGGCCTATGGCTACCGGGGAAAGGACATCAGCTTCGAGCTGGAAGGATTCTATAACCACATCAGCCATTTTATCTTTGCC
>Ga0206897_1158_pt1 | contig 12912 bp, 11 predicted proteins | sample Alteio_BWOrgHeat_49_FD_152972 | JGI IMG/M metagenome (GOLD analysis project Ga0206897, IMG submission 152972) | Enriched cells from forest soil in Barre Woods Harvard Forest LTER site, Petersham, Massachusetts, United States -... | ecosystem: Environmental > Terrestrial > Soil > Temperate forest >... | reverse complement strand
GGCCCCCAGAGAAAAATTACAAAATCCAAAAACAATGTGCTGTATGAACTGGATGGCAAGCCGGCACTCGATCTTTATAAGCAATACCTGGGAGAGGATTCCCAGAAACTCCCGGGTAGCGCACTGCTCTTTCCGCTGAGTATCCGCCCTGATCCAGAATCTGAATACGATATTGTGCGTACCATCGTAGGTATAGATGAGAAAGAAAAAACCATGATATTTGCAGGCGACGTACCTGAAGGACACACAGCCCAACTGATGCGCGGTGATTTTAACAATCTTGTGGATGGATCAACTAAAGCAGCCCTCTCCGCCATAGGTGATGGAAAAAATCCGGAAAGCCTGGCGATTCTGGTGAGCTGTATAGGACGCAAATTATTGCTGGGACAATCTATATCGGATGAAACCGAAGCGGTTGCGGATACACTGGGAGAGGACTTTCCCATGATAGGCTTTTATTCATACGGGGAAATATGCCACCATCATTTTACAGGCGAGTGCAGTTTGCATAACCAGACCATGACCATCACGGTGATATATGAGAAATAGTCCTGGTGAGATGCATCGTTTATTAGGCCGTCAGATCCGTAAAGCCGTTGGCCCGGATGGTGGCATTGATTATGATGCCCTGCTGGATATCATTAACAAGGCTTATATCGAGAATGAAGAAGTTACCCGCATGAGTGAACGGGCCATGCGTTTGATGGCCGACGAAATGACCAAGCAAAACCAGGAATTACAGGAACACAGGCAAAATCTTGAAAAGCTCGTTGAACAGAGAACGGAAGAATTAACCGAAGCAAAAGAAAAGGCAGAAGCAGCCACACGCGCCAAAAGCGATTTTCTTGCCAATATGAGTCATGAAATCCGTACCCCGATGAATGGTGTTCTGGGGATGGCCGGATTATTACTGGACACAGAGCTGAGTGCCGATCAGAGAAACTGGTGTGAGATTATCCGCAAATCTGGGGAAAACCTTCTGGAATTGATTAATGATATTCTGGATTTTTCAAAAATTGAATCCGGAAAACTGGTGCTTGAACTTATCAATTTTGATTTATTCAGCGTTATAAACGATGTAACTGATCTCCTGGCACTTAATACTCAGGAAAGAGGTATTGAACTGGTGGTAAGTATTGCACCGGATTTGCCACGTTATGTTGTCGGAGATTCGACCCGAATCAGGCAAATTCTGCTGAACCTCGCAGGCAACGCCCTCAAGTTTACCGAGAACGGCTATGTACTGATTGCTGTAGACGGAGAAAAACGGGAGGATGGAAATCTGCATTTCAAATTCAGGGTAGAAGATAGCGGTATTGGTATACCGCCTGATAAGATTGGGACTATTTTTGACAAATTTTCGCAAGCCGAAGAATCCACGACACGCAAATTTGGCGGAACCGGCCTTGGCCTTGCCATTTGCAGCAAGCTTGTCAGCATGATGGGTGGAAAAATTGGAGTGACAAGTGAATTTGGCCGTGGTTCCGTATTTTATTTCGACGTCGTCATGGCTGCCGGAAAATATTCCGGGATAAGCACTAATATTCCTGATTGCGATCTGTCCGGATTACACATTCTGGTAGTAGATGATTCCAGGATCAGCCAGGAAATCTTCACTCAGTATTTACAATCATGGCAAATACGCATCAACACCATGAATTCTGCCGAAGAAGCCTTAGAGAAAATGCAAGCCGCCTTCGAAAACAATGATCCTTATAATGTTGTCATTATCGACTACCGCCTGAAAGGAAAACACACCGGACATGATCTGGCAAAGCAGATTCAGGCTGTTCCTGTCCTGAATGGCACTATACTTCTAATGATAACCGCATTATTGCAAGTTGTCACCAGCACATCGCTGGAACAAGCTGGTTTTGCAGGCCTGATGAGCAAACCTTTTTATCCATACCATCTCAAAGCCGCCTTACAGCTACTGATAAATGCAAAAAACCGTGGAGAAAAGCTCCCCTTTGTTACAAGGCAAGTCATTACCAGTATGATGTATAAAGGAAGTACAGATGCAGCACGGGATAATATGTTTGTGGGCAGACGTGTACTGGTGGTAGAAGATATGAAAGTAAATTTGATGCTGGTCAGTAAAATCCTGGAGAAACAGGGATGTAGTGTAACCTCTGCAGCTAACGGCAAGGAAGCAGTAGGAAAAATGCGCGAGACATTGCCGGATACTGCCAATATGGTTGAAAAATACGATATCATATTAATGGATTGTCAGATGCCTGAAATGGATGGTTTTGAAGCAACCTCCATTATTCGGGAACTTGAAAGCGAACACGGTCGCCATACAACTATAGTGGCACTGACCGCTGATGCCATGAGCGGGGATCGCGATAAATGTATCCGGATGGGCATGGACGATTATATCAATAAACCACTCAAAAAAGAGAAGTTACTTGATACAATGCAAAAGTGGTTATGAATAACACTATTGTTTTCTTACCCTTTTATTTTCGTATTTCAGCATTAATTTCAGATCGTCATACGCTTCCTGACAGGATTTTTTATTCTTAAAGGCCAGCACATGCGGATCGATATGGGCTTTCGCAAAAAATATAACCAGTTCCGCCTCTTCAAGGTGTGTTGCAATAGTTGCCACACAGTCAAGATTTATCGACATTTCCCGTACATGCTTGAGGCCTAGAATCTCCTCCACAAATATCCACCTTGCCATGTCTTTATCCTTAAATTTTATCTGTCTATAGATGGATACCAACACCCCTGACTGATCAATGTTAATATTAACCTCAGCTATGGATAAGAAACGGCTTAACCAATTGTTTTTTCTTGTCATGCCAGCGGAAGCTGGCATCCAGCAAGAGCGCCGTCTGGCGCGATATAGTTGGACTGGATGCCAGATATTAATTTTCAATCTGTTAACAAGTTTCTTATCCATAGTCCAGGTTAATATTAATGTGTGTTATAAGTGTTAAGCAAGAATGTTATGAAAATATCGGCATAAAATCCCAGACTGGTACTTAAAGAAGAATAATGCCCACTTCAGTACACACTGTTTTATGGGGTATTTATATGAACCGTCCGGACAGCATATAGAAATCTCATATGGGGAACTGTATGTCGGACGGTATTATTGATTAAGCAGGGATTTTAGGAATGTCCAAGGGCTGCAGCACGGTCCCGTTTTGCTGACCAGACGAAAACTTCCGCTACCCGATCAATCAGCCACCCACTGATTCTCCAGCCGACAATGGCCTGAAGCACCCGGCAAACCTTTGGAAATGCGTGACGGCGGCGCGGCCGCACAAAATATTTAAGTACGCTTTCATCAAAAACCGTGTTCCATTTTTTGTGGAAATACCGTTCAGAATCAATTGTCCATTCATCGCTCCAACGGCAGAAGAAAAATTTCAGATCGCTCCAAGAAATAGGCAAACCAAAGATTTGCGTAACAACCGCACGCGGTTCAATCATTATGGTTCCGCCCTGTTCCCTGACCGTTAAACAAAAATCAGTGTGCTCAGATGTTGATTTCAGGTTTTCATCAAACTTCCCCAACTTCTTAATCACTTCCGTTTTCACCAGCATGCAATGGAATTCAGCAAGTTCAACTGGCTTACGAATCAGTTGCTCACCGACCTCGGTAACAAGGGAATCCAGAAAATGATGGGTTTCATGAAAGACCCGCTTGCCGTCCCGTACAGTTATGGAAGCATCTGCGCCTGCCATGTGAATTTTTGTATGAACCGGTTCTCCAATACAGACGAGCGGTGTTACAATTGCAGCGCCGGTCTCCTCGGCACATTGCAGAAGATGCGTGAGCCACATGGGAGCAAAGACAACATCGTTATCGATAAAAACAACATAGCGCGTTTTTATTTCATCCAATACAAGATTTCGTGCTTCGTTTGGAGTAAGAAAATACGGTTTGCGGATCAGCTTGAAACCACGCCGCTCCGATTCAGAGCGTAAGTAGTCCCTCACCTCTTGCGGTGAACCGCCATCAATACAGATAAAATCAAAAGGAATGTTCTGATCGCTATACAGGGATTCTACCGAGCGTTTTGTAAAACCGAATTGTTCACGTGGCGACATGATAATGGTAACATCTGTTTTTGGCACAGCCGCATCCTTATACTAAGCTATTGCTAGGAAATGATAATGTTATTTCTATCCAAAATAAGCACAAGACAATAACATGGTCAAGCATACTATACCAGTTTCTGTATATATAGTGTATAACATTATGATATTATTTCATATTAGAAATATGCGGCGGTCTTGGCCCAACATATCTATCCATGAACAAAAATGCGTTCCTGAAGCCAGAGAATGGACGGGTAGGCTGCCAGCCAAATCCATAAAAACCGATTTAAGCCCAATAAACAGGCATTAGCAAAATGAAAACCTGCGGCAATCACTAAACCTGTTATGAGTGTAATGTGTGAGAACAATGCAAGAGGAAAAAGCAGCTCAAACAGCATGACCACCCAGGACATCAGGCATAATAGCCGCGGCCAGTCTGCCCATGTTCTCAGAGATTCACTCACCGGATAAGCGGAAAAACGGAACACATCCTGAAGTGCATGCCCATTGCGCCACTCCGGATTAACAATCTTGACCCAGCCCGCAATGAAATATGACAGCGCACATTGCATGGCCAAATATCCAAAAATATATTCCTGCCATCGCAATGCAGGCATGAAATGGATAAGAGCTAAACAACACAGGATGAGCATACCCATACGGTCACTGCCGCCATTATAAGGCCCCTGAAATCGTTTTAGAATGAACACTCCGAGAATACCTAACGCAAGACAAACCCACTGCGCCTGAAACCCGAACAGTAAAAAAATACTCAAAATAATACGCAGCAGGAATAAATGCCGCTCATCTCCTGGCACCTGCATATGCTCAATGCTTTGCTGAAGGAATGCCATAGCCAGTGCTATTTCAGTGACACGTATTGCAAGATCCAGACTCATGAAACGATGCCTCCAGCATATTGATATACCGGCGAAGTAAACGTAATGTATTTTTGTAACTGTTCACCTTCTCTACTCACAAACACCAATCTGAATTGCAAATAAGGAGTGACCATACTATTCACGCCTCTCTTCTCCACCCCAGTTTTTATACGTTTTACTATTTCCTTGACGCTGTAATCCGCCCCGTTTTCCATGAGGCGTTCAGCGCAACTTACAAGAAAGAGAGCCTCATTCCAGTGTGGATTCCAGAACAACCGTTTCAACATACTGCTTATGGGCAGATGCGCCGGTCTGGGACAAAATTCCTGCCAGCGATCAGGGATATCCTGTACGGTTTTCAGCAACGCAAATTCAATACGGGGCGAAGGAGCGATCGTGTCAAAGAAACGCCAGGAAGGGATAATTACCGGCAAAAGCAGTTTTACAGTTTCTAGCATGGCTTGAATCGCTACTTGTTTTTAGAGATTGGCTACATACTGAGATAAAATCGGGTGTAACTTATCAGACACATTATGAACTGACAGATACCAATAAATTATAGCACTATCATCTACCATTCAGGGAGTACAAGAGCTTTTAGCAGCATAGTTTTCTGCTCCTTAATAATTCTAAAACAATTTGGGATTGAATTTCTTTTATTATAAATATATATAAAGTTGTAATACTTTAATACACTCCTTTCTATAAAGGGTACACACTATGAGTTCAGGCAACCGCTTTAATGGGCTTATCGTATTATATATCTTGATAGGACTTGTATATGGTATGGGGCAGGCAAGGGCTGAAGAAAATATTGATAATTTTGCGCTCTCCCCTGAGCAGCTTTTAGATGCAAAGGTGATGTCGGCTTCCAAAACTTCGGAAAAACTGCTGGATGCACCCGCCGCGATATACGTATTAAGTAATGAAGACATTATGCGTTCCGGGGCAACTTCTATCCCTGAGGCATTAAGAATCGTACCCGGAGTACAGGTAACGCGGATAAACGCCAATAGCTGGGCGATCAGCGTACGTGGATTTAACAGTACGATATCCGATAAACTACTGGTGCTGATCGATGGCAGGCAAGTGTATGATCCCCTTTATTCCGGCGTATACTGGGATGTACAGGACACCATGCTGGAGGACGTTGATCGCATTGAGGTTATTCGTGGTCCCGGTGCAAGTTTGTGGGGGGCAAACGCGGTTAATGGCGTTATCAACGTTATTACGAAAACGGCCAAAAACACGCAAGGCGATCTGGCAAGCGTTGCCCTTGGCAATCAGGACAGGTCAATTGTCGAAGAACGTCACGGCGGAAAACTGGGCGATGACGGTTACTGGCGCGTATACGGTAAATACCTGCAACGCGATGATGGAAAAACACCGCAGAGAGCGGATGCTTATGACGGGATGACAGCGGATCGCGGTGGATTCCGCGCCGACTGGAAGGGGAACGATACAGCAAGGGACAACTTCACAGTGCAAGGTGATATGTATAATAACGACACCAGCAGCTTGACAAATGTCTCTACTTTTACCCCCCCCTACTCTCAGACACAGGTACAAAATATTACTGCCCGTGGCGGCAATTTGTTAGGCAGATGGAACCGGACACTCTCAGATGATTCTCGTGTTACCGTGCAAAGCTACGTGGATTATACAGCCCGTGACCAACTGTCATTGGGATATCAGCGCACCACGTTTGATCTGGATACGCAATATGAGTTACCGTCATGGAACCGGCATAAAGTCATAGTAGGCGGTGAATATAATTATGCCGGCGATCAGTTGGCCACAACACAATTTGTTACTATACCGGGAACGACAATCGACATCCAGAATATAAGCGGATTTATTCAGGATAAGATTACACTGGAACCCAAAACCTGGTTCTTAACACTGGGCACAAAGCTTGAACGTAACGATTATACGAAGTTTGAAGTTGAACCCAATGCAAGCCTACAGTGGCATCCCGACGAGAAGCAGATGGTCTGGACATCGGTTTCCCGTGCCGTGCGCACTCCAAGCCAGATAGAGCATGATTTAACGCTTACTGCCGGTATATTCCCATTCGGTGGAGGTCTTGCGGAATACCAGTTGGTACCGAATAAGGCTTTTAATAGCGAAACTCTGGTTGCCTATGAAGTTGGATACCGTAACCAGCTGACGCCTAAGTTAATGCTGGATGTAACCGGGTTCTATAATGATTATAACAAGCTCTCTGCCATTGCTTTTCTTTCACCTAACCTATCTGTTTCACCGGCAATTTTTCCCCTTATTATTAACAACGATGGTATCGGGGAAACACACGGCATAGAGACATTATTAGAGTGGAGGGCACATGATACGCTTAATCTTTCAACCAGCTACAGCCTGCTGGATGCGCACCTGCGTAATCCAGCAGGAGAAACCCCGGTTACTTCGCAAGGGTCATCACCGGAACATCAGTTTAATGCGCGGGCGCTTTGGGACATAACAAAAAATACTGAATTTGATACGACCCTGTACTATGTAAGCTCTTTGCCTAGCTATAATGTAGATCACTATTGGCGCTTTGATGTCCATTGGGGCTGGCGCATCATCAATGGAGTCCAGTTTGATCTGGTTGGCCAGAATCTTTTTGACGGCTCGCACCGCGAGTTTTTAACACCAACCAGCGTTAATACAACTGAGATTACCCCCAGTATTTATGGTAAACTGACATGGCATTTTTGATCCGAAAAATTTTTCTGGTGACTCTGCTTCCGTTGCTCATGATTAGCTTCCAGTCCTCCGCGTATGGTGACATGGATATCAGTCTGCATGAACAGGAAATTAAAGCCGGGTTACTTTATAATTTTCTTAAATATATTGACTGGCCGCCGGACTCTACGACTGCAAATTCCAGCCGGGTGACTATCTGTGTCTTTGGTGACGATCCATTTAACGAATATTTAAAGCCGATGGAAGGCCGTTCTGTAAACCAGCAGGGAATAGCATTAGTTACAGTCCATACCATACATGAAGTGAGTAAATGCCGTTTGTTGTTTGTCAACAGCAGCCAGAAGGAGCAATGGCCACAGATTATAAAATATACTACAGGAAAAAATATACTGACCGTCAGTGATTTTGAGAATTTTGCCGATTCTGGCGGCATGATTGAATTTGGACGCAAAGACGAACACATCAGTGTTTATCTGAATATGGGGGCGGTGACGACAGCCCATATGCATGTACAGGAACGCCTGCTTAAACTAGTGACGATCGTCCATCCTCCTACAGAAGGAGGGTAGCAGGAATGTTCAGGCGAGAATTATCTATTCGCGATATCCTGCTTCTTACTGTCGGTATGTTAACATTATTGATTGCGGTGCTGGTTGCCAGTGAGACGCTTAAGGACTGGCATAGATTACAGGATATACGTTCCTTAAAGAATGCTACAATATTAAGTGATCAGCTATTTGAAGCAGGAGAAAAATTATCGGTAGAACGGGATATAGCCTATTCCATGTTGCATGCCCCCAGCAATGACATGATTAATACGCTCAGGCCGGGATTATCCAGTAGCCGCAAAGAGGCTGATTATGCACTGAACCTGGCGTTACTCTCTCTAAAATATTACGATTTACCCGGACTATCCACACAGTTAGAAAAAACAGAAAAACAAATTAATAGTTTACATGCGTTGCGCGTGGAAATTGATGAAGCCATTGCCTTACCACTAGAAAAACGCAACCATGATCTTCTGGAACGCTGGTTCACCAATGCAACTGCTACTATCACTCAAACGCAGATGCTATGGATGGGATTTATTAAGAATTTTTCTAATATAGATTCCGCGGCAACCTTACATATGCGTTTCAAGCATATACTGGGTATTATAATGGAATATTCCGGCAGGGAAAGATCACTGATAGGCAGGCTTATAGTGGATAATGCCGCCCCTACCGCTCCCGAACTGGCGCAATTACAACAATGGCAAGGTACAGTGGATCTGGGATGGAAAATCAGCGATACCCTGGCCGACCAGGGAGGATTATATCCGGATGTTGCTCCCTATTTTCAGGATGCAAAGAGCCATTATTTCACTATCTATGATATGATACGGGGTGTATTTTATGCGCCGGATCGCCATGGTGGCACAACATATCCCATCAGTGTGGATTTCTGGCTTGAAATGGCTACACAGACAACTGATTCGCTTTATGCGTTAAAAGATGCTGCACTCAATGAAACTCATAACCACATAACCTCTCTTGAAAAGAAAGCCCTGAGATCCATAGGTATTAATTCAACCCTGTTATTACTGGCATTGTTTTTATGCCTGTTTTGCTTTCGGATAATCATACGCCGTGTGATTTTTCCTGTCAATTATATGATCCAGGCGCTTATTGATGCCACCGAAGGCAAGCCACTATCGTTTATACCGCCCTCTGCCAGCCAGAGAGATGAGATTGGCAGGCTGACCCATGTATTATATGTATTTCAGCAGAAGATGGAAGAGATCAAGCGTTATTCATCTGAGCTGGAACGTAGCAACAAAGAGCTCGATGATTTTTCTTATATTGCCTCACATGATCTGAAAGAACCATTGCGCGGTATCCATAATCATGCACGCTTCTTGCTGGAGGATAATCAGGACAAGCTGGATCCTGACAGTGTATCGCGGCTGGGGCGTCTGGTTTACTTAAGCCAGAGAATGGAATTGCTGGTAAACGATCTGCTGTATTTTTCCCGTCTTGGCCGCCAGGATCTGGCGATCCAGCCAGCCAATATCAATGAAGCCATTCATGATATTGAAAATACATTGGATGTATTCCTTGCAGAACGCAACGCCCATATCACCATTCCACACACTTTGCCTACGATTGTCTGTGATAAGGTGCGTGTTACCGAACTGTTCCGTAATTTAATTACCAACGCAGTAAAATATAACGAGAAAGAAACCAAAACGGTTGAAATAGGATTCATGGAAACTCATCATTCGCAGGAAGACATTATCATCCATAATGTATTTTTTGTGAAAGATAACGGCAAAGGCATCGCCTCCGAATTCTACGAAGAAATATTCAGGATATTCAAACGCCTGCAAAACAATAAAAATCAGAAAGAAGAAGGCACAGGGGTCGGTCTGACTTTTGTAAAAAAAATCATTGAACGCCATGGAGGTAAAATATGGCTTGCGTCTGAACTCGGTATTGGAACCACTTTTTATTTCACATTAGGGGAGCATAATTATGATACGGCAGCACGTACATGAATCACAAATCATTTTGATTGTCGAAGACAGTGAGGACGATTTCGATGCAACAAAGAGGGCTTTTAATAAGGCCAATTTATACAATACGATTGACCATGTATACTCTGGTGAGGAAGCTATCGCCTATCTGCAATCCCCCCATGTCATATTGCCGGGTATTATTCTGCTGGATCTCAATATGCCGGGGCTGGATGGCCGCAAAACACTGGATGTCATAAAGCAGGATAAAAAGCTAAAAAAGATACCGGTCGTGGTACTGACCACGTCGAACGATGAACGCGACATAAAAGCATGTTATGATCTGGGCGCCAACACCTATATTCAGAAACCTGTGGATTTTGACGGGTTAATCAAGGCTATGACACGACTCAAGGAATATTGGTTCGAAATTGCCATACTGCCAAAAGGGGATAATGATGAGTGAAATAATCAAGCTATTGATCGTTGACGACAGTGAAGATGACAGGATGTTTTATAAGCGCGAGTTACAGAAGAATCGCGACACCCAGTATATCGTATCAGAAACGGATAGCGGTGAGAATATATTACCGTTTATTGTCGCAGAACAACCAGCCTGTATCCTTCTGGATTACTCTTTGCCCGGGCATAACGGCATAGAAATACTTAAACATATCCGCAGCAAACATCTTTATATCCCGGTCGTCATGCTGACAGGACAGGGAAATGAAGTGGTGGCGGTAAGCGCTATACAGGAAGGCGCACAAAATTATATAGCCAAATCGAATATCACTTCTGAGTCCCTGCAGCGTATTATCCGTATAGCCATAGAGCATTGTGCCTTACATAAACGCATTGATGAGCAGCGCCTGTCACTGGAAATATTTACCCGCGCCCTCGCCCATGATCTAAAGGAGCCAGTGCGCACCATCAGTTCTTTTCTGGACATAATTTCCACCCATGAGCAGTTATCGGAGAAAGGCGCAAAACATTTCGGATATATAAAGAACGCTACGGAACGTATGGGAGCGCTCATCGAAAGTGTGTTTATGTATACCCAGCTGGATAGTGCGGACAAACAACTTAAAAAAGAAGCTTGCGATGTAGGAACCGTATTAAAAGAGGCAGAAGATAACCTGCATGAACTTATCACTGAACATAGGGCGGTTATTACCAGTGGCACCATGCCGGAAGCTCATGTCAACAGGATGCAGATGATCCAGGTGTTCCAGAATCTTATCACCAATGCCATCTATCACAATGACGGTACTCCTGTCATTCATATCGCTGTGGAAGAAAAAGAAGAACACTGGCAATTCAGCGTCAGTGATAATGGCACTGGCATCAACAGTGATCATATCGGAAAAATCTTTGAACCATTCAAGCGTTTCGCCCGGCATAAAAAACAAGGCATGGGATTAGGATTGGCAATCTGCAAGAAAATCATGGAATTGCATAACGGAAAAATATGGTATGAAACCGGGGCAGATAACGGAGCAGTGTTTATATTTACCATTCCCAAAGCCATGCCGACAACAGCCAGTAAAGAAAAAATAACGCCCCCTACCCGTTTAAAGGAGAATGTAACAGAGGATGACAAACAGATCGCCAACATTCTTTTGGTAGAGGATAATCTGGCTGATGTAGAACTGGCACGAATTATCTTATTTGAGGAAGCAGGGCTGAAGTGCAAAATGCTGGTAGCACGTGATGCATATGAAGCGCTTGAAATTTTGAGCAGCACCACTCAAAACACAGATAAAATAGATTTGATATTGCTCGATATTAATATGCCGGGAATGACAGGATTTGAGTTACTGGAACACCTGCACAAAGATGAAAAAGCACAACAAATACCTGTCATCATGTGCACCACTTCTGAATATGTTAAAGACATAGAGACCGCAAAACATCTCGGAGCCGTGGGGTATATGAAGAAACCCGCCGCATTAAACCGCCTCAAACCCATTGTTGACACGATAGGTAGTATTATGCTGCGTCCTGATAATGGCGGTTATATGCTACTGCGCATTGCATAGGCACTTGCCCGGAGAGGAGAATGAATTGAACATCCATCCTCTGCCTTAGTCCTGAAAAATGGAAAACCCATACTCTCAAAGAGCTGGTGTGCCCGGCGGGATTCGAACCCACGACCTACAGCTTAGAAGGCTGTTGCTCTATCCGGCTGAGCTACGGGCACAGTTGTCCTGCATTGATAATGCTTAGAACCTTGCGTCACAATAGTAAAATCTTATTCGGGTAAATTTTCCTGAGGCAGATTATCAGCATGCTGCATATGCCCGTTTTGCACAGGCTCGTTGTGACTGGCGGAAGACACGACTTCAGAACCACCGTTTAAACTCTGCTGCTCTCCTTCTGGAGACATGTTGTTATCTGTACGCTGATGATAGGGCTGGCGTACTTCTTCCGGCGGCAGTGCCATCAGGACGCGATAATAATGATCGGCATGCTGTAAATAATTCTCAGCCATGACACGATCCCCCATCGACATGGCATCACGCGCCATATTCTGGTATTTCTCACGCGACTGCATAGCATTACGGCGGGTACGGGCTATGTTTGCCGAATCATCACCACCATGCTGGCGATTATTATTGCTGCCACCAAAGCGGCGCGGACGGTTGTTATTATGACGATTCTGCTGACCGCCGTTACTGCCGTTATTCATATTATTCGGCCTGCGTTTATTCGTATGCATATTGTATCCTGATTTTGTTAATTCATCTTCTTAGCTATTACGCACCGTGGCAC
>Ga0206897_1156_pt1 | contig 13098 bp, 14 predicted proteins | sample Alteio_BWOrgHeat_49_FD_152972 | JGI IMG/M metagenome (GOLD analysis project Ga0206897, IMG submission 152972) | Enriched cells from forest soil in Barre Woods Harvard Forest LTER site, Petersham, Massachusetts, United States -... | ecosystem: Environmental > Terrestrial > Soil > Temperate forest >... | reverse complement strand
CATCTGCTTGCATAACAGATTTCTCCGAGGGCAGAATTTTAGCTCCGCGTAAAGTTCTTTCAAACCGCTTGAGATCATCATCTTTTAGAGAGGGTAACAGCATGTTTATTTCCTAGAAAATAACGGACTCATTATAGCACAACCACAATTATTGACTACCCCCACAACCTGAAGGGAGACTCACGATGAAAAAAGCGTTTGCCGTGCCATGCCTTTGTGCTGCCATTTTGGTATCGCTGGCCCGACATGTTCATGCCCAGAGCCAGTCCAATTCACTGTCTTGTCCGCCCAATTATGCCCTGAGCATCGACCCGCCGCCCCCGCCGAAGGATGATCCAGCGACGTCCGACATGCCCAAGCCTTTGACCGCCGTCGAGAAGCAGCAAGCTGAGCAACTAGCCAAGGCCGATGAAATGTCCCGTTGGCATTGCGTGCCGATGGATTCCATCCGTCCTGTCAGGCCAGAGTCACAGCAACCATCAGAAGACAGCACTTACAGGAGCTCGAACGATTAAAGCAGCAGACTTTATTATTTCTAAACGATCAATTTTTTTAACCCTATAAAACCAAAAGGTATTTTCATGCGGAACAATGTAACCGAAGTGCTTGACCTTGCCCTGACCCAAGCCATCGAACGCTATGCTGAGATGGAACCTTATGACATTCAGGAAGCCATTGCCACCGAATGGCCGGAACAGTTGGCCGTAGTGCTGGTCGAATATATGCTGAAGACCACCTGCGGCAATTGCACCGGCATCCCCGATTTTATTCAGATCGAACGCGATACGGGCGATGGCCATTATTACCTCGTCCCCTTATGCAGTTGCGACCTGAAACTGCCACCTGTCGATAGCGACTTCTAAAGCGCTGCTCCCATCATTCACGACCACAATCTATCTAATAATAATGGAGGCTGATGATGCACATCCTGATCCCGGTTTTTGACGATCCTCTCTATCCGCGCATTCAGGAAACTTTGAGGGTAGAGGCTTTGCGCTGTCCCGACTGTGGCGAGCCACAGGACAGGCTCAATCTGCTGATCGAGAACCGGGCCATAAAACCCCGGTACGTTGTCAGTTGCTGCACATGCAAATGCCGGGGCCCGCTCGGCAAAAACGTAGAAGACGCCATCAAGAAATGGAACGCGCCGCCGGGTTTTTTCGAGGCGATCCAGATGTCATGGGGCAGGAAGCGTCAAAAACATCCCAAACGCAAGACATAGCCGCGATGTTTTTTGTGAAACAGTCGCTTCCATTGAACGCCAAGGAGATCGGGCTTGAATGGCCGATTGAAGAAGGTGGCATCGGCGTGACAGCGCGGACCGATAGCGCGGGACTACCCTATATTGGGCTTTACCCGCTCAGTCCGAATGGCAACTCTACCGGCTATGTTGTCGAGTTCACCCGCGAACGGCTGATGACTAACATCGTCGCCGGTTATGTGAAAGGCCATGCTATTTTGGTCTTTATCGATGTTGAGGTGACGGTGCGGGGACTCCATCTGCGGGTAGTCATGCCGCCCGCCATGCTGAATTGTGGCTATGATCGTTCCTTATCAGCCAGATGGGGAACCAAGTCGCCGCACCACGTTTATGGTTTTGTCAGTTCGAATTAAATTCTAGTCGTACATCAAAGATTTATTTTCGTCGCAGGCTCCCTAACGTGCTGGTTGGCAGACAATGTCTGCCAACCCGTTCGCATGGGTGACATTGTATTCCATTCGCCTTGGCAGGGGCTTTGCTCCATGCACCCCATTACATTTTTTATTTTCAGGAAGGATTTGAACATGACATTTGACAATGATCATTTATTTCAAGCACGAACAAAAAAAATCTCCGTCTGCCTGACGCCAACCCAATACAATCTTGTTGATGAGGCCGCCAATAACGAGGGACTGCGATTATCCAGCTTCATGATTATGCTATTGGTGCGGCTGCATATTCTGCCGGACAGCAGTTTGAAGAAGCTCAAGCGGCGGCCAGTGCCGTTCTTTAATGAGCTGCATGCGCTGTTGGGAGCCGTCAATAAGATTGGCGGCCATTGTAAGCAGCTTGCCGCTGTCATGCCCGAAACAAAAGGATTAGATGAAATTCATGCCAGCTTGACCCGTGCTGCCTATGCAATCACCGATATCCTGCGGGGCAAAAAGATACCGGCGGGCGTTAGTCTTTACCGGCTACAAAGTGATCTGACCAAGGCCGGCCAGCATTTTAATGATATCGTCAAAAGTATAAATACTGGCAATCCGGATCTAAGCGATCTTGTGCCGGTTCTAACCCATATCCATGAATGTGCTGAAGCCATTAGTGCTGCCCTGACCGGTCAACCCATACGGCAGGTCGATACTCACGAAGCCATCATGGAAAAAGCTATGGATGAAATGCGCCTCAATATGAGAAAGGCCGAGGCGCAACAGGCCGGTCCGAACGGAGACCAAATCTAATGTGGATACAGGGGCGTCGCCGTGGGGGTGGCAAGGACTTGTCCAATTATTTGCAGAAGACCGATGAAAACGAGGTCGTCCATATACGGGAGATGGAAGGCTTCCTGTTCGAGGGTCCAACCGGCACGAACCTCGACAAGGCTCTGCTGCAGATGGAGGCGGTTGGCTGCGGCAAGCGTGACAAACGCAATCTTTACCACGTCATTCTCGCTCCAGCCTATGGCGAGGCCCTCAATGCCCAGCAGCGCCAGCAGATGGTTGCCTATTACGTCGAGAAAATGGGCTTTAAAAATCATCAATATGCCCTTGTCGAACATTGGAAGAAGGGTAAGCAGCACTTCCATCTGGTGTTCAACATGATCAACCCCGTGACCAGCAAAACCCATGCGTTGAAATGGAACACGTACATAGAGTGGCAAATCTCCCGCGATCTTGAGCAGATGTTTGGTTTCAAGACCTTCCAGCCCCAAGGTAAAGCCGCCCGAATGTGGGAGATGCAGCGCGGCAAGCGTACCGGCCTTGATCCACGCAAGCTCAGAAAAGAAGTTACAGCCATTTACCACGTCAGCATGACGGCGGATGATTTTGTCACGCTTCTCGAAAAGAACGGGCTTACGCTAACACGCGGCAGAGAGAACCGGCTTGTTCTGGTCGATCAATATGGCGACACCCACGGCCTGATGCGTCTGATCGAAGGCAAGACATTAGCCAATCTGCGCCGCAAGTTTCCTGAACTTGAGACAATGAGTTTCAGGTCTCATGCCGATCTGGTCGGGGAACGTAAAACAACAAAACCGAAACATCACACCAAACGTCGCCGTTCCTTTATCCATCCGCGCGATGTGCGCCGGGAGGTGCGTAAAGCCTATCGCCGCCATAATACCGGCTCCGGTTTTGTGGCCGGACTCAACAAACATGGCTACCAGCTTGGGCGCAGTAGGAAGGGCTATGCCGTTATTGACCGCAACGGCGATCAATATGATCTGACCAATCTACTCGGCAAGCAAACTTTCAAAGACCTCAGTAAAGTCTTTCCTGACTTTAACAAGAAACACCTGCAACCAGCTTCGACCATCATCCGGCGCTTGAAGGTTCAAAGACCAAGACGAACCGGCAGCGTGACCGGCAAAGCAGGCGGAGATGCAGCGCAAATAACAACCAGCCCGATTCAGGCTTCACGCGGAAACAATGCGGTTGGTTTAGGATCATCGGCCACAGCCGATGCCGTTAAAACCCAGTTTCGGCATACGGCTCTGAAAACCAAGAACCGACCGAAGCAGAACAAAGAACTAGAGCCAACATTGCAACCAGCACCAATCAAGGGATGGCCGCCGGAAGCGGTCGCTGACTGGGCATCCTGGGGACATAAAGATCGCCCGGCCTTCTTCCGCAAATGGCCGGATCTTTCGGCAGGGTAATCCAGATTCTTCCAAAATTACCGGCTTGACGGCTGGTGATACCGCGTGCGCATGAGGCGGCGCGGTTTTTTACATCCACAGCAAGGAGAACAATTATGGCGAATCCAAAAATGAGACTCGGCAAATTCATACAGGAAGAAAACGGCACCCTACACGGGCGCATCAATGGGCTTGGTATTCGCTCGGTCGATGTCCTGTCTGAAGCAGCTTCAAGCCAAGAGGGAAGGCCCTATCTCCGGCTGATCGCCGATCCGCTTGGTGACGCTTATGATGTCGGGGCGGCGTTCCCGAAGGAGAAAGACGGCATGCATTATTACTCCGTCAATCTGGACTCGCCACTTCTGCCGTCGCCAATTAGCGCGGCGCTTTTTCCAGACCGGTGTGAAGAGCATGGCTTCAACCTTGTCTGGTCGCGACAGGAGCAGGACACAAATCCCAGCGTAGCAGCGAAAACGAGACATGATGAAAAGGTTGCCCCTGAGGGTGAAAGAAAGATACAGTCGCGTCACCGTTATGCAGCGGGCATGACGCCGTAAACATTCACTATTTTTGAGCCACCTATCCCCGCAGAGCCAAAAGCGCTGCGGGGATTTTTTTATTGGGAAAATCTTATGAAAAAATCACACAAAAGCAGACAGGTGCGACAGGGATTGAACCTGTGACCCCTACCATGTCAAAGTCCATCAGCGCCTTTGTTCTCCCACCTAATTTTCTGATTTTCCTATCAATTTTTTGGTTTCTCTCAAAATCTGCTCGTTTCTTCCACTCTTTACTCCTACATAACCCCCACAAAATCAGTTGGAAGAACAATCAGGGTTGGTTTCGTTCTTTCGATTTGTCTCCCGTCGGCAAGTTCAGCCAATAGCGCGTATGCCGAAGCTTTCCGGTACGGGTGAGAGCGCCTTTGGCAACCAAATCCTGTAAGTCTCTCGTTGCCGTTGCGCGCGGAGCCTGCGTTATGGCGATGTATTTTTCGGCGCTTAAGCCGCCTTTGAAACCGTCAATGCCTTCAGCAAACATTCGTGCCAATGCTTTTTCCTGACGGGGATTAAGTTGCCCCTGCAGGCGAACGTAGAATTTGGCTTTGCCTATGATGAATTCGATCATCGACTGGGTATGTTCTGCTGCTTCCAGCAGGGTTTGAGAGAAATACATTAGCCAGTCCGTTACTTCGTTGTCCTTATTGGCTCGTTCCAGAGCATCATAATAAAACTTTCTTTTCCGTTCGATGATCTGCGATAACGCAATCAGCGTCGGTTGCCCCAAACATTCGGCCAAAGCTTTCTCCGCAAGCGCCCGTCCGATGCGACCATTGCCGTCCTCGAATGGATGGATAGAAACAAAATAAAGATGGGCGATACCAGCGCGTGCCAGGACGGGCAGGGGATGTTTGCCGGATGGTGCTGTGTCGTGGAACCAATCAATAAACTTTCCCATCTCTGCTTTCATGCGACTGGAGGGCGGTGCTTCAAAATGGACTTTGGGTTTATGCAGATAGCCAGACACGACCTGCATCGGGTTTTTGTGGGTGCGATAGCGGCCAATATCGCACACATCATCGCGTCCGGCGGTCACCATCTTATGCCACCGGAACAGCATCGTATGGGTCAGAGGTTTATCGAAGGTACGGTACAGATCGACCATAAGGTCGGCGATGCCTTGTTCGGCAGGAGGGATCTTAGCCTTACCGGGCTGCAAGCCAAACTGCTTGCGGATGGAGGATTGCAGGCTATCTCGGTTGAGGATTTCGCCCTCGATTTCCGAAGTTTTTAGGGCCTCGGTGCTGATCAGGTCGATGGTAAGTTGTGTCTTCTCGTCATCTTGGAGATGTTTAAACATGCCGAAAAGTAGGCCGGAATCCTGAAGAAACTTTCTCTCCAAGGCCTCTAGGGCCTTTTGGTCATAAATAAAATGACCCCAGTTCTTGCGTTGCCAGTTCCAGAGCATGAGTTATAGCCAGCCTTTCTATAGCTCATAATATACTATAAAATGATTTATAGGAAGTTATTTTATAGCTCGCCGGCGGGGTTCTTATTGGTGGCTGCCCTTGCTAAAGTTAAAAGCTTACTCAAGAAGCCTTTCCAGAATAGGCATGTTGGTAAGGATAGTCCATCCCCTCAAAGCCAATTGTTGAAAAAAGTGTTGAAGCTCTAATCCGTACTTATTTCTTATGTCCACGAATATTGGCGTCCATGACGCAGTTGCCCTGATCGTCATGCCGCCATTCTTCTTTGGCTAGACGGGCAGAAAAATCTTTGTAGCTAAATTCTTTCTTGTTTAAACAAACTGAAGCTAGACAGGCAATAATCCCCAAAACTGGCGGCAACACTGCAGCCAAAACAACCAGGTGAACGCTTTGTGTAGTATTTCCATAAATTGATAGAGGAACACTTACTCCAATCGATGACAGAATTGCTGCAACCACACCTGTTGCTGTAACGCGTTTTGAGAAAAGGCTGAAGAAGATCGGCACCAGCATCGCTGAAGCCAAGGCTCCATAGATCAGAAAGAGCCAGACCAGTTGTGGCTTCAGGAGAGCTACGCAAGTACCGATAATGGCAAAAAACAGCATACTGCGGCGCGAAACGCGCACCATGTCGGCTTCCGAAGCATCTGATTGAATATAACGCTTGTATACATCAACAGCCGTGAGTGAACTGATAGCGGCAAAAGCAGAGTCCATGACCGAGGAAAGACCTGCGAAGGCTAGAATAACGAAAGCTGCTAGGGCCCAATTCGGTAAAAAATGAGCAACGACCTGTGGCCCGACCATTTGTGGATCAAACGTGCCTAGCTGTGCTTGCACTGATGGTGCAGCTCCCACAAAACCAAGGATTGATAAAACGATTGGTACTATGCCGAATGCTATTCCACCAATCATAAAAATTTTGGCAATGCTATCGCGCCGTGCAGCAAATGCGCGTTGAAACCACATTTGATCCCCAACCGGCCCAGAAATCAGTCCGATTGTTGCAGCAATACCGAAACTATAAGCAACAGATGGATCAAAAATATTTGCAAACTCTCCTGTCTTGCCGCCAAGTCCCTCGACGACAACGGATAATCCACCCGTTTCGAATAATACCCAAGGTACAAGGACGAAAGCGATAAACAAGATCAGACACATTTGTACCATGTCGGTCATGACCGAAGCTCGCAATCCACCAATCAGGGAATAGCTCAGGGCTGCACAACTCATAAATATAATACAGCCATTAACTGGCAATCCCGTCAGGGTATGGACTAGCATCCCGCCAGCTAGGGCATTGATGACTATCGCACCCATTTGATAACCAAAATAGACAATCAGTGCCGATTTATGAACTCCGGTATGTCCTTCATAGCGTGCAAACAGATAATCAGGCATGGAATAGCCGTGCGGTAAAAGCTTTCGTGCGCGAAGTGCCAGCGGTACAAAGGTAAAGAAGCATAGGATATTCGGAAATGTGAACCAGAAAATACCCGGCAATCCTTGCTGATAGGATTTTTGTGAACAAATAAAAACAGCAGGTGCCCATATCCACGATGCAGCGATGCTGAATGCGCCGCGAAAAACGCCAAGTTGGCGATTCATTATAAAAAATTCACCTGCTGTTTGATTTTTCTTTTTAGTAAAGAAAACAATTGCCAACATAAAACCAACGTAGGCCGTGGTCATAATCAAGGCTACTTGCCATGACATCATCAGATTATTCCTTCCATGGTTAATGGACTAGAAGTCTATTGCTGAGGTTAGTGCATATGTAAAGATTAGAAAACTGGTTGTTTGAGCGCCAAAAATCTTTGTTCCCGTCAGACAAAAGATGAAAATGTTAAACGAGAGCCTAAAAGCTACGCGCAAGTTGAGACTTCCGTTAAACAGCAAGCTGTTAAACAAAAGCCCATCACGCTGTCACATTACACTCAGTCGTCGAAAAACTGAATGACACAATGATGCGAATATAGATGCACAGCACGATTCAAGCCGACTTGATCCGAACTCATTGAGAGGAATGTGTAAAAAGCCTTTGCCGTATTGTCGGAGATGAGCGAGATTGAGGTGGAGCGGGCAAAGGATCATCGTGAGAATCTAAAGTGTTAACCCTATTAATTCTTAGACAAAAATATTTAACCGAAAACTGCATGGCCGAAGCTAAGTCGAATATCATTTCATAGGGGCTTAGAGTGGTTAATCTTCTCACTCTTAACACAGAACCTTCATGTTCAATTTCTTGTGGACCCACCCCAATAACCCGCTCTTTTTCCCAATGGTTACTGACGACACCATTTAATCTTGCAATAAATTGCTCAGTGAATTTGAACTGATAACCTGCTTGCATTAAAGCAGCTAAAACATGTTCGGCTGAGGACAACGGATCGTTGGTTGTGGGCAGAATGTTATGTAAATAGGTTCTCAATTCAGCGGCGTTGGCGAAAACCTCTCTTTTCCTATCAAATTCGTCAGCTATGCAAGTAATCCTGCCATGAAAGGCAGGGATAATAAAATGCCCACATTCAGGTGAACGGGGGCCATATTCTTTTGACATATCCTTTAAGTGAGTTTGCAACCAATATGATGTCGCGAAACGATATGTATTCTTGTCCACTATCTTGTACGCATTAGCGAGAGGTATATATCCAGCCTCCCGTAATTCAGCTGAAGTATGATGAGTCGTTTTTCCAACTCGCGCAGACCTTTTTCCTTCGGCAGCATCGACGACAGCATCAAGATCCCATTTCGTATCAATAGAAAGGACGCCACCTATAGTCTGAGATTGCACGCCATTTAAGGCGGCTTTTGAAGCTGCGTGTGTTCCGTTTCCATTTAGAAAATCTGTTTTTCCTCCCCCCTGATATCGCTTTAACGCCTCGAAAGCATAATGAGCAAATAATACAGGGTTTACGCCCGACTCATCAGTATTACTTGGCACCATATCGAGAACAACAAATCTCTCTTTTCCCTCTAAAGTACGCGATCCTCTTAACGCCCTTTGAGCAGCGAATGGGATAGAGAATACTGGCGCGGCATTGAGAATGACGCTGATGTCGCGTCGATTGACGGATTGAGCAAGTAATTTTGAGGAGGTAAGCAACAAAACTTCACCATTTTTGAACATTCTCCAAGCCTTACTATTCTCATCACTGCTGCGGCTTCTGTGATATGGCAAAGCTATATGTTTAATCAAATCTGGATTCAATACACCATTGCTTCTTAAAATTCTTTTCCATCCCTTATCCCGCAATAACGGCATGAGCTGCTTGTTAAACTCATCAGCTAAGCTATCGGCATGACCAACGCCTCCACAAAAGGCAATAGCCTTTTCGCCAAATATTCTCTTTCCTTGTGCGTCTACATAATCTCTGTAGAGAGCTACTACCGCTGAGTTCCATTTTGAAGAATTAAGCTCTTTTTGTCCTTCTCCGGTGTATTCCCCTGTTCTGGAAACTGTTTTCCTTAAATGAAGTAGATCGAAACTGACGTCTATAACGCATCTTCTCCATTCTGGCGGCGCGCATTCATTCCGCCTGACCGCTTCCATAAATGGAAGTTCATAGACGGTTTTTCCAAAATGCTGTTCTATGTGTTTGTCTACCGAGTAAAATGGGGTTGCCGTATAGGACAATATAATAGCATCGGTTTGGCCAAGAATTTTTTGGGCACGCCATGTCAAATAACTATGCCCCTCATCAGGAAGGATCAGTCCAAATGATTTCAAATCAAGACAGTTTGTTTTTTTCCCAGTTGTCTGTGCAGCCAAGAATTTATAAAATTCCACAACAAAAGAGGCATAGGTGATTACAACCACATCGGCGTGTATCTCGTGTGCACCCTGATATACCTTACCCACCTTAATACCTTTTCGGTGTGCCTTAAGCTCGTCATATGCTCCATCGACCGCCAATCTTGACGGCACTATATACAAAGTCCGCATCCCCGCTTGATAAGCAGCGTCGGACAAAACCACCCCTACTAATGTCTTTCCAGAACCGCCCGGGGCAACTCCATTGGCTTTCATAACCCCTGAGGAAACGGCACTGTGGAAAGCGACGAGAATCTCTTGCTGCGTTAACCTTAATGTCTGGCCTTGGTCACCATAAATAACTTCGTCCTTGTTATTTCTGTTTGATAAGATGGCTCTCAAAGCATCGGAAAATCTTTGCACCTTGTCTGTCGTGTGCAGTTGCGGTGTGATGGCCGACAAGTTAGACATTTCTTGTCTTGCTCTGGCAATGTTCGGATCGCGCTCAGTCCTTTTGGTATGTTTGTGAGAAAATGCCTCGTCCGTAGCGGCCTGAAGCTGATCATCATTTTCAGCATCGACATGACCGACAACAACACGCGAGGCTCGTACAAGCTCGTTCCTATACCCAAGATCAGGATATAAGATTTCTTCACGATAATTAAGACGAGTAGCTACACGCTGTCTAGTTTCTGCTATTGCCCGGTCTCTGCCATATCCTTTATTTTTAATATGGACGGTACCATGTATGATGGATAACCATTCTAGTTCGCCGTATAATTCAGATAACTCGTCTTGTGACATGATGTTAGCGGGCATTATCTGTTCAAAATACTGCCTCAACGATGGATCTGGCACCGCTTCTCCGGCAAGCAGCGCTTCATAATCGTGGGGATGCAGAACGTGTGTAAGCCCTATAAATTCAATAAAAGAATCCGGTTCATTTATTCCCAAAACTTCTTGGAAATACCCAAGCAAATAGCCAAATGTTTTTATCTTTGGAGCATTTCCATATGTCACGTTTTGCATGGTATTTCTGAACAAACTAAATTGTTTATTTGTACAAAATCATCAATGAACTATGCAACTTCTGCCTGCGATTGTGCAATTAAATTATTATCTGATACCAATTCTTCGACGGTTGCTCCCACCCCTGCCACTGCCTTAATCCCGTTGTGCCGGGAGACTGCGCACACAACGGCGAACACAGCCTCGAAAGTACTATTTTTGAAGCCTAGTGGCGTGTTTCTGAGTAATATTTAGGAGCCCGCAAGTGATTGATGAACCCGCGTTACGATTGACTTTTTGAAGGGTATTCTATCGAACTGAAAATTGGTGGGTGCGACAGGGATTGAACTTGTGACCCCTACCATGTCAACGCGGAACAAAACTGTGAAATAGCGGTAAATCAATGCGTTATTACGCATCAGAAGTCATCGAATGTCGTCCCGTGTATGCTTATACCCACACATAACCCGCACAATATCGCATTCGTTCAAATCCCGAATTTCATCCCACAGACGATAAATCAGAGAACCGAAAATTAGTGAGCATGCGTAGCCGTAATGGAAAACTTTAATCCAAGCGCATGCATGACACGGATAATGGTACCAAACTCTGGGTTGCCTTCCACACTGAGGGCTTTGTAGAGGCTTTCACGGGATAGACCAGCTTTCTTGGCTATCTGCGCCATGCCTCGGGCACGGGCAATGGTGCCAAGCGCCTTTGCAATAAAAGCCGGGTTTTCGGTTTCCAAAGCCTCTTCCATATAGGCGTTGATGGCCTCTTTACTGTCAAGATACTCAGCAGAATCATAAAGGGTGGTTTTTGTCTTCTTCTTTGCCATGATTTAGTCCTCCAAGTTGGCCGCGAGTATTTTCGCAGCTTTGATGTCTTTGGATTGCGTACTTTTATTTCCACCACACAACAACACGATCAATGTTTTTCCCCGCTTCATGAAATAAACGCGATAACCGGGACCATAATGTATCCGGAGCTCGCTAATGCCCTCGCCAACGGGTTGCACATCACCAGGATTACCAATGGCAAGTCTATCAACTCTTGCGGCGATTTTGGCCTTGGCACGCGGATCACGTAGCCCCGACAGCCAATTAGAAAAAACTGCCGTTTTGCGAACTTCAAACATGAGGCATTGTATCCTATGGGATACTATAGGTCAAGCACAAAAACATCGAACAGCTATGGGAAGCATTCCCCCGATTATTTAAGACGGGCGGTCATACTCTTAATTTGAGTGCCGAAAAAGAGCGTGGTGTTACAGCTGTAACACCGATTTCAAAAGAGCAAGTCGCTAAGTCTTTGATAAAAGTGGTGGGTGCGACAGGGATTGAACCTGTGACCCCTACCATGTCAACGCGGAACGATGCGGTGAAATAACGGTAAATCAACGCATTAGCTCGTGTAGGAAGTCACCACGTGTCGTCTTGTGCATGCTTATACCCACACATAACTCACACAGGCCAATGAAATTTGTCTGAACCCCATCATTCAAAGACGCTAGATACATATTAAGGTGTTTTGTCAAAATGCTCTATTCCCTCGAGCCTTTTTATGTTCCTAACGACGAGCGTAGTAATTGGCAGAGCTATTATTTCTAAAGCTACCTTTATTATCCATGACGTAAAAAAAATTTCAATTAGGACGGGAACAGGAATTATGCCCAAAAAGGCAAGCGGATAAAATATTATACCATCCACAGCCTGTGCAACAACCGTTGATGCTACAGCACGCAAGGGAAATCCTTTCCCGTTTTGAATGACTTTCATTCGACTTATAATTAGGGCGTTCACCAAATCACTGACGATGTAGGTAGTTAAACTCGCCAAAATGATCCGCGGTATTATGTTGAGAACTTTTTCATAAGCCGGCTGATCACTCCATGATGCTGCACTCGGCAAAAGAAGTGCGAGTTGAGTGATAATAACAAAAAAGATCATGGCAAAAAATCCACTAAATATAACCTGCCTAGATCTCCGGTATCCGTAGATTTCTGAAATAACATCTCCCAAGACTAATACGAAAGGAAACGTAATTGTTCCGGCAGTTACAACAAATCCGAAAATCTCTGCCTGTTTTGCGGCAATAACATTTGTTGTTAAATAAACAGCTATAAGTGCAGCAGCCAGAAAATGAAGATATCTAGGTTTCCAGTTATCGTCGTATGATAATTTAAGTTGATCCATTTTTAGTCTCCACAGCCACAAGCCTGACACAAAACTTTGGGTTTTAAACTTCTTTGAAGCGCAACCATTGCTTCATCACAATTCGATACAGCCATTATTAGGTTCTCATCTCCGGGATGGGCGAAGCCAGTTTTCACGATATTCTCTTGCATTTTGATTAAGGGATCCCAGTATCCTTTGTGATTGAACAAGAATACTGGCTTGTTGTGTGCACCATGTCTTTTTAGTGGTATTGGATTAAACATTTCATCCAATGTCGCGAATCCTCCGGGTAAAATAATAAAGGCATCTGCCTCCTCCTCCATTTCACGTTTT